>Ga0193965_1000238_pt1 | contig 18860 bp, 18 predicted proteins | sample FB_8_MG_FD_140330 | JGI IMG/M metagenome (GOLD analysis project Ga0193965, IMG submission 140330) | Microbial mat bacterial communities from the Broadkill River, Lewes, Delaware, United States - FB_8_MG | ecosystem: Environmental > Aquatic > Freshwater > River > Microbial mats | place: USA... | reverse complement strand
ATAGTGAGTTAACAGGCCTAGATATCTCTTCTATTGAAGATTTGATAGAGAGAGGCAAACTAAGTGTAAAAATAGAGAATGGCGTCAGACTTATAGATCCTTCAAAAGGGACTGCTGATGTTGTGCCAACTCAATTAAGAGAGCTCTCAAGACGAAATACGCATGAGATGATAGTGCAACCTGAATTTGTTGAAAAAACAATCGGAACTATAATTAACCTCCATGAAAAAGTACTTGATGCAAAAGATGAAACGATTGAAGCAGTAAAAGTTGAAAATGAATTTTTACGAGAAGCTTTAGGTTCGCTTCAGGAGTTATATGACGAGGATAGAAAAACTATCCATACCCTTCAAGAGCAGCTAAAACTCTCTCAACAGGAAGTAGAATTTATGAGACGTAAGTATAAACTTATGTGGAATAAAGCTATTGATGAACATACCTCATAATGCTTATCGACGAAGCGTGTGTCACTTGTATTATTAACCAGAGTGTAAAAGTGTCTGACGCCATTGGTGCAGATGTACAACTACACAAAAAACTTACATCTAGTGTTGAAGTGATGAGTAAAGATTTCTCTTTTTCAAAGAATCCTCCAGAGATAGCAGCAGATGTTTATGAGGCAATGGCGTCAATAGCAAATAAACATGATCTGTATGATGAGATTAAAGCACTCTCAACTAAAAAAGCACTCTCTTTTACTCCTCTGTTAAAAGAGCAATTATCCCAAAGCGAAGATAAACTTTTAACAGCAACCAAAATTGCAGTAGCCGGAAATGTTATAGATTTAGCAGCGGCAGTTGAGTTTGATTTAGAAGAGGAGCTTGGTAAAATATTTCATACAGAGTTTGCTTATAATGATTTTGAAAAGCTCAAAACAAAATTGGAAAAATCTCAAAATGTTGTAGTTTTGGGTGACAATGTTGGCGAACATATTTTTGATTATATGTTTGTAGAGGTTTTGCAAGAGCTTTACCCGAATATTAGTTTTTCATACTTTGTAAGAGGGAATCCTATTATAAATGATGTAACTCTTAAAGAAGCCAAAGAGGCAGGTTTTGACAGACTTTGTAATCTAATAGACAGTGGTGTTAACACTCCAGGCTTTGCTTATTCTCGTGCAACACAAGAGGCACAAGAACTTTTTGATTCTGCTGATTTGATTATATCTAAGGGTATGGGAAACTATGAGTGCTTAAGCCCTTCCCACAGAGAAGATATCTGTTTCTTACTCAAAGTTAAATGTGGGGTAGTTGCTTCCTCATTAGATAAAGAAGTTGGAGATATTGTTTGTAAAGTAGTTTAGACTACTTTTGAAGCGCTTTTGTTTTTAAATGGTGTTCCTTTTGTCTCTCTTGCCAAAGTTCTCCCAATTCATCTTTCTCTATCTTATTAACACGTCCAATCGATCTTGCTCTTATTGAATTGTTGTTCTCATATTTTACACCAGAAGCTTTAAGAGATCTGTCTTGTATCTTAGCATATTCATAGTTTTTAGTTTCTACATTGTATTTTAAAATCTCTCCATCGACTGTTTCTATCCAATTAAGATGCTGATTTCCTCGAGCTTTAGCAATAAAAGTACTTCCATCAGCATTTTTAAATTCTCGTGTTTTTGAATATGCTGGAGCAGAGAGTAGTTGTGACATTGTAAGTAAAACTAGTAACACTATTTTCATAAATAATCCTCATTTTGTTTTTATTATGCAATATTGTATCAAATTCTTATAAAAAGTATCACTTTAGCATAGGGAAGTCCAAGCTCGGATATAATATAGCTTATAGGTATTCTAAATACAATAAGTTCAATGGAGAGAAAACCTTATGACTATAAAAGCAAATTTAATCGATATTAGAAATAAAACTATTACACCCTCCATAGTAAAAACCATAGGTACTCGTATAAGTTCTGTGAAAAAGACTAAAGAGGAGTGTTCAAACTATATACTTCCTGGATTTATTGATTCTCATATCCATATAGAGAGTTCTATGTTAGTTCCTAGTGAATTTTCTCGTTTAGCCAGCTGTCATGGAACTGTTGCCACTCTAAGCGATCCTCACGAGATAGCAAATGTTCTCGGAGTTGATGGCGTCGAGTTTATGTTAGAGAATGCTTCAAACACAAACTTCAAGTTTTATTTTGGAGCTTCCCCTTGTGTTCCTGCAACTCCTTTTGAAACCAGTGGCAATATTTTAGACTTGAAAACTGTTTCAAGACTTTTAAAAAATCCAAAGATCAAATTTTTAAGTGAAGTGATGAATTTTCCTGGAGTTTTGGCTCATGATACAGATATGATGGAAAAAATCACCGCAGCACAAAAAGAGAAAAAACCTATAGATGGACATGCACCCGGTCTTAGAGGCGAAGAACTTTCTGCATATATTGAGGCTGGAATATCTACTGACCATGAAGCATTTAGTTATGAAGAGGGTTTAGAAAAACTTCAAAAGGGGATGAAAATACTTATCAGAGAAGGCTCAGCCGCAAAAAACTTTGATGCACTTCATAGTTTGATTGATGAGTATCATAAAAGTATGATGTTTTGTAGCGATGATAAACATCCAGACGATTTGTTCAAAGGACATATAAACGAGATGGTAGTACGTGCTATTTCTCTTGGTCACGATCTGTTTGATGTTTTAGAGATGGCTTGTATAAATCCTATAGAGCATTATAATTTAGATGTAGGTACTCTGAGAGAGGGAGAAAGTGCTGATTTTATTATAGTATCAGATTTAAAAGAGTTTAAAGTTTTACAAACAGTAATTAATGGAGTAGCTGTCGCGAAAGAGGGTAGAGCTCTCCTTGAATCAGTTGAGGTAAAAAATGTAAACAAGTTTGAAGCACTTATGAAACAGGCAAAAGATTTTTATTTACCTGAGTGTGAAAAGATGGAGGTTATTCAAGCTATTGATCATGAGCTCATTACGTATGAGAAAATTTTAGGTAAAATGGATGAAGATATTTTAAAAATCGCTGTGATAAATCGATATGAGGACAGTCCTATTAAGGGTATCGCACATGTAAAAGGTTTTAACCTAAGTTCAGGTGCTATAGCGTCAAGTGTTGCCCATGATTCTCACAATATAATCGTTGTTGGTTGTAGCGATGATGAGATGGCACAAGCTGCAAACCTTATTATCAATGCAAAAGGTGGAATAAGTGCAGTAGGAAAAGGGGAGTCTCATCTTTTAAAATTAAGTGTTGGCGGTATTATGAGTGCCGAAGATGGATTTGAAGTAGCCAAAGAGTATGAAGCGATCGATGCGTTTGTGAAAGATACATTAAACTCTACTCTTAGTACCCCTTTTATGACTCTATCTTTTATGGCACTTTTAGTTATTCCAGAGATAAAGCTAAGTGATAAAGGGCTTTTTGATGGACGAAGTTTTCATTTTATTCCAGCTTGTAAAAGCTAAAAGGATAGTAAGTTGAATCTATTTAAGCTCGAAGAAAATAAAACAGATGTAAGAACAGAGATTACATCCGGATTTACTACATTTATGGCTATGCTTTATATCATTCCAGTTAATGCTTATATACTCAGTATGAGTGGTATGCCTTATGATGCATTAATCACTGCAACTATTTTCATGAGTGTTTTTGCATCGGTTTTGAGTGGTCTATGGGCTAATACCCCTATTGCTATGAGTGTAGGGATGGGTCTCAATGCGTATTTTAGTTTTGGTCTTGTTAAGGGTATGGGAATACCGTGGCAGAGTGCTTTAGGTATAGTTTTTTTATCTGGGATCTTATATGTTCTAATTAGTTTTACACCTGCTAGAAGATGGCTTATAGAGACAATTCCAGTAGATATAAAAAGAGCTGTAAGCGCAGGTATTGGTGCTTTTATCGCTTTTATAGCTTTAGGACAAACAAAAATTGTAGTAGCTAGTGATGCAACATTGCTTACCTTGGGAGATTTAAAAGATAGCGGCGTTTTGCTTGCTTTACTTGGTTTGGTTTTAGCAATTTATTTTAGTGTTAAAAAGTACAAAGGTGCTTTTATTTTATCTATATTGGTAACTACATTGTTTGGATGGGGAATGGGAATCTCACCTATGCCTGAGGAGTTTGTATCTTTACCTGCTTCAATGGCTCCAATCGCTTTGGAGTTAGATATCTTATCGGCATTGAGTTTGAGTTTTTTACCATTAATTTTGATATTTTTACTTACAGATCTCTTTGATACACTGGGAACATTAGCCGGTGTAGGGATGAGAGCAAAACTTTTTGAGAATAAAGAGGGTTCTGCAGCCTTACAAAAAACTATAGAGGCTGATGCGCTAGCTACTGTAGTAAGTGGAGTAGCGGGCGTGACAAGTACCACTGCATTTATAGAGAGTGCTGCTGGTGTTGAAGAGGGTGGAAGAACTGGACTAAGTGCTGTTACGACAGGTCTCTTATTTTTGTTACCGCTTTTTTTTCTCCCACTCTTCAAGGCCATCCCACCTAATGCAATCTATCCTATTTTAATTGTGATTGGGATTATGATGTTTAGTGAGTTGCAAAACATAGACTATACTAATGATGCGAGTAAATATGCAACATTTTTTATTGTTTTAGGAATGCCCTTGACCTACTCTATAACAAATGGATTACTTCTTGGTGCACTTGTTTATATACTTGTCAACATCATACAAGGAAAAATAAAAGAGATATCACCGGCAATGATTATCTTAGCATTAGCCAGTGTTTTAATATTTTTTATTTTATAGTTAAAGAGGTGTTTTAATTAACAGTTAGATTCATTACTGAACCAGGTGCTGAGATATCACTTACAAGATTCAAAAAGTAGTTTTTATTGCCACTATAATAGAGCGCATTTTCATCTCCATATCCGGCCGCGGAGTCTATATCTCCAGCTACAGCTTCAACTAAGTCTACCCCTTTGTTGTATGTATCTGCATTTACACTGTTGTTGAAAAAATTGAGCTCAGTAAGTTTTGTTTCATCAATTTTCCAAATCGCTATACCGCCTCTAAAATTTCCATCAAGGGTATAAAGACCTTGGTCGTAACCGCTATTATTTCTATTTTCAAGTAGATAATAACTTGTAGAATTGATAGGAATTTTAATGATATCATAATCCATAGAACTTGTAGCACTTAAGGTTGTAGAACTTGAACTTGTAAACTCTTTAGGTGTAATCCATCTATTATAGACTTTACTCCAAGCAGAAAAGTGAGTAGGTGTAGCTCCAGGATATATATCACCCTCTTTATAAGTCCAAGTCCCAGCTCCCATAAGTCCAAAGACTCCAATCCCACCAGAGTATTGGTTTGCTGTATTGTATAAATCAGGAAGATTAAAAGCTGAGTGTCCAAGTTCATGAGCTATAATTCCTATGGTCGCATCATGAGTGTTAACAGTACCGTGACGCTCACCAAAAAGTGCAAAGTTTCCACCTCCTGCGCAACTCATAAGCTTTACACCATCCAAGATTGGAATATTACTAGTGTCTGAAACACAGCTTTGATGTGCCCATACTCCATTTCTTACATGAGATCCTTCATATGAGTCCTCGTAACCAGCAATAATAAATGTTAAAAGTAACTCATCTGGAGTTATGACGCCATTAGCATCGGTATCATAATTAGAAAAATCTATATCGGTGTCTCTATCTATTATTCTTAATGAGTTTGCTAAATAAGGGTGTACGGCACTATCAAATAGATAGCTGTCAATATCAGTATCTGGATGGTTAGTATTAAATATCACTTCTACAGTTCCATTAGATACCAATCCATTACTATCTTCAACAGGGCTAAATTCGAAATTAGCATTACTCGCTTGAATGTAGTAGTGGTTTAATTGCCCTTCATTTTTGCCAAAAAGTTTATCGCTCCAGGTAGTAAGGCTAGAACTAATTTGAATATTGTTAAAACTTACCAGAACTGCTAACATAGGTATAGATGATCTGGATACAGTTGTTTGCGTAACTTGAGTTGTGTCATCTGGAGTATTGTCTGAAGGGATGAATGTTGTATCGGTACCATCACTACTCGAAGAGCCACATCCTTGTAATAATATAAGAAACAGTAAAAATATAGTAGTTTTTAACATTAAAAATCCTAGTGGAGTATTATCTAAATTATAGCCTTAGATTTATTAATAAACAAGTAAGCTTAGATATAATTACGAAAATATTATAATGAAAAATAGTGGAGAAAAAATGATAACTTTCAGCGAGATGTTACTAAAACTGCAAGAATTTTGGATGAGGGAGGGGTGTAATATAGTTCAACCTTATGATATTCCAGCTGGAGCTGGAACATTTCATCCAGCAACTTTTCTTCGCTCATTAGATTCAACTCCTTGGGCTACAGCCTATGTAGCACCGTCTCGTCGCCCAACAGATGGTCGTTATGGAGAAAATCCGAATCGTCTTGGCTCATACTATCAATTTCAAGCACTTATAAAACCATCTCCAGATAATATTCAAGAACTTTATCTAAAATCATTAGAGTATCTTGGTCTTGATGTTTCACAACATGATATCCGTTTTGTAGAAGATAACTGGGAATCGCCAACACTTGGTGCTTGGGGTCTTGGTTGGGAAGTTTGGCTTAATGGTATGGAAGTAACACAGTTTACTTATTTTCAACAAGTGGGTGGGATAGAGTGTAGTCCAGTAGCAGTTGAGATCACTTACGGAACTGAGCGTTTAGCAATGTATCTTCAGGGTGTAGACACAATCTTTGATATTGTATGGAATGAAGATAAAAATGGTAATAAAACACTTTACAGAGATGTGCATAAAGAGAGTGAGATAGAGTTTAGTAAGTACAACTTTGAAGTAGCAGATACTGCTATGCTTTTAACTGAATTTAATGCAAAAAGTGAGGAGTGTTTAAAAGCACTCGAAGCAGGTCTTCCACTTCCAGCATATGACTTATGTATGATGGCGTCAAATACATTTAATGTGCTTGACGCAAGAAAAGCAATCAGCCAAACAGAGCGTCAGAATTACATCTTAAAAATCCGTGAACTCTCAAAAGGGTGTGCGGAGCTTTATAAAGCTCAAGAAGTCGAGAGAAATGAGAGAGTAAAGGCTTAATCGCTTGAGTACCACTCTCATTGGTCAAATAGATAAAATCCTCTTTGAAGAGGAGGGTTTTTTTATTGCAGTTTTAAAAACTGGTGAGAAGATTAGTGGTACTTACTATGAAACAGATGTAGCGAACATTAAAAGTTCTGCCATAACTCTTCAAGGTGTGTGGGAAGAGCATAAAAAGTATGGTAAAACATTTAAATTTACCTCTATCAAAGTCAATCAAAATCAACTTTTTTTCTTTTTAAACAAAATCGTCAAAGGTTTTACAAAAAAACTCGCTGCTGAACTCATAGAACAGTTTGGGGAAGAGGGTTTAATTGATATTTTAGATAATGATATAGAGAGACTTTTAGAGTTTAATGGCGTCAAAGAAAAACGTCTTAAAAAGATTCAAGCCTCTTGGAAACAGTTCCGCTCTATGCGTCGTTTGGGTGAATTCTTGACGCCATTTGATGTCTCTCCAGTACTTCTTACTACCATCGCAACTGCTATGAAAGATGTAGATGAACCATGCACAAAGATAAAAGATAATCCATACATTCTTACAAACATAAACTCCATAGGTTTTAAACGTGCTGATGAACTTGCTTTAAAAATGGGAGTTGAAAAAGAGAATGAAGGGAGAATAAGTTCTGCTATGGATTATGTGCTCCTTAATTATTGTGAGCAACAAGGGAACTCTTGTGTATCTAAAGAGATATTATTTTCAGGTCTCAATGATCTTTTAGAGTTTCATGATAAAAATCATCTTTATGAAGCAGCTTTAGTTGAAAGAGTTGCCCAGCAAAGTATTGTGATTATGAAAAATGACAGAGTATCTCCTGCTAGACTTTATGATGCCGAGAAGTTTTTATATGACAACTTCACTGCACGTGCCAAAGTAAATAGTGGAGGGTTTTCTAAAAACCTCGATGAGTTTTTAAAACAGAGTGATTTAAACCTTGGGGAGCAACAGCGTCAAGCAGTTGAGATTATTAACAATGGAGCATCACTCTTGTTTCTTGTAGGGTATGCAGGAACGGGGAAAAGTACTACAAGTAAAACTATTTTAAATCTTTTAAATACCCGTTTTGATACGAAAGAGATCATCACCTGTGCCTTAAGCGGAATAGCCTCACAAAGAATTGCAGATACCACAGGGTATGAGAGTTCAACTATACAGAGTCTGCTTATAAAGTATGAAAAAGTGGATACCTTCCCATTTGAAGTGGTTTTGGTTGATGAAGCTTCTATGATTAACTCCTCACTTTTTGCAAGACTTGTTGCAAAGATTAAAAAAACGGCTATTTTAATTATCGTAGGCGATGATGCACAACTCCCTCCTATTGGAGCTGGAAATGTTTTAAGTGATGTCTTGAGTTTAGAGTTAGCCCCTATTGTAAAACTGACAAAAATCTATAGACAAAGCGAAGAGCAAGCTATAACTTTTATAGCAAACGATATACGAAAAGGTGAAGTCCCAGAGTATAGAAAAAAGTATGATGATTTTGAATTTATCGATATCAGTATACAAAACTACTACGCGGCAAAAAACTCTTTGAGTGCAGATGAGCTTAAAGTACTTAGAGATGAAAACTCAAACGCCATTGTAACAGAGATAGTGCATAAGGTGGTGGAATCAATAGAGAAAGCAAGATATAGACTTAAACATAAACAGATAAAAGAGTATCTTAACTATTTTCAGGTGATAACACCCATGAAAGGTGGTATCCTTGGATCAAACAATTTAAACAAAGTACTTCAGGAGTATTTTAATCCTAACCCTAGTAAGTGTGTCAAACGTGGAAATTTAGAGTTTCGCCTTATGGATAAAGTGGTACATACAAAAAATGAGAATATGACCTCTTGGAGTGGGGATGCTTTTAAAATGAATGAAGATTCTGCTCAAAGACGTATATTTAATGGGATGAGTGGACTCCTTTTTAAGATAGATGAGGATGAAGAACAGGTGTTTGTTTTTTATCCAAATGAGGATGTAGTAGTGGTGTATGAATATGAAGAACTAAAAACATACCTGATGCTCTCTTATGCATTAACTATACATAAAGTGCAGGGGATGGAATATGATATAGTGGTTATTCCTATGAGTTTTACTCATTTTATTATGCATAATACAAAGTTAATATATACAGCTATTACGAGGGCAAAACATAAATGTATTTTAGTGGGTGAAAGTGGTGCGTTTGAGAGTGGATGTAGAAAGTTTGAATCAACACGTAGAGATACAGTACTTTTAGAATTATAAAGTTTTATCTGTGTTAAAATAAGCTCATATAAGGAGTTTGTTTGGAAGTGCTACCTCATAGGATAAAGTTGAGTTATTATGGCTACTAAATTAGAATTAGGTCTTAAAGAGTTAATTGCCATCGGTGTTGGTGGTATGATAGGCGGTGGGATATTTTCTGTTATGGGTTTAGCAGTGTCTATTACTGGTCATGCCACACCAATAGCTTTTTTATTGGGTGGTTTTTTAGCTCTGATAATGGGTTACTCTTATGTAAAATTAGCTGTTAGTTTTCATAATGATGGTGCTAGTTTTACTTATCTTGAATATGCTTTTCCTAAACATAAATTTATTGGAGCGCTCACAGGTTGGGCTGTTATTATTGGATACATTGGAGTGATGGCTTTATATGCTTTTACTTTTGGTGCTTATGGAACAGAACTTTTAGGCATAAATGATGAGTCTATAAGAAGACTTTTTTCTATTGGAATTGTTGCTTTTTTTATATTGATAAATCTTATTGGAGCTAAGGCACTAGGAAAAACAGAAGACTTAATAGTATATGGTAAGATTGTTTTACTTGGAATTTTGGCTTCTATAGGGATGCAAAGTGTAGAAGTTGAAAAGATAACACCCATTTTTGATGAAGGGATACTTTCTATATTTATGGCTGCAGCACTTGTATTTGTAGCTTTTGAAGGTTTTCAGCTTATTACTAATGGCGTCTGTGAAACGAAAGATCCTCAAAAAAATATAGCTCGTGGAATCTATTGGTCTATAGCAATTGTTACAATAATATATGTTTGTCTCACAATAGTAGCAATTGGATCGCTTAGTGTAGATGAACTTATAGAAGCAAAAGAGTATGCTTTAGCTGTAGCACTTGAGCCTTCTATGGGTGAAACAGGTAGAGTTTTAGTAAGTGTCGCAGCATTACTTGCAACAGCATCAGCAATTAATGCTACTATGTTTGGTGCTTCAAGAATGCTTGCTGAGATGGCAACAGAACATGAGATGCCAGAAGCATTCTCTTTTAGAAATATTAAAAAAGTGCCTTGGATAGCAGTAATTACACTTGGAGTTTTAACATTATTTTTTACATATTTTGGCAGTTTAGAACTTATAGCTTCTTTTTCAAGTTTTACATTTTTACTTGTTTCTTTAGCTGTGAATATTGCAAACTATAAATTACGAGACAAAACGAAAGCAAATAGATATTACATTGGTTTAGGGGTAGTATTGCTACTTTTTACTATAGTTACATTAGTCTATTATTTAATAGATCATGCATTAAATGAATTAATCTGGATAGTCGCTATATATATTGGGATTATTATAATTGAAAGTATCTATAAATATTTATCTAAACATGGCTATTAAAAAATTAAGCATATAACTAGAAATTATTTTCTAGTTATATAAAAAGTGAAATTTATTTCTCTTCTATAAGCTTTACAAGTTCAGCAACTGTACTTACAGTTTGAATATTAGTAATTTTATGATTATCTAAACTCACAACTATGATTTTTTCAGCATCTACACCTGCAGTATATTCTGACGCCATTGCTTCATCGTCTAAAATTAAAACAGTGTGTTTGAAGTCTTTTAGTCCTGGTAAAATGAACATTGTTCTAATCAGTGAAGGTGCAGCACTTACATTTGCAACAAATTGAGCATTGTTGTCTTCCAGATATGTTGGCTTCATAGTTGTAAAATAATCATTACAAGTGTGTGCACTCGCTTTTGAAAAAGCAAAGATAACTTTTTTTGTGCTAGCCTCTATTTTATGTGCTTTTTCAAACTGATCATTGAGTTGCATATCTGCTAAAGATGAGCCAACTACAAGTTTAGGTGTAATGTTTTCCTCAGTTACTGTTGCACTACAACCAATAAACATTAATGCACTTATAAGTCCTAAAACTATTTTTTTCATTTAAATCTCCAAATTTTTATTATTGGCATAATACTTTATTCTTGATTTGAATTATAATTCTAATAAAATGTAGTTATGGGAGTTAATAATTTTTAAAGAATTTTCTTTTTGTTCAAAAATAGAGTAAAATTAGCTCGACAAATCGTATAGTAAAAATAAAGGAATGAAATATGGCATGGGCAACAGCAAGACATATACTCGTAGATAGTGAAGCAAGATGTAATGAACTAAAAACAGAGATAGAAAACGGAGCAGACTTCGCAGAGATAGCGCAAGCTAATTCAGCATGTCCTTCAAGTGCAAATGGTGGAGATTTAGGTAAATTTGGTCCTGGGCAGATGGTTCCAGAATTCGATAAAGCTGTTTTTAGTGGTGATGTTGGTGTTGTTTATGGTCCTATTCAAACACAATTTGGATACCACCTTTTAGAAGTTACTGGTAGAGGTTAATAGCAAAATGGTAAAAGTGTCTGCAATTCAGATGAGTATGAGTGAAGATAAATCTTCAAATATTGCCAAGGCTGAGAGACTCGTGCGTGAATCAGCTAAAAATGGAGCGCAGATCATACTTTTGCCAGAGCTTTTTGAAGGGCTTTACTTTTGTAAAGATATGGATGAAAAGTATTTTTCTTGGGCAAAACCACAAGAGAATAACCAGCTAATACAACATTTTGCCTCGCTTGCAAAAGAGCTTAGCGTAGTTATATTAGTTAGTTATTTTGAAAAAACAGCTACAGAGTACTTTAACTCTTTAGTAGTTGTAGATGCTAATGGCGTCATAATGGATAATTACCGTAAAACGCATATTCCTGATGGTCCAGGATACGAAGAGAAGTTTTACTTTAAACCAGGAGATACTGGCTTTAAGGTATATGAAACCGCGTACGGAAAGATTGGTGTAGGGATCTGTTGGGATCAATGGTTTTGTGAAACAGCACGTGCACTTACACTTATGGGCGCAGAGATCATCTTCTACCCTACAGCCATTGGAAGTGAACCAGAGATTCACCTTGATTCAAAAGAACATTGGCAAAGAGTACAGATGGGGCACGCTGCAACAAATACAGTCCCAGTAGTAGTGGCGAATCGTTATGGAGAGGAGCAGGGTGAGAGTTGTTCGTTAAACTTTTATGGCTCTTCATTTATTACTGACTACACAGGTGCAAAAATCGCGGAAGCCTCAAGAGATAAAGAGGAGATTCTTTATGCTGATTTTGACCTCAAAGATAATGCTTTGCAAAGAGAGTATTGGGGTTTACTTCGCGATAGACGTGAAGAAGTTTATGGTGTTATTTGTAAAAAAGATTAAGATTTTTTAAGATCTTCTAGTCTATTTTTACCTTTTTTAATATGTAAAGTGATGAGTTCAAGCTCTTCGTTTAACTCTTTTATTTTCTTATCTGAAGATTCATTTTTAAGTTCTCTGAGTACATCAACTCTTTTTTTCTTAAGTTTTGATAAAAGAGCTTTGAGTGATTTCTTTTTGCTTGTAATCTCAAAATCGGTAATTTTTAATGACTCTAAAACATTTTGTATAAATTTTTTAACACCCATAGTTAATCCTTTTTTTCTAGTATATCTTCTATTTCACTTTGTGTAATATGCATCTCATCTTCTAGATGTTTTAACTCACCACTTATCTGAACAAATAGTGTTTCAGCCATATTGCAGAGGTTATTTCTAATGTTATAAAGGTACACACTATCATTCATAAGTGAAGTAGCCATTTGATTTGTAATGTTTTTCTTTCTAATAAGTTCATCCAAAGTACCATTTGCAAGTAAGTCATTTTTCTGAGTGTTTATTCTAACCTTAGAGAGTAACAAAATTATTACATCCTCCTCATCAGTTGTTGCTATGATGTTTATGTTTCTTAAAAGCTCAGCCAAACTCTTTTTAATCTGTAGATACTGTTGTTGAATATATTTGTTTGGATGTGATGAGAACTTGATAATATTTTTTTGAAGATGTTTTGTATTTTTAATCGCTTCAACTATCTCCCTGTTTGCAAGTTTAAGTTTATAAAGGTTTTCTATGTCTTGCGCTTGCATATTAACTTGGGCTCTTGTACTAAAAGTGATTATTTCACTATAGATATCTTTAATCTTTTTGTTATAGAAGTCTTCTATATTGATGTATCTTCTAGCATGTTTCTCTTTCACAACTTCATCAATCTCCATAGAAGATACAATTTTACTACGTCTTAGATTAAGTCCGTGAGCTATGATCTCAAAAGCATTTTCATAAAGATGTTTGGTCTCCCTTATGAGAGCACCCATAGAGGTCTGTGGAAATTCTAAAACTGAATCATTAAGATATTTCACACTATCATAACCTATCTCATCTACAGATTTTTTAGGTTTAAGAGTAGCTTCTAAAAATATAACGAGTTTATTTATAAAAGGGATCATCACAACCACACCAATAGTATTAAATATAGTATGAAAGATAGCTAGTTTAAGGGTATAATCATCTTGAGCAATATTTAAATATACAGCAGACTGATCAACTAAATAGATAATCTGATAGATAAAAATAATCGCTATAAGCCCCGTTACAAGATTAAATATGAGGTGCGCAGCAGCAAGACGTTTTCCCTCAATATTTGAGCTCATAGCACCAAGGATAGCTGTAATTGTAGTACCTACATTTGCTCCGATTGCAAGTGCTAAGGCATTCTCATAGCTAATCTGTCCAGCTGATAAGGCGGTGATAATAAGAACGAGCGTAGCATGAGAGGATTGCATAACAACAGTTGCAAAAATACCAACAAGGGTAAATAAAAATAAGCCTTTATACCCATCGACTGCATAAGCTGATAAGTTAATGGTAGCTTTAAAAGCCTCGAAACCTTCCTTCATATAGTGAATACCTAAAAATAAGAATCCAAGACCTGTCAGTATATATCCTATCCCTTTTAAAGAACTACTTTTTTGAAAAATAAAGATTATTCCAAATACAAGCATAGGCATAGCATAAGAGGCTATATTTATTTTAAGCCCATACCCAGCAACGAGCCAAGCCCCGGTAGTAGTTCCTAAGTTTGCTCCAAATACAATCCCAATCCCCTGAGAAAGTCCAATAAGTCCAGCACCCAGAAAGGAGATGGTAAGTACTGATACCAAAGAGCTTGATTGCATAATACTTGTAGAGACTATACCAAAGCCTATACTTTTGTAAAGTTTATCGGTAGAATTTTTCAAAATCTTATCTAAGAATCCTCCAGAAAAAGCTTTAAAACCTTGCTCTAGAGAGAGCATACCAAACAAAAATATAGCAACCCCAGCAGAGATATCTTTAAAGTTTGGACTCATCCAAAATCCGTATCCTAGTATTATAAGACTTAAGGGTAAAAATATATTTTTAGACATTTTCTAAGTTCTTCAAAATTAAATTTTCTAATTTATCTAAAGGAGCTAAAGTGATATCTTCAAACTGTGTACGATTAAAAGTAGCCTGACGCTTTGCAAGTTGAGCAGTATGAATTGAAATCAGCTCCAACATCTGCTCTTTTGTAATTTTAGAATCAAAATATTCTAAAACTTCAACGATTCCTATCGAACCCATTGCATTTGGAAGGCGAGTATACTTTTGCTCTAAGTATGCTACTTCATCTAAAAGTCCTAAAGAAAGCATTTTAGCAGTTCTTGTAGCGATGCGTTCTCTTAATATTTCTCTATCTACATCAATATTATAGATATCTAATTTTTCTATAATTGGCTTTGGTGGATTTTGCTCAAACCATTGTGATGGACTCATAGATGAAGCCTTATAAATAAGAGCTGCCTTTTCTATTCTATAGCTATCATTTTGATTTATGTTTTTCATATAAATCGGGTCTAATTCAGATAAAAAACTATATGTTTTATCTAAATTTTTGAGTTGATTTTGCACTTTTTTTACAATGGCGTCATCGATTTTAGGTAGTTTAGATATCCCTTGCATTAAAGATTTAAGATAAAAAGATGTTCCACCTACTATTACTAGGTTCTTAGAATCCTCCCTGCATTTTTGAAGAGTCTCTTTATAAAGATTAATAAAAATCTCTACACTAAAATACTCATTAGGATACAAAACATCTATACCAAAATGTTTTACGAGACTCAATTCATCTTTGGAAGGTTTTGCTGAGACTATATCTATCTCTTTATAGATGCTCAAAGAGTCTATAGAAAGGATATACGCATCAATTTTTAAAGCAATTTTTATTGCCAAATCACTTTTTCCTGAGGCTGTTGGACCGATGATGGCAAGTTGTTTTATATCTTTTTTCATAGTGAAATTATATCATTTTAAAACTTGTTTGGATAAAATGAGTTTTATTTATTATATAAGGGCTTGTTGTTGGAAACATTAATTAAAAAAGCAAAAGATTTTAACGAACTTGTGATGTTTGAACACTCCATTTTTTCCCTTCCATTTATCTTTATTGCGATGATAGTAGCAGCTGATGGTTGGTTTGGAATCTCTCTTTTGATTTTTGGTATTTTTGCAGCTTTAAGTGCTAGAAACTTTGCTATGGGTGTAAATAGATACGCAGACAGAGATGTAGATGCACAAAACCCTCGAACAGCCTCACGTCCAAATGTAGATGGACGGCTTGATGCTACAAGTATTTTGATTTTTATAGCTGTAAATGCTTTTGTATTTATTATTGTAGCTTATATGATTAATGATTTAGCATTTTGGCTTAGTTTTCCTATACTTGTTATTTTAGGTTCTTATTCTTATTTTAAACGATTTTCTGCTTTGGCTCATGTGGTTTTAGGTGTTTCACTAGGACTTGCACCAATTGCAGGTGTAGTTGCTGTAAGTGCTGAGATACCTCTTTGGTCAGTGCTTTTAAGTTTAGGGGTTATATTTTGGGTAGCTGGATTTGACCTTTTGTACTCACTTCAAGATATAGAGTTTGACAAAGAGAATGACCTTCACTCGATCCCTTCCCGTTATGGGGCAGAGGCTACACTATTTATATCAGCACTTTTTCATATGTTAAGTGTAGTTTTTTGGACACTTTTTGTATGGGCTGCTGGACTTGGATTTTTTGCACTCTTTGCAGCGATTGGTTCAGGTGTAGTTTTGGCGTATGAACAAAAACTTGTCCGTCGTGATTTTACACAGATAGACCGTGCTTTTTTTACAGTTAATGGCTATCTTGGAATTGCTTTTTTAGCACTTATTATTTTAGACAAGGTGATTTAGATGATGCCCCGTTTAGTAAAAGCTCCCATCAGTTTGGTTTTTAGTGAAGCTAGCAATGATATGGAAGCTTATGAACGAGAGTATCATAAACTGAGTGATTCTGATGATAATCCAATTAATCAGTGGTTAAAAATGGCGAAAGCAAGAGGGGAGACTTCTGATACAGACCCTGTACTTTTAAATCTTGTAGTGGAGCTTCACAACAAAATAGATGCCTTAGAGATGTTTTTAAAAAATGAAACTCCAGAGAGAGTCTCTTTGACAGAAGAAGCGCAGATTGATGCTATTGGTTTTGAACACTTTAATCTTGTAGAAGAGCTTTTAGAAGAGGGTAAAGAATACTACGGACGTATAGAGATGCCCGTACACCCCAAACGAGATGTGGGAGTTTTTTTTATTGCCCAAAGTAAAACTTTGGCACACATTACTAGAATGCACGATAGAGATGAAAAAGAGTGGGGATCTTACTTGACTGCAAGAGAGAGAGTGCTAATCCGTGAAGCAAAAGAGAAAAAACAATGAATTTTGAAAATTTCCAATTAGAATATGTAGTAGTGGTAATGGCTGCTATGATTTTATATCTGCTTTATTATGTATTTACTAAAGATTCTGATTATACTCGAAATATTCGCTCAGTTGCTTCAGTGGTTGAGGATTTAAATAAAGAACTTTTTTATGTAAAGAAAAAACTATCAGATACGCAAAAAAACATTAAAGAGAATTCTCAAAGAATGAATGATGAAGAGATATACCAGGAGATAGAGAGAAGTGTTTACGATATGGTACAACCGCTCTCTATAGCACTTAAACAGATGCAAAATAATATAAATGAGATTGATGCTCAAATAGAATCACGTATCTCGTCACTAGAGAGTGGAGTAAAGCAGATCTCCATACCCTCTTCTATTCATGGGAACGATGATGAAAAAATTATATCACTTTTTAAACAGGGTGTTTCATTAGAGACCATCTCAAAAGAGCTTCATATCTCAAAACCTGAAGTAGAATTTGTTTTAAAAATAAATAAAATTAAATAGGGTAGTAGTTTGGGAGCAGATAGAACATTATTTACCCTTGTAGCTACCCTTATAGCTATTAGCATAGTGCTCTCTTATACACTCTCTGCATATATTACACTTTTATTCAATTATAATGAGTTTCATTTTGCTATCAGACAGGCTGCTTTTGGATTTTTAAGTATTACAATCATTTGGCTTTTGTCACTGTTAAATCCTGATGTTTGGCTCAAAAGGATAGGCTTTACACTTTTTATAGGCTCAGCTATCCTTATGATAGCTATGCCTTTTTTACCAGAGAGTTTAGTCTCTGCTGTAGGTGGTGCAAAGCGATGGATAAAAGTTTTTGGATTTTCTTTAGCCCCTGTAGAGTTTTTTAAAGTTGGGTTTATATATTTTTTAGCCTGGAGTTTTTCTCGTAAGTTAGGCGATCATGCGGGTATGGGACTGATACATGAATTTAAAAGATTTTCCCCTTATGCCATAGTGTTTATAGGGGCGATGTTTATTATAGCCTTTGTTCAAAATGACTTAGGCCAGGTTGTGGTTCTTGGGCTTACACTACTTTTTATGCTTATGTTTGCAGGGAGTAGTTTTAAGTTCTTTCTCTCTATTCTCTCTGTTGCATTAGTTTTTTTTCTATTTTTTATTTTTACAGCAGAACACAGAATTATTCGTATTAAGTCTTGGTGGGCATTAGCACAAAACACAGTTTTAGAACTTTTTCCAGCCTCAATAGCTGAGCAATTACGAGTTCCGACCGAAGTTGAACCCTATCAAATTGGGCACTCTTTAAATGCTATTCATAATGGTGGACTCTTTGGTACTGGTATAGCAAATGGTACATTTAAATTAGGTTTTTTATCTGAAGTGCATACTGACTTTGTGTTAGCCGGACTTGCAGAAGAGTTCGGTTTTGCCGGAGTTTTATTTGTTGTAGTAATTTTTATGTGGATGTTGCAACGTATCTTTAAAGTTGCCAATAGAACAAAAGATAGAAGTGTATACCTTTTTAGCATTGGTGTTGGCTTGATGCTCTCATTTGCTTTTTTAGTAAATGCATATGGGATTAGTGGGATAACTCCAATTAAAGGGATTTCGGTTCCATTTTTAAGTTATGGTGGTTCTGCAATTTTAGGAGCATCTGTAGCTATTGGAATGGTGTTAATGGCGTCAAAAAAAGCAGACATGAGGTGAGAGAATGAGACTTTGTATAACTGGTGGTGGAACGGGTGGCCACTTGATGATAGCAGAATCTTTAGTAGAGGCTGCAGTTGAGAATGGATATGAAGTTATCTTTATAGGTTCAACAAAGGGACAAGATCAAAAATATTTTCAAAACCATAGTGCTTTTTCTCATGTATATTTTTTAGAAACTACAGGTGTTGTAAACCAAAAAGGTCTTGGAAAAATAAAAGCATTATGGAAGGT
>Ga0193965_1000236_pt1 | contig 18971 bp, 15 predicted proteins | sample FB_8_MG_FD_140330 | JGI IMG/M metagenome (GOLD analysis project Ga0193965, IMG submission 140330) | Microbial mat bacterial communities from the Broadkill River, Lewes, Delaware, United States - FB_8_MG | ecosystem: Environmental > Aquatic > Freshwater > River > Microbial mats | place: USA... | reverse complement strand
CCCTCTTCGTGACCTGCTGTTCTTTTAAAACCTTTCTCTTTTGCCCATCTTCCATTTCCATCCATAATAATGGCAATATGATTTGGTATATTATTTTGTTTCATTATTAATATTACTATTTTTAAATATATCTAATAATTTTAAAGAGATATTTAACTTTGTGTCGTTTTCTAGATGAGTAACTGCCTTATTTTTAGATACAAAATCAATTTTATTTCTATTAGAACCAAAGCTATTGTTTTTATCTATTATATTCAAACATACACCATCTAATTTTTTATTTTCTAACATATTTTTAGCATTATCTAATGCAGATGAGATATCTGTTTCTGCTTTAAAACCTATAGTATATATATTTGATTTATCAATATCTTTTAATATATCTATATTTTGTTTTAAGTCTAATTTCCAACTATCTCCTATATCTTGCTTTTTTATTTTTCCATTTTGTGGATAAGTTGGTATATAATCACTAACAGCAGCTACAGCAAAAAAATATGGTTTTTTTTGAATAAGTTGCATAGTTGAATTATCCATCAAAGTTGCATTTGTCATTTTACCTTTTAAGGCTACTTTTATACTATCTTTAACATAACTATTCATCTCTTGTGTTGATTCTACTTTTATTTGATGTATCCCATTTGGCATATCTATATCTTTTGTAGTTACAATACAAACATCTGCACCCTTATAATATAAAGCAGTTGCTAAACTACTAGCCATTTTGCCACTACTAAAATTAGATATATATCTTATATCATCTATTTTTTCTATAGTCCCACCACCATTTAAAACAACTTTTCTATTTAACCAATAATCATCTTTTAATAACTCTTGAGCAGTTAAATCAAATATATAAGAGATATCAGCCATCGCCCCATCACCTATATCTTTACAAGCTAACTCTTTTGATTGAGTTGATATAATATTAAAATTACACAATTTTAACATCTTTAAACTAGCTTGAGTTATTGGATTTTTAATCATATTTGTGTTAGCAGCTGGGGCTAATAATTTTGCCCTTGGATATGCTAAAGCTGTTTGAAGAAGTAAGTTATCAGCTATACCATTTGATAATTTATTAATTGTATTAGCACTAGCTGGAGCTATTACAAATATATCAGCCCATTTTCCAATAGCTATATGATTATTTATAGTATCTGTACTCCAATCTTCACTTTGTTCATCTAAAATCTTATTTTGAGATATTGTTTCAAAAGTTAAAGGTGATATAAATTTCTTAGCTCCATTTGTCATAATAACTTTTACTTTTGCACCAGCTTTTATATAAAGTCTTATTAACTCTATAGTTTTATATACAGCAATACTTCCTGTAACTGCTACTAAAATTTTTTTATTTTTTAAAAGTTGCATATATTTTATTTTGTATCTAAAGTTTTATTCATAGTTAAAATTTTATTTGCAAGGATAGAGCTAACATTTTTATAAAATTTTGCAAATGCTAATGGAGCTAACTCCTCATTTGATTCTTTTATATTAAAAGTAATTAAAACAGCACCATCAGAACCAGCTTTTGCAGTTGCAGTTCGAGGCTCACCTATTAATGCTCTCATCTCACCAAATAGCATAGCTTTATTAAGAGTAGCTACTGTCATTTGTTTTAAAGTTTCATGGTTTAGTATGTCTATATTAACACTACCTTGAAGCAAAAAGTATAACTCTTTATTATCTTTTGCACCCTCTTTAAATAAAACCTCATTTGTGGCAAATTTTCTAAATCTAATATTAATAACAATTTCTGATATCTCTTCATCTGTTAGATTATTAAAAAAATTTACACCTTTTTTTAGTTTCAATAGTTGCTTTAAAGCTGGATTTGTTATTTGCATATTTTTTACCTTTTTTTATTTATGTTTGTATAATATTAAATGTAAATCTTGCACCATTTTCAATATTTTTTACACTTAATTCACCATTATTTTTTTGTGCTATTTGAGTTGACATATATAACCCAACACCTGTACCTTTACCCTCTTCTTTTGTTGTTACATTCGCTTTAAATATATCATCAATAACAGAATCAGGAATTCCACCTGCTGTATCATCTATCTCTACAGATACAAAACCTTTTTTTTCTAAAATATTAAAAGTTATTTTTCTATCTTTTATATTATTACTATTAAAAGCATCTCTTGAATTACTAACTAAATTTATAAAAATATGTTTTACCTCATTTACAATAACATTAAAAGATAATGATTTATCACCTGTAATTTCAGTTACTATCCCATTTGATTGTAAATCATCTTTAAGTAAAACTAAAACAGATTCTATTAGTCTTGCTATGTTTATATTCTCTTTTGGTTTATCTGGTCTTAAAAATGACCTAAACTCTTCAAGTGTATTTAATAGATGAGATACTTGTTCTTGTGTAGTTTTTGATAACTCCATTAACATCTCATCATCAATATCAAATCCAAAATTTAAATTCATCTCTAATTCACTAGCACCAATATTTATAACATTAAGTGGTTGTTTCCATTGGTGTGCAATAGCATCTATCATCTCACCCATAGCAGCCATTTTTGATTGTTGCATTATTAGTTTATCTTGTCTATATTTATTTATAGCAACAGATGCTTGTGAAGCTAAAGAGTGTGCTAAATTCTCATCTTCTTTTGTAAAAGGGAGTATATCTTTTGTATGTATATCTAATTTATTAATAAGCTGTAGTACACCAACTAAATTATTATCATCACCTATCATAGGGATTACCAACATAGACTTAGAACGATAACCTGTTTTTTCATCAAATTTTCTAGTTCCACTAAAATCAAATAAATTATTATCATAAACATCATCTATTTTAATAATCTCTTTATCTAATGCACATTTTACAGATACCATATTTGAATTTTCTTTTTTTATCTCAAGATAGTTCCAAACATCATCAGGTTCATCTGTATCATTTTGAAAAATATTTAATGTATCATTTAGGACATGTTTAAAAGTAAGTTTATCTCCATAAGCTATATATATAGTACCACCATCAGCATTTGTAAACTCTTTTATATTTAATAGAATATTTTTTAATATAGATGAAACATCTTTTTGTGTTGCTAAACTAACACCTATAGAGTTAAGTTTGCTAATAGTAGCCATTTTTTGAATATTAGACTCTTTAAGAGCTTTTATATATTCTTTTAATTGATTATTTTCTTCTTCTAGTTGTGTCATATATTTATACTACCATTAAATTATTTTTCGTTGATTATACATTAAAATTACTTAAAATATATATTATATATAACCTAATTGTACTAATTTATCATAAATTAAACCTACCATTTCTCCAGCTGCACTCCCACCATGACCACCGTGCTCTACCATTATTGTTACCACATATTTTGGATTTTTATAAGGTCCGTAAGTAGTAAGCCAAGCATGTGACCTTTTAAAATATTCTAACTCATGCTCTTTCATTCTTATTTTTTCAGATTGAGGGATACCAACTACTTGTGCAGTTCCTGTTTTTGCTGCTATTTTTATTTTTGACTTTACATATTTACTTGCTGTTCCTTTTATATGATTAGTAACTTGATACATCCCTTTATGAATAATCTTTAGATGTTCATTAGAGATGTTCATATCAATAGAGTTAATTAATTCACTATTTTTTAATAGATGTGGAACTTGTAATTTATTTGTAGCCATAGCCCCTGTATATCTAGCTATTTGCATAGGAGTTACATTCATAAAACCTTGCCCTATTGATGATACTATAGTCTCACCCACATACCAAGGTAAATTTCTAGCTTTCTTTTTCCATTTTTTATCTGGATTTATACCTTTAGATTCTTTTGGTAAATCTATCCCTGTTCTTTTTCCAATGCCAAATCTATCTAATGTTTTATGAATCTTGTTTATCCCTATTTTTAAACTTCCTTTATAAAAGAAATCATCACAACTCTCTCTTAATGCTTTTACAAATCCTGTTTTTCCGTGTCCCCATCTTTTCCAACATCTAAATTTTCTATTTCCTATTTTTAAAGTACCGTTACAATATTCTTGAATATTTGGACTTATTCCATTTTCTAAAAACGACAAAGATGTACCCATTTTCATAACAGACCCTGGTGGATAAACTCCATTTATAAGTTTATTTGTAAAAGGGTGATTTAAATCATTTTGAATTTTATGCCAATTTTTATGACTAATACCATTTACAAAAAGATTATTATCAAACTCAGGAAAACTTCCAGCTGCTAATAACTCCCCATTGTGAATATCCATAACTATAACAGCACCTGCTTTTCCATCAAATAGATTATGAATATATGTTTGAAGTTCTATATCTATAGTTAAATTTATATCATTTGACTTTGATTTAACCTCATCTAAAAGCTTTATCTTTTTATATACTGCATTTACTTGATAATCTTTATATCCTAAATTTCCTCTTAAAACATCATCATAATATCTCTCTACACCTGTTCTTCCTGTTTGGTGAAAATATTTACTATTTTTATCTTTTTTAATATCCCTAAGAGATGTTTTTCCAACATACCCTATAATATGAGCTGCTATATCTTTATATTTATATTCCCTTTTTACAGAAGACTCTATCTCTACATTTTCATTATTATTAAAAATAGTATAATATTTAAAAAACTCATCATAATCTATATATTCAACTAATGGTATAAGTTCGTGTCTATATGGTGAATCTAATCTTTTATATCTTTTTAATAATTTCTCATATTTATATTGAGGAAAATATTTATTAATAAGTTTTGCTATATCTTCAACTATATGAAATTTATTTACACTTCGTAAGTGTGGTTTTAAAGATATTTTAAACCCTATTTTATTAATAGCTAAATATTTACCATTTCTATCTAAAATAGCTCCCCTTGGTGATACAGAATAAAATCTTTTTACATAATTTTTTTTAGATAACTCTTCATAATATTGATTTGAATCAATAGTTAAATGGTAAATTCTACTTAATAGTAAAATAGCAATAGCTAAAATAAATATAATAATAATTTTTAATCTCATAATAAAAATCCAACAATAACAATATCAATAAATAGATTTAATAAGAATATAAATATAATAGTTTTAGAGTATCCATTAAGAGCTATATAAGATAAAAAAAATAAAATATAAAATATAAAAATATAGATAATCTCTTTTATAGATGAATATGCAAAAAGGTTTTTTAGTTTAGAGATAATAAAATTATATAAAAATAAAGAGATAATTAGAAATAAAAATGCAACTATTCCGTGAAGTGTTTCTATAAATAAAAAAGTAATAACAGATAAAATAGCTATATAGTAATATTCATTTTTTAAAGAATCATTAAATAAAATAAAAACAATACCTAAAAAAAATATATTTATAAAATATGTCGTAAAAATAATATTTAATAAAATAATTGAGATAAGAACAAAACTATAATATTGAGGTTTTATTCTCATTTTTCATCTTCTAGTCTCATATCTTGGAAAAGTTCTTTTTCTAAAAGGTTAAACTTTTCTAAACTAGCTTCTAAAACAAGCATAACATCTTCTTGAAAAGTTTTATTAACTATATCTATAGAGTGTTGATTTATCATATATTCTATTTTTGATAAAGATGAATAATCTACTTTTAGAGTTTTTTTAATAAGTTTTTCATACTCTATTAAATTACTATTTTCTAATACTAAATTAACAGCATCACTATAAGCTTTTACTAATCCACCTGTACCTAACTTTATACCTCCAAAATACCTAACTATTATAACAGATGTATTTACTAAGTTTTTACCTTGAAGTACAGCTAAAGATGGTCTTCCACTTGTACCTTTTGGTTCACCATCATCACTACTATTTTCTACTATTTGTTCAAATTCATTTAGGTATCTATATGCATATACAAAATGTCGCCCTTTTGGGTGTTCTTGTTTTAATCTATCCATTAAATCATTGAATTGATTATATGGTACTAAATATGTTATAAATTTTGATTTTTTAACTTCTAAAGTAGAAGCTGTTTCAACATCTATAAACTTCATATTATTTAACCTATTAAACTATTATATATATCTTTTATATTTTTACCTGTAAGTTTTGATATAAGCTTTGCTTTTTGTTTTGGAGGTAACTCTAATGATTCTATATCTTGTAAAGTTATAATACCACTATTCTCTTTTGGTTTATTTTCTATTATAACTACCCATTCACCTTTTATCTCTTTTTTAGATAGCTCTTCTAAAATATCTTTAGATTTACCTTTATATCTTGTTTGATATTTTTTAGTAATCTCTTTCATTAGAAAAATCATTCTATTTGGTTCTAGTTTTACTATCTCTTGAAGTAACTTTATTAATCTATGTGGAGATTCATATAATATAGCTAAATGTTCACTATTTAAAATAGTATCTAATTTATCTTTTCTATCGTTTCCTTTATGTGGTAAAAATCCAAAAAAAGTAAAAGTTGTATTTGAAAAACCACTATTAGCATAAGCGGTTAAAACGGCATTTGCCCCAGGTAATACATCAAACTCTATATTATTTTCTAAACAAAAATCAACAAGTAAACTACCAGGGTCACTAACACAAGGCATACCTGCATCACTCATATAAATACAATTATTATTTATTAATAGTTCTTGATTTTCTTTGCTTAAAAAACTTTTTTCATTATGGGAGTGTAATGATATAAATTGAAATTTTGGAAAAGTAATATCATATCTTTGAGATATAAGATTAAGAAATTTATGTGAAACTCGTGTATCTTCACATAAAATAATATCCCCCTCTTTTAAAACTTCTATTGCTCTAAAAGAGATATCACCTAAATTACCTATAGGGGTAGGGATAAAAACTAGCATTATTTCATTGCATATCTAGCTTTGAATTTTTCAATTCTACCTGCAGCATCAACAACTTTTTGCTCACCTGTAAAGAATGGGTGACATGCATTACAAATATCAATTCTCATTGTATCAACATTTGATTTTGTTTTAAATGTATTTCCACAAGCACAAGTAACTTCACATTCTTTATAATCTGGGTGTATATCTTTTTTCATTTTCTGTCCTTATTTTTTGTTTTCTTTATTAAAGGTACGCATCTATAGTCGCCCTTTATATTTCAAAAACTAATTTTTTTGCATTTTATCTTAAATCTTATTAATTTAAAATAAATCAATAGATGATTCATCCTCTTTCTTATAAATTACAACTTTACTTCTACCCATATTTTTGGCATTATACAAAGATATATCAGCATCTTTTAAAACTATATTAATATCTTTATTATCTCTTGGATAAGTAGATACCCCTATACATATCGTTTTTTGTAGTATTCTTTGTGTCTCTTCATCTATAACTATTTTAGTATTTGCAAAATCATTTACTATTTTTTGAGCTATATCAAAACTAGTATCATCATCTTTATTTAATAAAGCTACTAGAAATTCATCTCCTGATAATCTAGCTACTATATCAAAGCTATCAATATTACTATGTATAACTTTTGCTAATTCTATTAAAACTTTATCTCCAATATCATAATCAAACTCATCTGTAACTGCTTTAAAATGGTCAATCCCAATCATTAAAAAAGAGATAGATTCATCTTGTTTTTTTGATAAAGATATAATTTTTGAAATATGTTCTATTAAATATTTTCTATTATAAACATTTGTTACACTATCAACTGAAGATGATTCAATATATGATTTTTTTATAATTACACTTTGAAGTGTTGGTGATATCTCAAAAAACAAAGCTTCTAAATGTTCATTATATTTATTAATATTATTATAATGTTCTTTATCATCTGCACAAAAAGATACAATAGCATTTATAGAAGTATGTGTATTAATTACAAAATAAAAACTTAGCTCACCATCAAGAAAAAAGCTCTCACCATCTTCTAAAATAGATGTTGTAATTTCTGTTTTCATATCAAATAAAGAGAATCTTATATTTGATATATTATACTCTTTTTTTAACCAATCATAAAGTAAATTTGAAGCTTCGTCAATATTAGATATATATTGAAACTTATCACATAATATATAAATTTTTTCTAAAGAGTTTAATACAAATTTGTCTTCAAAACTCTCTTTTATTAATTTTATCATAATATTTTCCATAAGATATTGTATCATCTCTAGTTTTGATATAATATTAAAATCTAAATAATAATTGAAAAAATTAGAAAACTTCAGCGATATAAAAGTAATAAAATATTAACATAATAAATGACTATAGTTCATTTATTCTAAATATATAAAAAGGTAAAAAATGATAAAAAATATTTTAATCGTAATTAGTTTGCTTCTATCTACACTTGAGGCTTCAAAACCACCTGCTCTTGTAAATACAACAAAAGTTATAAAAGGTGTTATAAATCCACTAGAAGAGTTTGTAGGAACTCTGAATTTTTCAAAAACATCTAAAGTAGCTAGTTCTACAAATGGTTTAGTAACTAATGTTTATTTTCAAACAGGTGATAAAGTATTAAAAGGGGATAAACTTTTAGAAATTGATTCTCTAATTTTAGATAATCAAATTAGTTCTGCTATTGCAAATATAAAAATAGCCCAGATAAACTTAGAAAATGCAACAAAAGATTATAATAGATATAGAGACCTCATCAAAAAAGATTCAGTATCTCAACAACTTTATGATGATAGTACACTTCAATATAAATTATCTAAACAAAATCTTTTAATTGCAAAAAATAAATTAGAAGAGTTAAAAGTAGAAAAACAGTATAAAACTATAATAGCACCATTTGATGGAGTTATTGTAGAAAAAACTATAGAAGAAGGTGAATGGAGCAGTATTGGAAAAACAGTTGCAACACTTGTATCAACAAATGAGATTGATTTAATTTTTAACTTACCAACATCATATATATATAAACTAGATAAAAATGATAAATATAATATTAAATTAAAAGATAAAATAATTAAATCTAAACTTTATGCAACTATTGCAAAAGGGGATAGAAGAACAAGAACTTTTCCTGTTAAATTTAAAGCAAAAGTAGATAATCAATTTTTATATGATGGTATGGAGGTAAAGATTGATTTACCAAGAGAAAAAAAACAAGAAGCTTTAATGGTACCAAGAGATTGTGTTATTAAAAGATTTGGTCAAAATGTTATATTTTTAAATGTTGAAGGGATTGCTACTATGATGCCTGTTGAGATTATTGGATATACAAAACAAAGTGTTGCTATTAAATCTATTGGTTTAAAAGAGGGTGCAACTGTTGTTGTTAAAGGAAATGAGAGAATTTTTCCAAAACAACCAATAAAATCATTAAATAAAGAGTAGTTAGATGGATTTAATTAAATTTTCAATTAAAAATCCTGTTACTATTATAGTTTCTGTTTTAATTGTTGTTATGTTTGGTTTTTTATCTTTAGATAAACTACCATATCAACTAACACCAAATGTAACTAAGCCTGAAATTAAAATAACAACTATTTGGGGTGGAGCAACACCTTATGAGATAGAGAGTGAAATTATAGAGGAGCAAGAGAGTGTTTTAAAAAGTTTAAATAACTTAGTAGAGTATGAGAGTAGTTCAAAAGATAATTATGGTGAAATTACACTTACATTTAAACTAGGAACTAACATACAAAGAGCACTTTTAGATGTATCTAATAAATTAAATGAGGTTAGTTCATATCCAGCAAATGTAGATAAACCTATAATTAAAACAGCAAGTGCAAGTCCAATTATTTGGAATATGCTTCAAACTACAGATAGTAATAATCGTCATATAGATGAGTATAGGTCTTTTTTTGAAGATGAGATAAAAGCTCATATAGAAAGAGTTAATGGTGTATCTGATTTAATGGTTATGGGTGGAAGAGAGAAGCAGATGCATATTATACTTGATACTAAAAAATTAGCATCATACTCTTTGACTATAGAGCAAGTGATTAAAACTTTACAAAGTGAAAATGTAGATGTAAGTGCAGGTACACAAGATATAAGTAGAAGAAGTTACAGAATAAGAACTGTAAGTAAGTTTAACCAAATTTCAGACATAGAAAATATATCAATATACTCAAATGGTCAAACAAGAATAAAACTAAAAGATATTGCAAAAGTTGAATTTGGATATGAAGATGCTACTGGGGTAGCTATGTATTTAGGAAAAGATGGGATATTTTTTGGAGTACAACCTGCAGGTGATGCAAATATAGTATCACTTACAAACGAGGTTGAAAAAGTAGTAAATCAACTTAATAAAGATATTTTAGAACCTATGGGGCTAAAAATAAAATGGATATATGACCAAAGACCTTATATAGTAGGAGCTGTTGATTTAGTACAACAAAATATTGCTATTGGTGGAATACTAGCTGTATTTATTTTAATACTATTTTTAAGAAGTGTATCTCCAACGGCAGTTGTTGCTGTTGCTATTCCAATTTCAGTTATTGGTACATTTATAGTTCTTGATTTTATGGGGAGAAGTTTAAATACTATTTCACTAGCTGGAATATCATTTGCTGTTGGTATGCTCGTTGATAGTGCTATTGTTGTTTTAGAAAATATTGATAGACATAGAAAAATGGGTAAATCAATTGGTGAAGCTGCTTATGTAGGGACTAGTGAGGTATGGGGTGCTTTAATTGCATCAGCTTCCACTACAATGGCTGTATTTTTACCAATTATATTTTTACAAGATGAAGCTGGACAACTTTTTAAAGATATTGCAATTGCAGTTGTAGCATCTGTTACATTTTCATTGTTTGTTTCAATATCTGTTATACCTATGCTTTGGAAAAAGTTTGCAGGTGTTTCTAACAAAGATGTAAAAACTCACTCAACTAAAATAACAATAGTTGGAGATAGTATAGTTAATAGTTTTATGAGTATAGTAAACTGGTCATTGCAAAGTTTTAAAACTAAAATTACTATGATTGTAACACTTGCTATTTTATCTTTTGGTACTATTTATATACTTTTTCCAAAAATGGATTATCTTCCTCAAGGGAATAAAAACCTTATTTTTAATATTTTAATTCCACCTCCTGGTTTATCATATCAACAAAGATATGATATGGGTGAATATCTTATGAAATCTATGGAAAAATATGTAAATAAAGATATAGATGGAGCACCTGCTATTAGTAGGCTATTTTATGTATCAAGAGGTGATTTTATAATTTTTGGAGGAACAAGTGCTTATGAAGATAGAGCAAGAGAGTTAATCCCACTTTTTCAACCTGTTATAAACTCTATGCCAGGTATTTTTGGAGTTTCTATTCAATCTGGTGTATTTGAACAAGGTATTGGAAAAGGTAAAGTTGTAAATGTTGATATAAGTGGAGAGAGTATTGAAAAAATTGCAGCTGTTGGTGGACAACTTTTTATGGCTACAAGTGGTGCTATTAAAGGGGCTCAAGTAAGACCTGTTCCATCTATTGAGTTATTATATCCAGAAGTTAGAATAATCCCTAATAGAGATGCATTAAAAGCAGTTGATATGAGTTCATCTGAATTGGGTATAGTTGTAGATGTATTAATGAATGGTAGAAAAATTGGAGATTTTGAACAAGATGGTAAGAAAAAAATAGATATGAGAATAGTTGCTGATACAAATCAAATACAAACACCTCAAGATATTTTAAATACACAAATAGCTTTAAATGATGGAACACTTACTCAAGTTTCAGCTCTTGCTTCTAGTATTGATACTACAGGAATTAGTGAGATAAGACATTTTGCTGGAAAAAGAACTATCACTTTACAAGTAACACCACCTTCTAATATGACTATTCAAGAAACAATGCAAGTTCTTGAAGGGGTGATAAAAGATATGGAATCAAAAGGTATTACAAAAAATGTAACTATAGGTTTAAGTGGAACAGCTGATAAGCTTTCAGAAACTATAGGTATGTTAGCACAAAATTTCATTTTAGCTATTATTATTATATATCTATTAATGGCTGCACTTTTTGGTAATTTTATATATCCAATTGTAATTATGTTTACAGTACCTCTTGCAACTGCTGGTGGATTTATAGGATTGAAACTAACTAATATATTTTTAGCACCTCAACCACTTGATGTACTTACAATGCTTGGATTTATTATACTTGTAGGGATTGTTGTAAATAGTGCTATTTTAATAGTTCATCAAAGTTTAAATCTAATACACAAAGAGGGTATGGAGCATAAAGAGGCTGTTTTAGAAGCAACACGAACAAGAATAAAACCTATTTATATGAGTGCTTTAACATCTATATTTGGTATGCTACCATTAGTTTTAGTTCCAGGTCCTGGAAGTGAATTTTATAGAGGGTTAGGTTCTGTTATAACAGGGGGATTAGTTTTTAGTACATTTTTAACTATATTTGTAACACCTGCTCTTTTAATGTTTTTTATTAAAGCAATAGAGGTTAGTAAAAATGTAAAAAAGAAAATAAGAAAGGAAACTTAGATATAATTCCAATATGAAAATAATAGATATAAAAAACCTAACATTTAGTTATGAAAAAGATAATATACTTGAAGATATTAATATTGAAGTATATGACAAAGACTTTTTAGCAATTATAGGACCAAATGGTGGTGGAAAATCTACACTACTAAAACTTATACTTGGAATTAATAAATCACAAAAAGGGTATATAAAAATATATGATAAAGAGCCTATTCAGAATTTATCCCATATAGGATATGTACCACAAAATACAAATATAAATACAGATTTCCCAATTAAAGTTATTGAAGTTGTACTTATGGGTCATATAGATATTGATAAAACAAATAGTAATAAAAATATATTTAAAAAACTTTTTAGTGTTGGTTATGGTAAAAGTGAGATAGCTTGTGCTATGTCTGCTTTAACTCAAGTTGGAATGGAGGAGTTTGCAAATAAAAAAATAGGAAGCTTATCTGGTGGTCAAAGGCAAAGAGTTATGATTGCTCGTGCTTTATGTGCTCACCCATCTATTCTTATACTAGATGAACCAACTGCTAGTATAGATGTAAGTGGTCAAAAGCAGATATATGATTTATTAAAAGTTTTAAATGAAACTATAACAATTATACTTGTAAGTCATGATATATCTGTAATAATGGGATATGCAAATAAAGTAGCACATATAAATAAAACTATAAATTTTCACGATTTATCAAATAAAGAACAAAAAATAAATAACACAGAAGAGCATTTTTGTGAAGTTGAGATGTTAGAGATGTTAGGAAGCTGTAGATGTTAGATATATTAAATTATGAGTTTATTCAAAATGCAATAATAGCAGGTTTACTTGTAAGTTTTGCAAGTGGTATAATAGGTTCTTTAATAGTAGTAAATCGTATGGTTTTTTTAGCAGGTGGTATTGCTCATACAGCTTATGGTGGTATAGGTATAGCTATATATTTTGGACTTCCTATATTTTTGGGAGCATCTATTTTTGCTGTTGTGACTGCTATACTAATGGCATTTATAACCTTAAATCAAAAAGATAAAATAGATACTTTTATTGGTCTTATTTGGGCTGTTGGTATGGCTATTGGAATTATACTAGTAGATTTAACCCCTGGATATAATGTAGATTTAATTAGTTATCTATTTGGTTCTATATTAGCTGTTAGTGATGAAGATATATATTATATGAGTTCTTTATTAGCAGTTATTATTTTTGTTATAACTTTTTGGTATAGAGATATTTTAGCTGTATCTTATGATTCTCAATATGCATCATTAAGAGGTATAAATGTAAAACTATTTTATACAATTATATTAGTTCTTTCTGCTTTAACAGTTGTGGTTGCTATAAAAGTTGTAGGTCTTATACTTGTTATTGCATTACTTACTATACCTATATATATAGCGGAGAAACTATCTAAATCTTTGATTGGTATGATGATAAAATCAGGTATATTATCATCTGTATTTACTTTAGTTGGTCTTTGGTTTTCATATAACTTCGACCTTACATCAGGGGCTAGTATAATAATGGTAAGTGCTTTATCTTTACTTGTTTTTATTGTAGTTAGAAAGTTATTAAAACTGTAACTATAGCAAAGAAACTAAATTAGATTTAAATGATTTTACTCTATAATTATCTCAATTAGTAATATAGTTGTTCTTAAGTTGCAAATATTTAAGTCAATTATTTATAAAATTAAGAAAAAAAGTGAGCTTACAATTAAAAGATATTTTAACTTACTATTCATCTGATTCATTTTTTATTTTTGGTAATGTTACTATAAAACATGCACCTTTATAGTGACTATCTTTATAATCAAATTCTCTATTTTCAACTTCAATTAAACCATTTGATTTAGTTACTATTTTTTTCGACATATATAATCCAATTCCTGTACCATCTTTAGCAGCTTTTGTAGTAAACTTGTGATCAAATACTTTTATTATTATATCATCAGGTATACCACCTGCATTATCTTGAAAATATATTTCTATATTTTTCTCATACTCTTTAAGTGTTATTTGTATTGTTCTATTCTCATCTAGATTATCTTCAAGTGCATCTATTGAGTTATTAAATAGATTCATAAATACTTGAACTACTTCATTATCATATCCATAAACTTGTACATCTTCAAAATCTATATTAACATCTATACTTCTATTTTTTAGTTTAGAGATAATAAGGTTTTTAGCTTTTTCAATAGTTGATTTAATATAGAAGTAGTGTGCATTTTTATCATTTTTATAAAATTCTCTAAAGTCATCTATTGTTGCAGATAGATGCATAGCTGATTTTTCTATACTAGCAACCATCTCTTTTAACTTTTCATCACTTAACATACCCATATCTTTTAGCATATATATTGATGAAGCCGATGTTGTTATAACAGAAAGTGGTTGTCTCCATTGATGTGCAATAGATTCTACCATTTCACCCATTGCTGCCATTTTTGAATTTTCAAGTAATATTAATTCATTTGTTTTAAGGTCATTTTCTAATTTCATTTTTTCTGTCACATCTAAATAAGAACCTATTACCCCCATCACTTCACCTTTTGTATTTTTAAATGGTACTTTTGATGTTATCAGAAAAATGACATCTCCATTATCAAAAGTATGAGTCTCTTCATAATTTACTTTTGATTTACCACTTTTAATAACTTCTTGGTCATCATCGATATAAGATTGTGCTTCAGTATCTCCCCATGGAAGTTCAAAATCATTCTTACCTAAAATATCATCTAAATTTTTAACACCTACATCTTTTAAAAAGTTATCATTAGCTCCTAAATATTTAGAGTTAATATCTTTCCAAAATACTGCTACAGGTATTGAGTTCATAATTGACTGTGTTAAAATATGAGCTTCTTTTACTTTTTCATAGCTTTGAATAACTCTTTGTTTAGAGTTTTCTAATTCTCTTTCAATAAGTTTAATCTTTTTATTAATATAGTAAATTAAAAAAGTTGAAATTATAAGTATTATAATTGGATATAAAACAGCAGATACAATAGAATTAGTGATTTTATTGTTTATAAGTGTTTCATTTCTTGTTTCTAATTTTCTAAACTCTTTAATAATAAACTGTTCATACTGTATTAGATTTTGTATTTTTTGATTTAAAAGAACTATTGTTGAATATAGTTTAGTATTTTTTTCTGTCTTAAAAAGTATCCCCTCAGCTTTTAAAAGGGGCATCTTCTTTAGATTTTTGCTACTTATAATATTATTATTTAATATAGTTCTAATTTGTCTTACATCATCTTTGGCAGAATACCATAAATTGTCTATCTCACCTATATTATTATATCTCACATTTTTTAATTTTTTAAATGCACTATTAAATTCTGTTAATAACTTTTCCCAATTGTCAGTTGCTATTTCGATATCATTTGATGTTAGAAGTGTATCTGTTGCTATTTTTTGTTTTAAAAAAGATTTTGAAGCTTCTTTAGTATAAATCAGATCATTGTTTGCACTGTTTATATTAAATAAAAAATAAAGTATTGATGCACTGCTTAATACAATTGCTAATATTAATACTATAAAACCATAAAATGATAGTTTTTTAATAGTTAATTTACTCATTGATAGACTCTTTATATAATTTTGTTTGCTGTTCTCTTCCTAAACTATCAGTAATTTTATCCCACTCTTTTGCTGCAATATCTAAAGCTTCTTTTACAGATAAGTTTTCATTAATAGTTTTATCTATATATTTACTTAATGCACTATAGTATCTATCACTACCTGGGATTCTTAAGTCCATTACAATATTTTTATTTTTTAATTCATTTTGTAAAACATCCAAATACTCTTTTGCAGAGTTTTTTGAGAAACCACTTTGAACCAAGTTATCAATATTTTCAAAGTGGGAACTTCTTGATGGATTAACTCCTGTCCATCCTTGAGAGATTAATTTTGTTGTGATCTCTTTAGATGCCATATGTGAAGCAAAATCAAATGCCAGTTTTTTGTTTTTAGAGTTTTTATTTACAAGAATAGTCCAGTTGCCGCTAACTGATGATGGTGAATTGTAGATATTATCCCATTTAGCTGTTTTTGAATTATATACAATATTACTATCAGGTAAAGATGCGTATCCAACTTTATCCTTTACAACACTTGATTTTTCGGTTACTGCCATGGTTCCTGTATTTGCCCAGTCTATTACCATAGCAACTTCACCTTGAATGAAACTATTTCTAACATTACCAGGAGAGAATTTTTTTATCTCTTTTGGAGCATATTTCATGATCTCTATATAATCTTCCAATGCCTTTACAAAACCAGGATTATTGATTCTTGGTTTCATTGTATCAGTGTCAAAATAGTATGCTTTATCATTTGGGTGTTTTACATAAGTAGCTGCTCTTGTAAAGAAGTGAAGCATTGTCCCATAACCTTTTAATCTGCTTCCTGCAATACCATATTCTATTTTACCGTCATTATCCCAATCCCAGCCGTTGAAGAATTTTGCTATATCTTTATACTGATCCCAAGTTTTTGGTGCTTGTAGTTCATAGCCATATTGTTTTTTAAAGTTTTCTTGATTTGTTTTATTTTCAAATATATCTTTTCTATAATATAAGCTAATACAATCACCATCATAAGGAAGTGAATAGTTTACATTATTCCATGAAAGAATAGAATCTTTATAAATTGGAAGAACATCATCCCAATCTATTTTATCTTTAACCCACTGTGGTATAGGTTCAATATGATCTTGACCTAATAATGAACCACCCCAGCTTGATATAATTACATATATATCAAAATTTATTTTATCATCATTTAATGATTGTTTGGTCTTTTCAATAGTATCAGACCAGCTAGGTGTTAAAACTCTAATTGTAGCACCTGTTTTAGATTCAAATTTTTTTGCTTCATCTATTATTGGATCACTTATTTTTCCACCAAGATTTGGAGTAATGATCGTTATAGATTGATTTTCATAGGGCTTTGCAGTTGTTATTTTATCTTCTGAAGATTTGTTTTCACAACCAACTAAAATTAAAGCAAGACTAACTAATGATATTGTTTTTTTTATAGAATTTAAAGATAATATTTTCATTTTACATCCTAATTTATTTTATTTAAAATTCACTTGATTTCTACCACCATTTTTTGATATGTATAATGCTTCATCAGCTCTGCTGTTATTTCTCTAGAATAATATAGTGTATTTTTGTGTAGATTTAAATCTCTAGCTAAAGTTGATAACTTGATTAGCACAAAACACTCCTTTTTTATCTTAATTATATTTTATATAATTAAAGCTTTTATATATATTAATATTATAATGTTCTAGTAGAGATAAATTTTATATAACCTCAACTCTATTTCTACCATTTTCTTTTGCTCTATATAATGCTTCATCACATCTTTTTAACATAGTTTCAATACTATCTGCATCTATATATTCAGTTACTCCAAAACTAGCTGTTATTTTTCCAGCTGTTGGATGTTCATTTTGTTCTATTTTATCTTTTAGATATTCAGATACTACTTTTGCTTTATCTTTTGGTGTATCAACAAATAAAATCACAAACTCTTCTCCACCCCATCTTGCAAATTCATCTGTTTCTCTAACATTATTATTAACAGTTTGTGCCATTTGAACCAAAACCTCATCACCTACTAGATGACCATAAGTATCATTAAAACTCTTAAACTTATCTATATCTAAAATTGCTATAGATAAAGGCTCTTTATATCTTCTTACCCTTTTTACCTCTTTTTCAAATATCTCATTAAATTTATTTCTATTATATACTTTAGTTAATCCATCTATATATGCTTTATTTTCAACTTTTTTAAACTCCTCTTGCATTTTTGATATATCAGATAAATTAATTAAATAATCTCCATTTCTAATTAATCTTTGCATACTAATAGCATAAGCTTTAGGTTCAAAGTTTTCATTTAAAATTAAAACTTTTCTATTAGTAATTCTTGTTCTTTTATATAATGAAGCAAAAGATTCACCTTTATCTAAAAGACCACTATGCATATATCCCTCTGTTTCTAAAAATAAATCCAATATATTATGATTTGTTTCTTCATTATATTCATTACTACTACTTATCATAAGCATAGATTTAAATTTATCATTTGAAAACTTAACATCTTTTAAATTTGTAATTAACATAATATTATCTGTAGTATTTAATATCTCATTAAATAAAACTTCTTGTTCTTCTAATTTCTCTTTCTCTTTTTTTATTCTAATATTTGCTAAAGTTTGTTTAAATAATAGATATACAATTAAAATTGAAAGAGCAAATGAAAATAATCTAACTATTAATTTACTTTTTAAAGATGATTTTATTATCTCTGATTGAGTATGAGATACAATCCAAGCTACAGTTTTATTAGATAAATTTTTTATAGGTAAGAATGATACTATCTCTAATATACCTTTATAATCTACATAAAAATTAAACTTCTCACCTATATCTATTTTACTGTTTATCATATCTTTAAAAGGTTCTAGTTTTAATTTATTATTCACTATACATCTTTGTTTTGAATG
>Ga0193965_1000235_pt1 | contig 18989 bp, 15 predicted proteins | sample FB_8_MG_FD_140330 | JGI IMG/M metagenome (GOLD analysis project Ga0193965, IMG submission 140330) | Microbial mat bacterial communities from the Broadkill River, Lewes, Delaware, United States - FB_8_MG | ecosystem: Environmental > Aquatic > Freshwater > River > Microbial mats | place: USA... | reverse complement strand
TTCTTCAACTCGAAGTAACTCGTAACCTTATTTAAACAAGGTGTCTCTGTTTGTGGATGGGAATTATAGGGTGATGATGCTTAATAGAAGCTTAACTTGATGTGGGATTGTGATTCTTTTTTTGAATTTGTTTATTCACTGTTTTTAATTCACCTAATTATATGTGTAAAACCTGTTTCCTCTTCTATTGATATAATTACTTTTTCATCATCTGTTGCGTTATTACAATCTAACACTGTACATATTGTTATAGTACATCCAGATTCTATTAATATATTTTTACTTCCTCCACTATCGTATGCTGATTCATAACTTCTGTCATTACCTCTTAATGGACGACCAAAATTATCAAATAATAGATTTTTACTTGTTGAGCCTGTTCTACATGCACTTGAGAAATCAACATCTAATACTCCATAGTATTCACCTAAGTTCATCTCAGCAGTAGATTCATAACTCCCAGTATGTATCATTGTGGCTCCTGTTGTACCACCTGTTAGTTTTTTGTTTGAATCTAATGGATTAATAGCAACCTCACTTGGGTCTGGATTTCCACTTCCTGATGTATCAGAGAAAATAACATAACTCCATTTATAATTGGTATCTTCCCCTTTTGCAAATTTTAACTGCCACCTTGCTTTATACCATTCATCATTACTCGCATCATATTTATCATCTACCATTGCCAAATGTTGCGTATATTGTATATGTGTAACAAGTTGTATCCCAGCTTCTTGTATTGAGTTTGTTTTTAAATTAGGAATCATAGTGGAAGCTATTATTCCTATAATTACTATAGTAAAAACAAGTTCCAGTAGTGTGAAAGCTTGTTTCATTATTTATTCAATAATATATGAGAATCATAAGCTATTCTCATAACGCCTACAGAATAATTTGATGAATTATTGTATCTCATAATTTTTTTTATATATTCCTTTAAATAACTCAACTCTTTTTTCCCACAAGAGAAACAATCATAAGTTTTTCCATTTTTCCCATTTGCATAAACAAAAGATGCATTATCATTTTCAAATTGGTAGTTATACCAATCGGCTTCTATTTTTTTTATCTCTGAAATTTTACTCCAATCAAGGAGTTGAGTAAAAGTAGCTTTTTCATGTAAGAACTTACTAGCTGAAACTATAGCATCTTGCATTTTTGTTAAATCGGCTATTTTTGTTTTATACCCCTCAGCATAAATAAAACTATTTGGCATAAACTGAGGAATTCCTACTGCTCCAGCATATGAACTTGGTAAATTACATCTATTAGGATTAAGTCCTTTCTTAAAACAATATGTAATTATTGAACTCATATTTGTTTTGCCCATATTAATAAGCCACTTTTCTCTTGATGAATTAGGTTTACTTCTTACAACCATTGTATTAAAAACTATAAATGCATCATGTGTTGGCTTTATCTCTCCTAGTTTTGTCTCTTTCATCAATATTGCAGCAATTATTTCACGGTTTACACCATATTTTTTTTCTGAATAATCATACACTTTTTTATATTCTTTTAAATGTTTTACAATTTTTGGAATATATTTCACCAAAACATTATTTGCTTTTTTTTCGTTTGCTCTATGTGTTTTAATATGGCGAGGTTGCAAATATTTCCAACTAATCTCATCAAATTTTTGTGTTTTAAAATATGATAGTAAAAATTTATTTGCATAGTTATAAGAAACACCATTTTTTACAACTTGTTTACATATATCTATATAATGTTCATTTTTAAATTCACAATTGGTGTATTTTGCAAAAAGGGCTGTTGTTATACTTAAAATTAATATTATTTTTATCATTTTTTACTCTTTATTTATATTTTATAATTATCTAGTCTCATCAAGATAGTATTTTAAACTATATCCTAAATCTTCATCTAAGTCTGTTATATTTCCTATCATCCATTCTATATATCTTCTATCATTTATAACGATATCTTCTATATACTTGCCTTTATATTTTCCAAATTCAAACTTTTGCAATAAAACTTTTTTATTACTCAATACAATCATGTTCTCTAAAGAACTTATATCTTGTAAATAATTAAAAAGGCTTTTGACTACTTTGGCATCACTAAGAGCATTATGTGGGACTATATTTGTATCTTCACCTCTATATAGTTTTAATTCGTATCTTAAAAATTGTAAAGAGTAAAATTCACATTCTGGAATTAAATGCTTTGTTACCCTCAAGGTATCTATAACTTTGCCATGCCAAAAGAATCCAGCCTCTGCCAATTTATTGAGATCAAATTTTACATTATGCCCTATAATTACCGATTCACTCTCATTATGCTCTTCTAAAAATTTATACGCTTGAGAATCTTTTAATATCGGTTTTTCTTTTATCATCTCATTTGTAATATGATTTATACTTGAAGCTAGTGATGGAACCTTTTTTCCCTCATTCACTAAATTAAAAATTATTTTCTCTTCATCTCCAATAGCGATGATGCCAATTGAAAGAATCTTATCAATAGATTCTAAACCTGTTGTTTCTATATCTAAAAATATCAACACTTTTGCACCTTTATTAATTTACATTTTGAGCTTAAAATGATAAAAGAAAAATATGAAGAGAACAATACAAAAATATAAAGTACATATATATTAAACCAATCAAATAATTGATTGTTTTTATAAATCAGATAACTAAAAGAGACACTAATTATCATCTCCGCAGCAACTATCCAAATCAATAAGATTAAATATTTTCTCCATATTTTCACAATATCACCATATCCAATCACCTCAACTATCTCTCGTTTACAGTTTAATAGTTGAAACTTATATCCATTGTGACAACTGTTAAAAATATTTTTCAATTCCTTAAATAATGAAATTAACAGTGTAAAACTCCAAACAATAGGAAACCAAAATTTAAAAATATCTATGATTGCCAAACTAATCTCTGTATCGATTGTTGCCATACCAAGATTTATATAAAAGAGTAGTGTTATTGATAACGAAATTATTGTTGCATAAACTACACTAATTGTTGTTAGTTTAATAAGCCATTGTAACCATAATATAAAATAAAATTTATACATTTTATTCCCTAATTATCCAAATTAATTGTGATATTCGTCATAATTGATTGAAGTATATCAAAAAAAGAAAAATTTAGCATTTAAGATGTATAATCACTACACTAGATATATAAGGTTTTCAAATGACAAGATTTTTTTCCTCTTTTTTATTCTTATCAGCAATAGTTTTAGCAAATAATGAGTTTGATTTAGATGATGATTTTTTAAATTCACTTGATGAAGTGAGTGAGATTGCAACTAAAAGTAAATTAAATATTGATGATTCACCATCATTTATATCTGTATTGGAAAATAAAAAGCTAGAAAAACTTGGGATTAACAATGTATTTGAAGCCTTATCCTTAATTCCTGGAGTTGAATTACAAAGAGAAGTCTCAGGTGTACCCGTTGTAGTTTTTAGAGGAATCAAACAAAAAGGTGAAGTAAAACTAATGTTTAATGGTATTACCATAAACAACTCCTATCGTGGTTCTATCTATCATTATTTAGACTTTCCCGTTGAGCTTATAAAGAGAATCGAAATTATTCGTGGAGCGGGGTCTGTACTTTATGGTTCTGGTGCGATAAGTGGTGTAATAAATATTATCACAAATAGTGCAGAAAAATCATCAAAAAACAAAATATTTGCATCTGTAGGAACATATAACAACTATCAAGGTGGTGCTTTTTTATCTACTAATATTGATTCCTTTAAAATCACTATAGATAGCTACTACCAAGAGCATGAGAAAACTATTGAGACTCCATTAAAACAAGAGAGTGATAGGCACTTGACTAACCTTTCACTTGGTTTAAATATAAATTACGACAATTTTTCATTTTTAAGTAGAATTAAAAAATCTGATATGGGGAATGCTTATGGAATATTTTCTAGTGTTGATCAAAGTTCTAAAAATTTTTATAATAAAAACACTTCATTGTTAACACAATTGTCATATACAAAAAATATAACTCAAGAGAATAAAATAAATGTATTGACTAGTTATACAACATACAATCAATCAGTTGAAGCTAATTATAAAAATATTGCAACTATTGATGCTAATTATAAAGAAGATACCTATCTCTTTCAAGCTGATGTTATATCTACATCTATCAAAGACAATCAGCTACTTATAGGAACTAACTATGAGCTAGCAAATACACTAGAAAGCACTCTAAGTAGTCTAAGCCCTATTTCTGATCCAACTTTAAAAAGAAAAACACTCTCTTTTTATTTAAATAATCAGTACTCTCTTTCTGAAAGTTTAGATATATCAACTGGACTTAGATACGATAACTATTCAGATTTTGGAGATTCATATTCACCAAACTTAGGTTTAGTCTATAGATTGAATGAAAAAATAAAATTAAAAGCTTTATATTCAGAAGCTTTTCGTGCACCATCATGGGTTGAACTAACATCAAATGAGAATTTACTTGCTGAGAGTTCTCATAGTATAGAAACTGGAATTATTTTCAAACAGAATCTTCATAACCTTATACGAATAAATTTTTATGCAACACTACTTCATGATATGATAACAAAAGATATAAATACAAATAAATATATACAAAATTCAAAAAACGAATTTATTGGTAGTGAACTTGAATATATATATGCTCCAAATAATAAAATGGAACTAAATCTTTTTGCAAGCTACATAGATGCAAGTGATGATAACGGGGATGACTTAATTGATATTGCAAATATTTTACTTAAAACATCTTTTTATTATGAATTAGACAATGGGATTAGTTTTGGTTCTCTTGTAAAATATGCTTCTAGTCCTAAACGCGAGTTAGATGATACAAGAGCAAGACTTTCAGATAGTTTTTTATTTGATCAAACTATATCTTATTCATATAAAAATATAGTTGCATCTTTTATCGTAAAAGACCTATTTAATTCCAAAAGATTCTATTCGTTACCAAAAAATGATGACAACTTAGATTTTGATGATGGTGGAAGAACTTTTATGTTAAAAACTTCTATGAGTTTCTAGATTATGAGATTCTTATTTTTATTTATACTTTTTACAAAAAGCATATTAGGATTTACAATCAGTGATTCTTTATTAAAAATCCATGCAACACTTTTACCTAAAATATATCTCATGGATTATCAATATAAAGAAAAAATAAAAAATGATTCCATTACAATAGCTATTGTTTATGAAAAAGTAAATTTTAATGATGCTAAGCTACTCAAAGAAAAAATTTATCAAAAATATAAAAATGGAATTAAATCCTATTCACTTGATATTGTTTTGACTCAATACAACAAAGCAATTTCAGCTGATGTAAATATATATTACCTTTTTCCAAGTAATACTAAAAATATAAAAAGAGCTGTCAAACAAGCACAAAAAACAGAATCAATTACATTTTCATACCTTAAAGATGATCTTAAAAATGGAGTGATGCTCTCATTAGAGATAGGTCAAAAAGTAAAGCCTTTACTCAATTTAAAAGCTACTAAATTACATAATATTTCATTTCGTCCTGTACTATTAAATATTTCTAATATTTATACAGAGAATCCCACTTTATCTGATACAAGTAACAAAACAAAGAGAGTTATCTAAATGAAAATCAATATACATTCAATTACATTCAAAACACTCGCACATCTTATTATTTTTTCAATTTTATTTATCTTATTTATTACTTTAAGCTCTAAAGAGATTTTTAGTAATGCTTATTTAGGTTTAGAAAAAGATAAAATATCTATTATTGAAAACAATATCTCACCCTCTATTGCACTAAATATTAGTTATGATTTTTTTCAAGCTGTAGAAGAGATAGCTCAAACAACTTTGCAAAACCCTAATGTTTTACTGCTTGAGATAGAACTTCATAACAATAAGAAAAAATTAAGCTATTCTAAACATAAATATACTATTGGGGAATATTTAGAAAAAAAAGAGATTATTTCTACTATTAACTTAAAAGATCCAGCAACACAAACTGATATTGCTACACTTACATTAGTGTATTCAAATAGCAGTTATAAAAACTATATGAAAAAGTTTTACAATCTCTTCTTTTGGGGTATATTAGGATTTTCACTTTCACTAATTCTTTTGGCCTACCTTCTTTTTAATTCTCTCAAAAACTTAAGAGTTCTTGCTAAATCCTTAAAAGATTTTGATCCACATAACCCTAAAGAGCTCCATATCCCTAATAAATATAAAGATGAAATTGCATCAATTACTACATCTGCAAACAGTATGGTGCATAAACTTATTCAATTTTTGGAAGATTCAGAGGAGTTAAATTTAAAACTAACTCAAAATCAAGCGCACTTAAAAGATGCACAAAGAATTGCTCATGTAGGGAGCTGGGAATACAATATTGATAATAAAAAGTTATCATTAAGTGATGAAGTATATAGAATCTTAGGTATTAAGAGAGATTCCAATATGAACTGGGATATCTTTTTGTCTTTAATTTCTAAAAAAGATAGGGAGTTTGTCCTTAGAGTTATAAACAATGCTATTATAAACGGTTCATATTTTGACTTGAAATACGAAGTTATAACAAAACTTAAAACAATCAATGTTCATACTCGAGGTAAAGTGAGAAAAAAAGTTGATGGTCAATCAAAAATAACTGCTGTTAGTATGGATATATCTAGTGAAATACAAAACAAGCAGATGATTGAAAAATTAGCGTATTACGATTCATTAACTAATCTACCAAATAGAACACTCTTAAAAGATAGAGCAAACAAAGCATTACAAAATGCACAAAGATATAATACAAAACTTGCAGTTATATTTTTAGACTTAGACCACTTTAAACTGATAAATGACACATTAGGTCATAGTATGGGTGATAAGCTTTTAATCTATGTTTCTCAGTTACTTAAAAAACAGATAAGAGAATCAGATACTTTAGCAAGAATTGGTGGTGATGAGTTTGTTATATTATTGCCACTTATCAACGCCGTGTCAGATGTGGAAAATATTGCTAACAAGATTTTAAATGTATTTAAAGGAAAACATATAATAGATTCTCATCAGCTTTATATCACAACAAGTATCGGGATAGCTGTTTATCCTGATTCTTCAAGTAATATGGATGAACTCATTACTAATGCTGATACTGCAATGTATGATGCAAAACAAGATGGTAGAAATAATTATAAAATATATTTAAAATCTATGGGTAACCATATATCAACTCAAATGAGAATAGAACAAGACCTAAAAGATGCAATTAAAAATCGAAACGGCTTAGAGGTTTTTTATCAAGTAAAAATTGATGCATATACAAATAAAATATCTGGAGCAGAAGCGTTAATTAGATGGAACCACCCTGAGTTAGGATTAATATTTCCAGATGACTTTATCCCTATTGCTGAGAGTACCGGTATGATATTGGATATGGGAAATTGGATTATAGAGCAATCTATCTCTCAACTAAAAGAGTGGAATCAGATGGGTTATTCAGATCTTAAAATTGCAATAAACTTATCTCCTAGACAATTTCAAGATAACGACCTTGTTCCATTTATTTATAAAATGATAGAAAAATATAAAATATCTCCTCATCTTCTTGAGTTTGAGATTACAGAAACAATGTCTATGTCAAATATGGAATCAACTATGAGAGTTTTAAATGAATTAAAGAATATTGGTGTTGGCATTGCTATTGATGATTTTGGTACGGGGTATTCATCACTTGCATATCTTAAGAAGTTCCCTATTAACACTCTAAAGATTGATAAATCTTTTGTAATGGATATGATAGGTGATGAGGGTGATAAAGTGATTGTTCAAACTATTATCTCTATGGCTCACTCACTTGGATTCAAAACTGTTGCAGAGGGTGTAGAGAGTGAAACTCATGTGCAAATACTTAAAAATATGGATTGTGATCAACTCCAAGGATATAACTATTCAAAAGCTATTCCCAAAGAAAAATTTACGCAATTTTTACAAAACTATAGTCCAAATAAGTAATCTTAGATATAATAAGAAAAATTTGTAATTAATGATGAGATGAATGGATTATTTAAAAATACAGGGTGTTAAATCACTCAACGGAACTATAAAAATTTCAGGTGCAAAAAATGCATCACTCCCACTTATAGCGATGACTATATTGGCAAAAAATAGTGTTAGTATAAAAAACTTACCTCAAGTAGCAGACATTAAAACACTTTTAACATTACTATCAAACCTCGGTGCAAGTTGCGATAAATTAGAAGATTCAACATTAGTAAATACATCTTCTATTACACAAACAAAAGCGACTTACGATATTGTAAAAACAATGAGAGCCTCTATACTTGTGTTGGGTCCTTTACTTACTCGATTTGGACATTGTGAGGTTTCATTACCCGGAGGATGTGCTATTGGGCAAAGACCAATTGACCTACATCTAAAAGCATTAGAACAGATGGGTGCAAAAATAACAATTAAAAGTGGTTATGTTGAAGCTATAGCACCAAATGGTCTCCATGGCTGTGATATTATATTTGATAAAATAACAGTAACTGGAACTGCAAATATTGTAATGGCTGCAGCTCTAGCTAATGGTAAAACAACTCTTACCAATGCAGCAAGAGAACCAGAAGTTGTACAACTGTGTGAAATACTTCAAAAAAGTGGTGTACAAATTGATGGTATCGGTACTGCAGTTTTGACTATTTATGGAACAGGTGGAAAACTTATCTCGATTGATGAGTTTTCTATAATACCTGATAGAATTGAAGCGGGAACATATCTTTGTGCTGGAGCTATCACTCACTCTGAATTAACTCTTCAAAATGTAGATGCTTCGCACCTTGGTGCAGTTTTATCAAAACTTGAAGAGATGGGAAGCAGCTTTACAACGACACAAGATACTATTACAATTCACCCATCTAAAACAATAAAACCTGTAAAAATAATAACACAAGAATACCCAGCATTTCCAACAGATATGCAAGCACAGTTTTTGGCATTAGCAACACAAGCAGAGGGGGTTTCTATTATAGAAGAGCGTTTATTTGAAAACCGTTTTATGCATGTGAGTGAACTTCAAAGACTAGGTGCTGATATAAGTCTAAATGGACATACTGCAACAGTAAATGGAAAAACAAAGCTAAGTGGAACTGATGTGATGGCTACAGATTTAAGAGCATCAAGTGCTTTAGTATTAGCAGCATTAGTTGCCGATGGTGAGACAAATATACACCGTATATACCATCTTGATCGTGGATACGATTCATTGGAAGAAAAATTTGAAAGTGTTGGTGCAAAAATAAAAAGACTTCAAGAGTAAAAAAATTTACTCTTCGAAAATTATCATCTCATAAATACTTTTTTTAGTTACCAACGCTTTATCTGGAGAGATAGAGTGGATATTTTTTGCCTTTAGGAGTTCATGTCTAAGTTCTGCTATCTCTGTTTCTACGCTATCGACATTCTCTTTTAGTCTTAATATAATATCTACTCCAGCTAAATTAACACCTAGTTCACGAGTTAATCTTAAAATCATTTTTATTTTATCAATATCTCTTTGTGAATATAGTCTTATACGACCATTTGAACGAGATGGAGAGATAAGATTCTCTCTCTCATATTGACGAAGAGTTTGTGGATGTATGTCTAAAAGTTTAGCCACTATACTGATAAGATATACTGGTTCATCATATGGATGTATCATTTTATAACTCCCTATTCATGAGGTAATTTCTCTTTTAAACTCTCAACAAACTCTTCATCTAAATCATCAATATTTGGTAAAACTATATTTGCTTTTAAATATAAATCACCTCTTACTTTTGTTTTACGGTTCATTGCACCCATCTCTTTAACACGAAATCTTTGTCCATTTTTAGTGTTTTGAGGTACTTTTAGTTTTATCTCTTTTTCTAAAGTTTTAATAGCAATTTTATCGCCAAAAAGTGCTGCATATAAAGGAACATCAAAACTTTTAACTAAATCATTCTCTTCTCTTACATATTCAGGGTTAGATGCTACTGTAATTTTTAAAAACAGGTCACCTGCTCTTCCACCTTGTGCATGACCTTTACCTTTAACACGCATCTTTTCGCCACTATTTACACCTGCTGGAATTTTAATATCGAATCTTTCACCATTTACAGAAACAGAGTGTGAACCACCTAAAATAGAAACACTAAAAGGGATTGTTACATTAGTTTCAATATCAAGGTTCACTGCTTGTTGCTGTTGTCCACCAAAACCTCCACCGAAGCCACCACTGCTAAAACCTCCAGCACCACCGCCGAAGCCCCCACCAAAGCCACCTCCACCAGAGAACATTTGTCTTAATATATCATCTAAGTCAGCCGAACCTTGACCACCATGAGAACGGGAAAAATCACTAAAATTTTGCCCACCAAACATCCCATCACCAACTTGATCATATTGTCTTTTTTTCTCTTTATCACTTAAAATCTCATAAGCTGAATTTATCTCTTTAAATTTTTCTTCAGCTGAGGCTTCTTTATTTACATCTGGATGGTACTGTCTAGCTAGTTTTCTATATGCTTTTTTTATCTCCGCTTCACTTGCATTTTCACTTATTTCAAGTGTTTTATATAATGACTTACTCATAATTATCCTATAATTGTTTTATTTTTATTAAGTTGGATTATATCATAAGAGTTGAGTGGATGTCAATCAAGGATGTAGATAGAAATAGTTTTAACTTCTTGGCTCATTCTCAAAATCACATCATGTGATTTTTCCGAGGCTAAAAACTGAATAATCATCGTAATTATTCTTTTAGTTTTTAGAACCGCCAAAAAGTCAAAACTATTCTTTACTGCTAGAGAAAAAGGAATAATATATTACAAGGTTATAAAAATCAAAAGAGTAATGTAAATTCAAGGCGCATAACGAGGAAGCGTACTTATGTACGCGCCCTGAACGGAGTGAAGAAGTACTCTTGGGGTGAGACGAGTGCGCACTGACCGAAGGGAACAAGTACTCTTGGGGTATAGCAACGCAGAAGTTACGTTGCTATTTTGATTTTTAATGTAAGAAGTGACGAACTTCTGAGAAGTATAGGCTCATACCAAACTCATTTGCAGCTTCAATAATCTCTTCATCTCTGATACTTCCACCAGGCTCTATAATATTTTTAACACCAGCCTCAGCTGCTGCATCTATAGAATCTCTAAATGGAAAAAATGCTTCAGATGCAAGAGCAGCGCCTGTTACATCAAGACCCATATCTTTTGCTTTTTTCAAAGCACATTGTGCAGCGTCAACTCTTGAAGTCATACCCATACCAACAGCTACCATTGCAGAGTTTTTAACATATACAACACAGTTAGATTTTGTAAGAGATGCTACTTTATATGCTATCTCCATATCTTTCATATCTTGCTCTGATGCTGCATTTTTAGATACTAACTTAGCATTCTTAACTTCATCAGCTCCAACTTTATCTGCATCTTGGTAAACAAATCCACCATCAATGTGTTTGAAGTCTTTTTTATCATCAGCTAAGATTAATTTATCTGAACCCATCTCAAAAAGTTTAATTCTTTTCTTAGCAGCAAAAACTTCTTGTGCTTCTTCAGTAATTTTACCAGCGATTACAACTTCTAAGAAAATCTCATTCATTTTTTCAGCTAACTCTTTATTTACAGTACCATTAACTGCAACAACACCACCAAAAGCAGAAACTGGGTCACATTTGAGTGCTTCAACATAAGCATCTAAAAGATTATCTTTTATTGCGAATCCACAAGGATTACCATGTTTTGAGATACAAACTGCATTGTCATCACCAAAAGCTGCAGCAATTTTAACAGCACCATTTAGGTCATTTAAGTTATTAAAACTAGCTTCACCTTTGAGTGTTTTAAAGTTGTTTGAAAAGTGATTATCAAACTCATATAATGCACCTTTTTGATGAGGATTCTCACCATAACGAGTAGCCATAACTTTGTTTCCAACTACAAATTGTTTCTCACCAAAGCCATCATTAAAACGCTCATTCATATAGTTAGCAATCATAGAATCATACGCTGCTGTATGCTCATACGCTTTTATCATATATCCACGACGAAACTCTTTTGTATTTTTTTCGTTCTCAATCGCATCAATAACTTCAGAGTAATCTTCAACATTTGTAACAATAATTACAGAATCAAAGTTTTTTGCAGCACTTCTAACCATAGCTGGTCCGCCGATGTCAATGTTTTCAATAATATCATCAAAATCATCAGTACGCTCAATAGTCTCTTTAAATGGGTAAAGATTCACACACACTAAATCGATAGATTCAACACCTAACTCTTTTGCTTGATCAAGGTGTGATTGTTTATCACGACGGTGAAGAATTCCACCATGAACACATGGGTTTAAAGTTTTAACACGCCCCTCAAAACACTCAGGAAATTTTGTAACTTCATCAATCTCAATAGCTGCTATTCCAGCTTCAACTAATTTTTTATAAGTTCCACCAGTTGAGATAATCTCATAATTATTTTTTACTAAAGAAGTACAAAATTCTACTACGCCTGTTTTATCGCTTACACTTACTAATGCTCTTTTCATGAATGACCTTATAGGAGTTTAAATTTGTATCCCCATCGTAAACGATGAGGACGAGGTTTTTATTTTAATTGTGGAATTTTAGCGAAACTGAGTTTAGAAGTAGGTTAGAAAATTACTCTACAAGTTTATCTAATAGGCCTATCTCTTCAAAATTATTTGTAACAATTAGTAAACCAATATAAGAATCAACCATCTCATAGATATTTTCAATATATTTGTATTTTACTTCATATTGCTTATTTTGAGCATCGTTTAAATCAATTAAACTTTTAAGCCCATGGTTATAACCTTGTTCAATTGCATCTACATATATTGCTGCTGATTCAAAAGCATCTTTATACATAGAAACAGATTCTACTGATGCTTCAAAAAGAGCTAAATACTCATCATATTTTACTTGTATCTCTTTTTGAACATTGATTAACTCCTCACTAGCAGCTTCACTTTGAGATTCTAATTCTCTTACTCTTGAAGATATTCTACCACCACTGTAGATAGGAACATTAAGTACAAGCATTATACTTTTTACATCTTTATATAAAGAATCAGATGTTGGATCATCTGTGTCATATCCTGCAACAGAAGCCTCCAAATCTAATCTTGGATAGTGTGCATCAAAAGAATTTTCTATATCTTCTCTTGATAGTTTAAGTGCTAATTGCGATTGTAATAGTTGCAAATTTGAAGAAAAATCTGTTTTTCCAATAACAGATAATTTAATATCTTCTATACTTTGTTCCAAAATTTTTGTTGAATCTATTAATGGAAGTTCAAACTCTACATCACCTATAAGTTGTTTTAATTTTAACTTATAAACAGTTAATAGTTTTTTCTCTTTTTTAAGGTCAATCTGAGCTGATTGATACTCAACTTTCATCTCTAAAAGATCCATCTTATTTGCCATATACATATCATACTTTTGATTGAGTTCATCTAGTTTAGACTTACTGTAATCCAAATACGAATTATATAAATCGATTCTATTATGTGTTTTGAGTAAGTCAAGATATACTTTAAATACACTTTGAGCTAACTCCTCTTTTTCAAGTTCAACACTCAAGTCATTAAGTTTACTTCTTGACTTTTCACTTGCAATTTTTGAATACACTTCTGCATTATACAAAGATTGTTTAACAGATAAAGAGTAATTGATTAAACCTTGGTCTATACTATCTCCACTTGCATTATAATTTTCATTATAGTTATACTCTGATTTTTTGTAATACGCTGATAAATTTATTTGAGGATAAAGGCTTGATTTTGCTTGCTCAATTCTCTCTTTGGCACCCTCTGCTTTAAAAACAGAAGCTTTTATAGAGTGTGCATTTTCAAGTGCGAGTTGATACGCCTTTGAAAATACTAAAACCTCTGCATCCAAATAAGAAACAGTTATTATAGATAATAGTGCAACTTTAAGTTTATTCTTCATTAAATCCCCTACCTAGCATCTCTGTGAATGGTTTTACAAGATAACTTAGAGCTGTTCTATCTCCTAGATTAATCATCACTTGAGCTGGCATACCAGAGACTAATACAAAATTATTATCTTTAAGTGTTTGCATCCCTTTTTCGTTTACTTCAATTTTTGCTTCATAATAAGGCATACCTGACACTTCATCTACAAAACTATCAGCCGATACATGAATAACCTCACCTTGAATAACATGAACTTGTTTTAGATTAAACGCCGAGAACATAATATCTGCGAGCAAACCATTTTTTACTTTGTCAATATCAGTAGTTTGCACCTGTGCTACAACAAGTAATTTTGAATTATGAGGTATTATCTCTAAAACTGGGTTACTTGGATTGATTATTCCACCAACAGTATGCAAGCTTAATCCTACTACAGTTCCATCTATTGGTGCAACTATATTTGTTCTATCAAGAGTATCTTGAGTAGCAATTATTTTTGATGTTAAATCAGAGATAACAGATTTAGTCTCTACATATTTTTGGAGTGTCTCTTTTTTCAACTCTTTTTCTCTTAAAAACTGCTGTGTTTTAGTTTCACTAATCTGCTCATTTAGCTTAGCAATTTCTGATTCTGTTTGTGCTAAATCACCCTCTATTGAGTTATTTTCTCTTTTTAGCTCTCGTATTCTTTGTTTATCTACAAGTCTTTGTTTATACAACTCTTCCCACTCTAGTTTTTCCTCTGTAATAGATGCTAGTCGTCTTTGCTTACTCGCAATTAAAGATTCTAATCCAGATATTTGATTTTTTAGTTGTAATACTCTATTTTCTGTAATTATTTTTTCATCTCTAATAGTTTTTAGAGTAGTTTCAAATATATTTTTTTGATCTTTTATAGCATTTTCATCTATTAATTCAGCTGGAAAAGTGATAGTTTTATCTCCATCTCTTTGTGCCTTTAATCTTGCAAAAAGTGCTATAGAATCTTGATATTGTGCTTTTAAAATATCTAGTTGTGCTTTAATCTGAACATCTCTTAATTTGAGTAAAAGTTGCCCTTTTTTCACCTTATCACCATCTTTTACATAGATAGCAGTCACCTTACCACCCTCAAGATGTTGTACAGTTTTTTTATCTGTATCTGCTGAGACTTTCCCTATTGCTACTGAAGATGCAGCTAAAGGAGCAAAAGCCATCCAGCCACCAATAACTACAAACACTATAAATATTATACTTAGACCAAATCCAATAACTTTAGAATCATCAAAAGATGGCATCTCTATTTTATTATTCATAATTAACTCCCCGGCTTACTAAGTGAAATTTTTGGAGCTGATTGAGCTTGTTGTGCTTGCTGAACTTGTGGCTGAGCAGGTGCTTGTTGTGCTTTTGCTGCTTGTGCCATTTTTTGTAAAATCTCATTTGTATTACCATACGCTTCTAAAAGACCTTGTTTTACAACTGCTAACTTATTTGTAACTTGCAATATACTTGGTCTATGTGTAATAAGAACTACTGTTGTACCCATCTCTTTTAAAATCTTAATAGATTGTACAAGTGATTTTTCACCTTGATCATCTAGATTTGAATTTGGTTCATCTAAAACAACTAAAACAGGGTTGTTATAGATTGCACGAGCAAAACCTATACGCTGTCTTTGTCCACCTGAGAGTGTTGCTCCCCCTGCTCCAATTACAGTATCGTAGCCCTCTGGTAGTCTCAAAATCAACTCATGAACACCAGCTTTTTGTGCAGCTTCTACCACTTTTTTGGAATCTACTTCTGCAAATCTTGCAATATTTTGAGAAATTGTCCCCTCGAATAGTTCTATATCTTGTGGTAAATACCCAATATGTTCACCTAAAAGAGTTTTATCCCATTGATATACATCTGCTTTATCAAGTCTTGCTTTACCAGCAGATAAAGGCCATAAACCTAAAATAATTCTCGCTAAAGATGATTTACCAGCAGCACTTGGCCCGATAATACCAACAACATCACCCTTATTAATAAGCATAGATATACCTCTAATAGATGGTTGCTTTGCTCCTGGAGGAATAACTACAACACCCTCTAAAAGAATCTCACCTTGTGGAGCTGGTAATTCCATAACCTCTTTGTCTTTTGGAAAATCTGCCAAAAGTGCATCTAACCTTGTATAAGATGTTCTCGCACTATTGAAACCTTTCCAGCTGTTTATCATCAAATCAAGTGGGGCCAATGCTCTACCCATAATAATAGAACCTGCAATCATCATACCAGCACTCACTTCATCGTGAATAGCCAAATAACCACCAAGACCAAGCATGAGTGATTGAAATAGCATCCTTGTGCTTTTAGATATATTTGACCAGATTCCAGCTTTGTTACTCGCTTCATTTTGCGAATTTAAAAAACTATAATATTTCTCTTTCCATCTATTTTGGATATTTGCTTTCATACCCATTGCATTAATTACTTCTGCATTTCTAAGATTTGCATCTACATAAATAGTTGATGCTCTACTTTGTGCATTTGCTTGCCCTAGTTTCTCTTTAGTTGAGTACTCATTTAAAACCGTAAAAATAAGCAATACAATAGCTGCGAATATTGCGAAATATCCAAACATTGGATGAAAAAGAAAAAGAACTGCTATATAGATAGGAATCCATGGTGCATCAAAAAAAGCAAAAAGCCCATTACCAGTCATAAACTGTCTAATCGATGTTAAATCGTTTAAAGGCATAGATGAAGCTTTGCCTGGATGTTTATTAGCCAATTCAAAAAGAGAATCAAAGATTCTTTGACTGAGTAATGAATCTAGTTTATTTCCAACTTTTACAAGTATCTTTGAACGAACAATCTCTAAGAGTGCCATTGTGATAAAAAGAACAACTACGATACCTGTTAACATAATAAGCGTTTCTTCACTTCTACTTGTAATTACTCTATCGTAAAGCTGTAACATATAAAGTGGTGGAACTAACATCAGTAAATTGATAAATAAACTAAAAAAACCAACTATTAAGAATGATTTTTTGGATGCTAAAATAGCATCCTTTAGTTCTGAATTTTCTGTTTTTTGCTTTTTTTGTGCTGGATTTGCCATTTATATACCTAGTTTTGTCTTTGGTGTGCTATGTTAAATAGCGCTTGGATATTGTCAAGTGATTTTAGATGTGAATCTATTAAAGAGATGATTCCCTTTCTAACCCAGTCAGCTAAGATATCATCACTTAAAGCATTTAATTTCTCTCTATTTACAACTCTAAAACCTGCAACAAGAACTTTTTTCTCATCACCCTCACCTACAGAGATCTCTCTATCTTCTAAGATTCCACTATCTGAGATAGCTTTTGCAACATTATTAGTAAGTTTAATCTGATTCTCATGCATAGTTAAAAACTCTATAGCATGTGTTAATGTTTCAGATTGTTCACCATTTTTCTTGAAAAGTTGTTTCCCTTTTGATTTTGAAAAAAGAGATGATTCTTCATCAATAAGTATAACTTTTTGATCCGGATTCTCTTTTGTACTTGCTAATGAAAATGGATATTTTCTGAAAAAAGATGGAACATAAGAAGTTATCCATTTTCCATCTGCATTTACACCTAAACTCTCACCACCTAATGATACTAATGTAACTAAAGATGGGTTTTCATCAGCAGTAAATACTACTGGAAAACCAGCACCAACGAGTGCAACTTCACTAGCGATTACAGGTACAAATGCTGTTTGTTTTGCGAAAGACAAATTTTCTAATGGACTGATTTTTAATTCTTTGTGTTGAACCTTATCTAATACTACTAAATTTTTATACATTTTTTTCCTTTTTTCTTCTGTTTGTTTTTTTGGACGACCTCTGTTTTTTGATATGAGTGTCGTTCCTATTATTTGTTCTAAATTTTTAACAAAATCTACAGTTCCAGTTACGAGTTGTTTTTCAAGGCAAGTTGATATAAAGTTATTTTTTTGTTCATCTATCTGAGTCTTAAAAATTTCGCTATATCTTTTAATCCTTTCGTTGTTAGTGAAACCTAGTTTTTTATAGAGTAGATGCTGAGTTACTAAAGAATCTTTTTGACCAAAAAGGTTCTTATCTAAACTACTATAAGTTTTTATATTTGAGGCTTTGCTTTCAATATATCGCATCACATCAAAAAGAAAGTTTTCATCTTCCACTAAAGATGATTTATAACGACCTTCCCAAATAGTTCCTGTGCGATTGTATTTCTTATTGTAATAACCAACATAGTTTCTACCTAAACTCTGCATAAACTTTGACAAAGTATTTTCATATTTTGGAGTTGCTAAAAACTCAAAATAGTTTTGCATCAATAGATAAGAATGAATCTCTAATTCATAATTAGAATTTAAATCATTTAGTATATTAATAAATGTTTTGTAATCTAGTTCATCATTAAAGATAGATAAACCATTTAACCCTTTTAAGATAATATGCTGTGATTTGTTTTCAACAAAAATTCTAACTTTACGAGCCAAGTAGATTCCTTTCATAACTATTTCAAATGAAAGTATAGTTGAATAAAACTTTAAGAATTATTAACTCCGACCCTAAAAATATATAATTTAATTAGGGTCGGAGTAGAATTTATTGGATATAGTAAGATTGTGCTGCTTGTGAAGTGTTATATAGTCTATATGTAGATAATGAATTAGTTAATGATTGAACTTCTATATAGTCATCATTTTTTTCAACTACTTTTAGTGTATCACCCTCTGTTTCATATATTTTATCTTCTGTTACAACTATAGTATTTGTTCCTGAACTACTTGCTGTTTCATTATAATCATTTACAAAAATTTCATATGTCCATGAAGATAGTGCTTCATCAAATACAAATTGTATAAGCTGTTTCTCTTGTGTATTATTACTTACTGCATAAAAAGTTTTATCGCTTAACTCAGCTCTTAAATCAAGAGAGTTATAATAAGCTAAGGCATCTTCAGATTTTTCAAAAAAATCAAGAGTTACAAGTGAATTTCCATAAGCTACTAGCTTAAAAG
>Ga0193965_1000233_pt1 | contig 19146 bp, 15 predicted proteins | sample FB_8_MG_FD_140330 | JGI IMG/M metagenome (GOLD analysis project Ga0193965, IMG submission 140330) | Microbial mat bacterial communities from the Broadkill River, Lewes, Delaware, United States - FB_8_MG | ecosystem: Environmental > Aquatic > Freshwater > River > Microbial mats | place: USA... | reverse complement strand
TTTATATGAAATAGTATCTAAAGAGTAAGTGTTTTTACCAGAATCTTTTAGATCAATTAGTGCTTTGTATGATGTATATTGATTTGATTCACTCATAGATAATATATCTCTAATTTTATCAGTCATCTCATATTCTGCTAATACATATAAATATGCACTTACATAACTATCGTTTAACTCAGAAATATCTTCATATAATTTAATTAATTTTTCTGGAGAAGAAGATCTTTTATATAGTTTTGCTATATTTGTTAATTCATCTACAGATAATTCAACTTTTTTAATCATATTTACAATACTTTCAGAAGTTAAAGAGAACTCATCACTAACCTCACTATCTTTTGTTAAAAGTAAAATTAATACATCTTTATCTATCTCTACATTATCTAAATATTTTTTAATTGTAGTCATAGATTTGTCAGTTATGATTTTCTTAAATGCTTCTTTTACTATAGCTTTATTATAATCTGTATGATTTTTTAAAACATCTAGTGCAAAGTCTTCATCTGAATCTACTCTATTAATAAGATTTTTAATCATAATAGGATTATTATTAGGTAGTCTTAACTCTTTGGCAGGAACATATAAACCATCATTAATCATAGCAATTTGAGTTACTATTTTATTAACAGATTTATTTGTTGTGCTAAAGTGACTATCTTTTACAGATATACTTAACTGTTCGATTATTTCAGCTAGTTCACTTAATTTTTCATTTTTTAGGTGTACAGTAGTAGTTTTACCTAATAATTTATCTGAAATAAGAGTGATAATTGCATCTGTATCTCTTGAAACTGCTTTTGATGCAAGATAATTTTTAAATCCATAAAATAATAGATGTAAAATAGTTACTACAAATAATACAATAGCAGGTGCAACAACCCATAATGCAATTGGAAAAACAAACTCTTTATCCATTAATTGAAGTGTATAATCACCTTTATCCATATTAAATACATATCCAAAGATACCAGCTACTAGTACTACCGCACCAGCCATATATAGTTTTAAACCCATGTTAATTCTCCTAAAAATTTATTTGTTATTCTCGTGTATTTCACGACAATCTGTACAATATTTTGCAAAAGGTTTTGCTTGTAATCTACCAAATGCTATCTCTTCATCACACATTTGACAGATACCATAGCCTTTAGATTCTATATTCTCTAAGGCTTCATTTATCTCTTTTAACTCTTGTTGTTGTTGTTTTACAATAATACCAGATGTAAAACTATCACTACTTGATTCTGCAAAATCCATATCATCTTTACAATCACAATTATTTAGTTTAGATATATTATCTATACCATCTTGTATATTATCTTCAATAACAGATTTTCTATATAATAAGACTTTTTTAAGTTCACTTATTTGTTTTTTTGAAGTCAATTTTAGCTCCCCAACTATTAATTTTGCTTATTTTATCAAAATTAAACTAAATTATTTATGATATGGGTGATTATTTTTTATTGCTAATCCACGAAAAATTTGTTCGCATAAAATAATATTTGCAATTTTATGAGCAAAAGTTAAACTACTAAGTGATATGATGCTATCACATCTATTTAAAAAGTCTTTGTTAAAACCATAAGCACCCCCTATAAAGAAGTTAATTGTTGTTTTATTTTCCAACAATTTACTAAATTGAAAACTATCTATATTTTTACCTAATACATCAAGTGCTATATTATATCCAAAAGATAGCTTAGGGATAAATACATCATTATATGCAACTTGAGATTCTTTTTGACCTATTGTTTGTGCTTTTGATATCTGTTTATTGAACATATTGTGTATTTCAACTTTTGCCCACTTTTGAATCATTTTTACAAACTCTTGAACTATTGGCTCAAATTTATCATCTGATTTTTTTACTATTTGATATATATTTATTTTCATAATTTATTATAACATAGATATAGTTTCATCTAAACTTAAATTATATGAAACTTAAAATATAATTGAAGTTTTTTTACAACTGTAGATTTAAAAGTAACTTTTCGCTAAAATGAAACAAAAATTATTAGGATAAAATATGGTAGAAAGATATGCAAGAAAAGAGATGAGTGATAATTGGACACAATATGCAAGGTATGCAGCTTGGCTTAAAGTTGAAAAGGCAGCTGTAAAAGCTTGGAATAGATTGGGTCTTATACCAGATGAAGATTGTAGAAAAATAGTTAAAAATGCAAAGTTTTCTGTTGAAAGAATAGAAGAGATAGAAGCTGTAACAAAACATGACCTAATTGCATTTAATACAAGTGTATCTGAATCTTTAGGTAAAGAATCAAGATGGTTTCATTATGGAATGACAAGTTCAGATGCTGTTGATACAGGAGTTGCACTTCAAATGAGAGACTCTTTAAAAATAGTTATTAAAGATGTAAAAATGTTAATGAAATCTATTAAAAAAAGAGCAAAAGAGCATAAATACACACTTATGGTAGGAAGAAGTCACGGTATTCACGGTGAGCCTATAACTTTTGGTCTTACACTTGCTGTTTGGTATGATGAGATGAAAAGACATTTAGATAATTTAAAAGAGACTTTAAAAGTTATATCTGTTGGTCAAATAAGTGGAGCAATGGGTAATTTTGCTCATGCACCTTTAGAGCTTGAAGAGTATGCGATGAAAGAGCTTGGATTAAAACCAGAGCCTTGTAGTAATCAAGTAGTTCATAGAGATAGATATGCAAGACTTGCAACAGCACTAGCTTCTATGGCTTCATCTATTGAAAAATTTGCAGTACAAGTAAGACATTTACAAAGAACAGAAGTTTATGAAGCTGAAGAGTTTTTTGCAAAAGGTCAAAAAGGTAGTTCTGCTATGCCACATAAAAGAAATCCTATTTTAACTGAAAATATAACAGGACTTGCAAGAAGTATAAGAGCTCATGCTGTTCCTGCTATGGAAAATGTAGCATTATGGCACGAAAGAGATATCTCTCACTCTTCAAGTGAAAGATTCTGGTTACCAGATGCATTTATCACAACTGATTTTATGTTACATAGAATGAATAATGTAATTGCAAACTTAACAGTTATGCCTGAAAATATGATGAAAAACCTAAATTTAACTGGTGGACTTGTATTTTCACAAAGAGTACTTCTTGAGTTACCACTTAAAGGTGTAAGTAGAGAAGATGCATATAAAATTGTCCAAAGAAACGCTATGAAAGTTTGGAGTGAAATCCAACAAGGTAAAGCAACAACTAATAAAAAAGGTGAATCTTTATATTTAGGTCATCTACTTGCAGATAAAGAGTTAAGATCTAAACTTTCTGAAGAGCAAATTAGAGAATGTTTTAATTATGAATATTATACAAAAAATGTAGATGCTATTTTTAAAAGAGTATTCAAAAAGTAACAGAGGGGACTATACTTGAAAAATATTACAAATTTACTTTTCTCTACTAAACTTATGATTTTATTATTTGTTCTTTTAGGTTTAGGGGCTGGTGTTGCTACTTTTATAGAAAATGATTATGGAACCTCTACAGCTAGAGTACTAGTTTATAATCATATTTGGTATGAAGCGGTGATGCTTTTATCTATTATTAACTTAACAGGTATTATATATCGAAGAAAAATGTGGAATGAGAAAGCTAAATTTATTTTTCATATTTCGTTTATAGTTATGTTAATAGGAGCAGGTACAACTAGATATATAGGGTATGAAGGTATTATGCATATAAAAGAGGGGCAAACTCAAAATAAGATGATATCTTTTGAACCATATTTTCAATTTACTGTAATTAAAGATGGAAAAACATATTATAAAGAGTTTTCAAAAGAGTTTTCAGCTCTGGGAGATAATAGCTTTGAGTATAAAATTCCATTTGAAGATAATACTTTAGTTGTTTCTATGGATTCATACAAGTTTGCCAAGCAAGGAAGTGCTACTATGAATTTAATTGGTACAAAATTTCAAATAGGAGATGAGGTAAAAATTGAAAAAATGGTAGGGCAAAGAGGTTCTAGTGGTTTACAAAGGGAATTAGAATTTAAAAATAATATAAAAGTTATAGCTTCATACGGTTCAAAACCTTTAAGTGTACCTTTTTCTATACGATTAAATGATTTTCAATTAGATAGATATCCAGGTAGTATGTCACCATCATCTTATGCTAGTGAAGTTACTGTAATAGATAAAGATAATGATACCAAATTTGATTATAGAATTTTTATGAACTCTACGCTTTATTATGGTGGATATCAATTTTTTCAAAGCTCTTATGACCCAGATGAAACAGGAACAATTTTATCTGTAAATAATGACCCAGGAACAATACCTACATATATAGGATATTTTTTATTAACATTAGGATTAATAATGAATATGTTTGATAAAAAATCAAGGTTTATGAAATTAATAAGATATACAAAACAGTTTAATTCTGTAGTAGTTTTAGCAATTTTATTTACATTTTTTAATTCTAGTTTGTATTCTAAATCTATAGATAATAATACAACACAAGCTCAAAACAATTTAAAATACCTACTTGATTTTCAAAATAATTCATTAGAGGTGGCTGATAAGTTTGGACATCTTGTTACACAAACACCAACAGGAAGAATGAAACCTTTAGATACTTTAAATAAAGAGATATTAAATAAGCTAACAAGAAAAGATAGTTTTATGGATATGAACAAAAATCAAGTTGTTTTGGGTATGATGACAAGACCTGATATTTGGCAAAATATAAAACTATTAAGAATTAAAACACCAAAATTAAAAAAATATTTAGGGATTGAAGAGAGTAGAAAATATGTAGCTTTTTCAGAAATATTTAATCCTCAAGATGGATATTTATTAAAAGATTTAATTACAAAAGTAAATGCTATGAATCCTAATACAAGAGGAACTTTTGAAAAAGATGTATTAAAACTTGATGAAAGGTTAAATATAGCTTATATGGTGTTTTATGGGGATATTTTTAAAATATTTCCAAAATCGAAAGATTTATCTCATAAATGGTATAGTCCAATAGATGCTATAAATAAATTTGATAAAAAAGGTTCTGAGGTTGTAAAACTTATGATAAGTAGTTTTGTAAACTCTGTTGCAACTTCATCTTATACAGAAGCTAAAAAATATTTAGATATGATATCTCAATACCAAAGAAAAGTTGGAAAAGATATTATACCATCTATTTCAAAAATAGAAAATGAGATATTATTTAATAAGTTGGAGATATTTTTTAAATTAACTATTGTATATATGGTTGTTGGTTTAATTATATTTATTTTATCTTTTGTTACTGTTTTTAATCCAAAACTTAAATCTTCAAAAGTAAATCTTTTCTTTTTTGTAGTTTTAGCTATATTATTTGCATTACATACTTTTGGTATGGGTCATAGATGGTATATAAGTGGACATGCTCCTTGGAGTGATACTTATGAATCATTGGTTTATATAGCTTGGTCTACTATGTTTGCAGGAGTGGTTTTTTTTAGAAAGTCATTAATGGCTCTTAGTGCTACTGTTATTATGGCAGGTGTATTTATGTTTACAGCACATCTTACAGGGATTGACCCACAAATTACAAACTTAGTTCCTGTGTTACAATCTTATTGGTTAACTATACATGTATCTATTATTACTGGTTCTTATGGATTTTTAGCAATAGGAGCGATGTTAGGATTTACATCTTTAATTTTATTTATTTTTAGAGATAACAATAAGCCTCATATTGATGATACTATTCGACACATTACAGCTATAAATGAAGCTGCTTTAATTATAGGATTAGCAGCTTTAGTTGTAGGTAACTTTTTAGGTGGAGTTTGGGCAAATGAATCTTGGGGAAGATATTGGGGATGGGACCCAAAAGAGACATGGGCTTATGTTGCAATTGTATTTTATGCTTTAGTTCTTCATCTTAGAATGATACCTAAATTAAATACACCATTTGTATTTTCTGTAGCTTCAACTTTAGTATTTTCAACTATATTAATGACATATTTTGGAGTTAATTTTTATTTAAGTGGAATGCACTCTTATGCTACAGGTGACCCTGTACCTATTCCTACTTGGGTTTATATACTTACTACACTTGTTTTTGTAATAATCTTTATTGCAAGCAGAAAACGAAACCTTCCAAAACTAAAAATATAAATATTATAAAATATACTTTAGTATAATACATTATAACAATAATATATGTTATAATGTATTAAAAAAAGGAGTGTTATTATGAAAAAGTATTTATTATTACTACTTTTACCTATATTATCATATGCTAATATAGGTAAAATAACAGTTTTAAAAGGTGATGTTACAATCAAAAGAGGTTCTTCTTTAATAGCTGCAAAATCAGGTACACCATTGGAAAAGAAAGATTTTATAACAACTGCAAAAAATGCAAAAGTTCAAATTATATTTTCTGATAAAACTATTTTTACAATAGGTAAAAATTCAACTTTAGATATTGCTGATTATTTATATGATGAATCTAAACCACAAAATAATAAAGCAAATCTAAATGTTTTCAAAGGTGCTTTTAGTTCTATTACAGGTAGAATAGGAAAATTAAACAAAAGTAAGTTTAAGCTAAAAACAAGATCTGCTTCTATTGGTATTAGAGGTACAGTTGTAAAAGCAAATCAAGATACTATTATGTGTACATCTGGAGCTATTACAGTTACAACTTTAAATGGTGTTTCTGTAGATGTTGAAGCTGGATATAAAACAAATGTTTCATCTGGTACACCAACAGCTGCTAGTAGTATTTCAGATGGTGAAGTTGAAAGTTTAGATATTGATGTTGAACAATCATCTATTTCAGATGAAGTACAAAGTGATGTTGCAGATTATTCAATAACAGAACAAATATCAAATGTTAGAAATATAGTTTTAGATGGTAGAACAATTGACCCAGATACATCAAAACAACAAGCTGTAAATATTCAAGTAGATAATTTAACAGGTGATTTAAAATTAGATGAATCATCAAATATGGTTATGGAAGATGCTCAAGGTAATGTTATCTCTAGTTCTTCAGATGATAGTGTTGTTTGGGGACATTGGGCTGACGATACAGATAAAAAATGGGTAGCTGGTCAAACTACACCTACTTCAGTTTTAGAAAATGTACAAAATAGTGCAACTGTAACAAATGCTTCATATAAAGGAAAAGTTATAGGAAGTGTAAATGGTAATGATGCTATTAAAAATGATGCTGCTAATAATGTAGATATTAATTTTCAATTAGGTGGAGGCAAAAATACTATGGACGGTAATATTAAGTTTGATACTCAAGCAGGTCAATCTTGGGATAGTAATTTTGAAGGGACTACATCTGGAAGTAGCTTTACTACAAGTGGTGGCTCTGTAGCTGGTAGTGGTGCAGGAAACGATATCACTTCAGGTAGTGTTGATGGTAAGTTTTATGGAGATGATGCTCAAGCTATTGGTGGAACATTTGATTTAAAAACAGATGCTGATACTGCAAATGGAGTTTTTAAAGCAACAAAATAGTTAAAATTTGTTATAATCAAGAATGAAAAAAATTACTTTAATACTCTTCTTGATTATAACCTCTTCGTTTTCTCAAGTCGTAGAAACAAAAAACATAAATTCAAATCTTAAAGGTGTAGTGTTAGCTACCTATTTTACTTATAAAGAAGCATCTTTATTAGCTAGTAAGTTTCAAGATAAAGATATTTATATAAAAGAAACTACAAAAGATGATAAAAAATATTTTGTAGTTTTTATGGTAAATATAGAAAAAGAAAATCAATATAAAATACTTAATCAAATTAAATCAACAATTCCTAGTGCTTATATAACATCAGATGCAAGAGTTAAACAATTAAGTCAAGATAATCAAAATATAAAAGCAGAAAAAAGAGATTATAGATTTAAAAGAAAATCTACTTCAAGTTTAAATCAATTATATACACAAGGATATAATTTTTATAAAAGAAAAGAGTATCAAAAAGCTATTGGAATTTTTGATATGCTTGTTGATAAATATCCTACAAATACAAATATTAATTTTTACTTAGGAAAATCTTTATATGAACTAAAAAGATATGATGAAGCAGTAGCTGCTTTTAGTAGATTAGAGATATTAAATGAGAATAATTTAAGAGTAAAATTAGAGTTAGCACAAACATATCTTATGTTAGGTTTATATGATGATGCAATTAAAAATTTTACTTTTGTTTTAAAGCATAAAATTCCAGATAATGTAAAAAAGAATGTTTTAAAAAGATTAGATTATATTAAAAGTAAAGAGAAAAGATATAGTTTTTATCATATGGTAAAATTAGGTTACACTTATGATGACAATATTAATAATACAACTAGTGTAAAAACTTTTAATACACCTGATTATGAGGGTTTAATTATAACTGATAAAAAATATGCAGATAGTAGTTTTCTTACTCAAATAAATGGACATTATAGATATAAATCAGATGATACAAAAGATTATAGTTTAAATCTAAATTATACACAACAAAATTACTATAAAGATAAAGATAGAGAAAATAGAGATGATACAAATGCAAGTGGTATAGAAAAAGAGGATAAAAAAAATATACAAATATTATCTTTAGATTTAGGTTTATCAAAAAGATATTTAAATAATAATCACTCTTTTTTAGTTAATTTAACATCTATTAGATTAGCAAATAAATCTTATATGGATATATTTGGTACAATGTATAGCTATGAAAAGAAGTATTTATCTGATATTAAATTTTTAGCTTTTGCAAATATTTCTAAAAAAAATTATAAACAATCAGATAGCAAAGATGAAAACTCTTATTCTATTAAAGTAGGTGTAGGGGAAACAATACCAACTCAAGATTTAGGTATTTTTAACTCTACATATATATACGAAAGAGATATTAAGGAAAATGATACAATTGATAATACAGATAAAAAAATAGATAATATTATTTTATCAAATAGATATAATTTTTCCCCTGTTTTATACTCTAATATATCTTATGCTTTTATAGTTACAAGTGAGTTAGATAATGACCCAACATTTAAGAAAAAAAGAACAGATAAAACATCTAGATATTCATTTGGATTAGGTTATTACTTAAATCAAAATACAGAGATTTATACAAATATTGAAAATATTCATAATAATTCAACTATAGATATTTTTGGATATAAAAAATATAAGTTTAATTCAAATATTTCGTATAGTTTTTAAAAAACTATACTACTATTTATCTCTTGTGTTTTTATAGAACTATTTTTTTGTTTAAAAGGTACATTTGATATTTGAGTAAATATCTCTACTTTATCATTAAACATATACTCAAAAACTTCTGGGGGTTTAATAAACTCCCTTTGTATCTCTGGATGAATCTCTAAATATTTTTCATAAAAATATCTAAAAGCTGGAGTTGCTGTTCTTCCCCCTGTTTCTAATCTACCCATAGGTTTATTATCATCATTTCCATACCATACTATAGTTTGTAAACTAGGTGAGTATCCACAAAACCAAGCATCAACATTATTATTAGTTGTTCCTGTTTTACCTACAATCTCTAACCCTTTTACTCTTGCATTTCTACCTGTACCTTTTGTTACAACATCTTTTAGTATTGATGTCATTAAATAAGCTTGTCCAGGTGATGTAATATATTTTTCCTCTTTCTCAAAAATAATTTTTTGTGAATGAGAATCTTCTATACTTTGTATTAAATAAGGCTTTACTTTTATACCATTATTAGAAAATATTGTATATTTCTCACTTAAATCAATCAAAGATATCCCAAAACTGCCCAAAGTAAGAGATAAGTCATAAGGTACATTTTTAAATCCATATCTTTTAAGCTCTTTATATAAAACATCAATTCCCATCTCATTAGCAAGATTTATAGTTGCTAAGTTTCTTGAATGCATAAGTGCATATCTTAAACTAATCAATCCTTTATAATCATTTTCATAGTTTTGTGGTTGCCATTTTTTTATATTATTTCTTGATCTATATTGATATGTTCTTGAGATATCTACAAGATTACTAGCTGTTGAATATCCTAAATCAAGAGCAGCTTGATATATAAAAGGTTTTGCAGAACTTCCTGGTTGTCTTAAACTTTGTCTTGCTCTATTAAATGAAGAACTTTTATAATCAATTCCACCCACCATAGTAAGAATTTTACCTGTATGGTTTTCAATTGTCATCATAGCACCATTTAGAGTTTTTGTTGTACTTTGTTTAGTTCCTTTATATTTATCTCTTTCTAAAGCTTTATCATACCCATATCTTAAGGCTTTTTTTGCAATATTTTGTGCTTCTAAATCAATAGTTAAATTTATTTTATATCCACCTGTTCTAAGATTTGATATATCTTTAGATAATTGAGAAATAGCAGTATCTATTATATAAGGTGCTTTATTTTGTGATAGTGTAGAGTTATAAACAATAGGGATATTATTGATATTTTCTTCAAACTCTTTATTATTAATCCATCCTAATTTATTCATTCTTTGTATCACTTGATTAGCTCTAATCAAAGAGTATTTAAAGTTTTTTGTAGGGTCATAAAAACTAGGAGCTCTTGGTAATCCTACTAATATTGCTATCTCTTTTATAGATAATTGGTCTAACTCTTTGTGAAAATATCCAAGGGATGCTGTTCTTATACCATAATATCCGTGTCCAAAATATATTTGGTTAAGATATCTTTCTAAAATCTCCTCTTTGGTTAAAAGTGTTTCTAATCTTGCAGCTAACATAACCTCTTTTATTTTTCTAATTATTTTTTTATCTCTAGTTAGAATCATTGTTTTTACAAGTTGTTGTGTTAAAGTACTAGCACCCTCTACCATTTTCATAGCTTTTATATCTTTTATTAAAGCTCTAAAAATAGCATTTATATTAACTCCACTATGTTCAAAATAATCTGTATCCTCAATAGCTACTAAAGCTTGAATAACCATAGGGGGAATATTTTTATATTCAACATAAATTCTATGCTCTTTTTTAAAAATATTACATAAAAGTACACCTGTTTTATCATAGAATTGTGTTGTTAATTTTGGATTATAGTTTACAATTTTATCAAGATCAAATCTAATTTGAGAATAGAGATATATAAGATACCCAAAACCAAATAGAGCAATGATAATAGATAAAAAGAATAGTTTTTTTATCATAGAACTATATATTATTCTTGTGTTAATTCATAAATATGTGAAATTAATTTTTCAAATTTAATTGGTTTATTTAATATTACATCAGCTTTATTATTTTTATTTATAAGTCTTTGGTGTCCTGAAACTATAATAATTGGTATATTTGGGTCTAACTCTTTTATTTTGTCTATCATATCATTTCCAGACATATTTGGCATTCTTATATCTGTAATAATAATATCTGGTTTTTGATGAGTAAACTTATCTAATCCATCAACTCCATCTATTGCAACAGTTGTTGAATGAAATAACTTATTAAAAGTTGTTTCCATTATATTTCTAACATCTACACCATCTTCAACTATTAATATATTTAAATCTTTTAATTTTGAAACAATCTCTTGTAAAGTTAAATTTTCCACTTTTTTCCTTCAATAAAAATAATAAGTATTATATCATAGATTGTACTTAAAATTTCTTATATTTTTCTTTTATCCATTGAGTTAAGATAATTTTAGATATAATAAAAATATGATAGTATATGGAAAGCAAACAGTATTTTACATTTTAGAAAAGCATCCAAAAATTATAAAAGAGGTTTACCTAACAAAAGAGTTAGATAAAAAACTTTTTAAAAAGTTTATGGATTTAGGTGTTAAGGTTATTAGACCTGACAATAAAAAAGCACAAGCTATGGCAAAAGGTGGAAACCATCAAGGTTTTTTACTTAATGTTGATGAGTTTGAGTATGCAGATATTAAAGATATCAAAAAAAATGAGTTTATAGTTGTTCTTGATGGATTAAGTGATGCTGGTAATATAGGAGCTATTATTAGAAGCTGTTATGCTATGGGAGTTGATAGTGTAATAGTTTGTGGTCATAAGAACTTTTACCCTACACCAATTGTAAGAACAAGTAGCGGGGCTATGTTAGATATCCCTGTTGGAGTTTATTATAATAGTTATGATTTAGCAAATGAATTAAAGCAAGTTGGTTTTAGTTTAGTTGGGGCTGATATGGATGGATATGAAGTAAAAGATATTCAAAGAGAAAAAAATCAAAAAATTGCTCTTTTTTTAGGAAATGAAGGGACAGGATTATCTGGAAAATTAAGAAAAAAACTTGATTTAAAAGTGTCAATTGGGATGTCAAATAATTTTGATAGTTTAAATGTATCAGTTGCTGCTGGTATTTTAATTTACGAGCTAAAATAAATATAAGAAAAATATGTTTAGATATCTTATATTTGGTTTAGTTTTATTTTCTTCTATTGTTTATGGAAATATTATAGAGGATAAAGTAAAAAACATTATAGGTGAAAGAAGTTATAAAATAAATTCTAAGCTTATAAAGTTTTTATATAAAAATCAGAATAGTTTTATGATACAAGATAGAATTAGATATTATAAATTATTTCGTTCTTTAAAGAAAAATGGTTTATTAAATTTAAAATTAGAAAAACCTCAAGATATAACAATAACATATCAAATTCAAAATAATTTTATGACTGCTTATTATATTTTAAATAATATAATGCAGTCTTTGGGATACAATTATTATATCACAAAATCTTTTAATAAAAAAAATAATACATTAGAATGGCAAATAGTATTTAAAGCTGAATATATGATAGATTCTGTTATTTTTTTAAAAGAATTAAAGAAAGAAAATTGTAAAATTTTAGATGTTCATAAAGTTGGTTTTAACAACTGGAATTATAAAATAGATTTTAAAAATATCTCTTTGAATGAAACAATAAAAATAGATATTAATGAAAGAGTAAAATTTCATAAACCTCTTCGTCCATATTTTTTAAAAATAAAAGATGACTCAGAGGTTTTAGAGATAAGAAGCACAAAGTTAAACCATTGGTTTCCAAGTATAGTTTTTTTTGATAAAGATTTAAATATATTAAAAGTTATTAAAAAAAATAGACAATATAGAAAATATAATACAAAAATTCCAATAAATAGTAAATATATAGAGATTACAGATTTACATAATTTAATAAATATAAAAAGAGGCTTGACTATAACAGTTAAAGGAAAGGAAAATTAGAATGTTCGATGAGATAGAGTTTGATAGAATAAAAAGATTACCAAAGTATGTATTTGCAGAGGTAAATGATTTAAAAATGGCTCAAAGAAGAGCTGGTAAAGATGTGATAGATTTTAGTATGGGTAATCCAGATGGAGATACACCTGAGCATATTAGAGAAAAATTAGTTGAATCAGCACAAAAAACTAAAACACATGGTTACTCTTCTTCAAAAGGGATACCAAAACTTTTAGAAGCTATATCAAATTGGTATAAAAGAAGATATGATGTAGATTTAGACCCACAAACACAATGTGTAGCAACAATGGGAAGTAAAGAGGGATATGCTCATTTAGCTTATGCTATTACAAATCCAGGTGATGTAGCCGTTGTTCCAGACCCTACATATCCAATACATAGTTATGCTTTTATATTAGCAGGTGGAAATGTTGTTAAATTTGGGTTAGAGTTTGATGAAGATTATAATATAGATGAAGATAGATTTTTAAGTGATTTAGAAAATGTATTTAAAAATAGTTCACCAAAACCAAAATATGTAGTTGTTAATTTTCCACATAATCCATCTACTGCTACTGTAACACCTGAGTTTTATACAAGACTTGTAGCTATGGCGAAAAAAGAGAGATTTTATATTATCTCTGATATTGCTTATGGTGATATAACTTTTGATGGATATAAAACACCATCTATAATGGAAGTACCAGGTGCTATAGATGTTGCAGTTGAGAGTTTTACATTAAGTAAATCTTACAATATGGCAGGTTGGAGAGTAGGATTTTTTGTAGGAAATACAAAACTTATTGGTGCATTACAAAAAATAAAATCTTGGCTTGATTATGGTATGTTTACACCTATTCAAGTAGCTGCTACAGTTGCATTAAACGGAGACCAACAGTGTGTTAAAGATATAATTAGTAAATATGACCATAGACAAAACATATTAATAGAAGCATTCAATAGAGCAGGTTGGCCAATTAGACGAAATAAAGCAACTATGTTTGTATGGGCAAAATTACCGAAAGGAGTTGAGCATTTAGGTTCTTTAGAGTTTTCTAAAAAATTACTAACAGAAGCAGGTGTTGCTGTTGCTCCAGGTATTGGTTTTGGTGGGCATGGAGATAAATATGTAAGAATTGCATTAATTGAAAATGATAATCGTATAAGACAAGCAGCAAGAAATATTAAAAAATTTTTACAAGAATATAAAAAAGAGGCTAAGTAAATGTTAAAAATAGGTATAGTTGGAGTTGGAACAGTAGGTACTAGTGTATGTCAAATATTAGAAGATAATAAAGATATAATTACAGCTAGAGCAGGTGTTGAACTACAAGTTACAAAAGGTATAGTTCATAATCTTTCTAAAAAAAGAGATGTATCTATTAAGCTTAGTGATAATGTTGATGATATTTTAGATGATAGTGAGATTGATATTGTAGTAGAGCTTATGGGTGGAGTTGAAGATGCTTACAAAGTTGTAAAAAAAGCACTTCAAAGTGGTAAATCTGTAGTAACTGCAAATAAAGCACTTTTAGCTTATCATAGATATGACCTTCAAGAAATAGCAGGTGATACAGCTTTTGAATTTGAAGCAGCAGTTGCAGGAGGAATACCAATTATTAATGCTTTAAGAGATGGACTAAGTGCAAACCATATAGAATCTATAAAAGGTATTATGAATGGTACTTGTAACTATATGTTAACAGAAATGATTAATAATGGTGTAGAGTATGAAACTATTTTAAAAGAATCTCAAGAGTTGGGATATGCAGAATCTGATCCAACTTTTGATGTTGGTGGATTTGATGCTGCTCATAAGCTTTTAATATTAGCAAGTATAGCATATGGAATTGATGCAAAACCTGAAGATATTTTAATAGAAGGGATTGAAGATATATCTAGTGAAGATATATTTTTTGCAAAAGAGTTTAATTACTCTTTAAAACTTTTAGGTATTGCAAAAAAAGTAAATAATGAAGTTGAACTTAGAGTGCATCCTGTTCTTATACCAAATTCTCAAATGATTGCAAAAGTTGATGGTGTTATGAATGGTGTTTCTGTAATTGGTGATAAAGTTGGTGAGACTATGTATTATGGACCAGGGGCTGGTGGTGATGCAACTGCTAGTGCTGTTATTGCTAATATTATAGATATAGCAAGGGGTGGTAAATCTACACCAATGTTAGGATTTAATAAACCTCTTGAAGATGGATTAGTTTTAGCAAATTTAGATAATATTCAATCAAAGTATTATATTAGATTAGAAGTTGAAGATAAAAGTGGAGTATTAGCAAAAGTAGCATCTATATTTGCTAATAAAAATATATCTATAAAAACAATGGTACAAAAAACTTCACAAGAAGACAAAGCAAATCTTTTATTAATGACACACACTTCTAAAGAACTAGATATAAAACAAGCATTAATAGAGTTAAAAGATACAGGAATAGTAACAGTAAAACCATCAATGATAAGAATAGAAGAGTAGAAAAATTATAACATAAATAATAAACATAAGGAGATAGTATGAAAGGCGATATCTTAAAATCAAAATTGATTATTGAAAATATCAAAAATGAGATTAAAAAGTATAAGTCTGAAGAAGATACTATTCATCCTTATGACTTCGTTGAACAGCTTTTAGACTTAAGAGAGCTTTCAAAAGAAAAATACCACAAAATACTTAAAAAAATACCACATAAACTTTTTGCAGATATTTTAGCTGAGATGCCCTCTTATATTCAAGAAGAGATAGCAGACATTTTAGGAAATAAAAAAGTTGCTGATATCGCTTCTAAAATGGATACAGATGATACAGCTGATTTTATTCAAAACATAAGTGAAGAGAATCAAGAAGTAGCAGATAATATATTAGATAACTTTAAAGAGGATGAAAAAAAAGTTATATCTCAACTTATATCATATGCTGAGGATGAAGCTGGTGCTTATATGCAGACAGAGATATTTCGTGTAAATATTTCTGAAAATATAGGAACATCTTTAAAAAGATTAAAGAAATTAAAAGATAATGATGAGGTTGATAATATTTGGCATGCTCATATTGTAGATGAAAATTCTAAATATATAGGTTCTGTTGGGTTAGAAGAGTTGATTATTTTTGAACATCATCTTTTGTATAGTGACATTCCACAAGATAAACTTGTAAAATATTATGTAAAGCAAGATACAAAGATAAAAGATGTTATTGAGATGGTTACAAATTATAATTTAAATATTGTTACTGTTTTAAATGAAAAAGATCAATTAATAGGAAGAATTACATCTGATGATATTTATGATATTATTGAAGAGAGTGCAACAGAGCAAATTTATAATTTAGCTGGTGTTGATGATAATGCAGAGCAAGAAGAGAAAATATTTGAAATAGGAAAAACAAGAGCAATTTGGCTTTCAATAAATCTGTTTACTGCTATTTTAGCCTCTTTTGTAATTGGAATTTTTGATGAAACAATAAATTCTTTGGTGGCACTTGCTATATTAATGCCGATTGTTGCTTCTATGGGTGGAAATGCAGGAACTCAAACCTTAACAGTTACAGTAAGGCAGATGGCTTTAGGTGATATAGAGGGGGAAGATGCAAAAAAAACTATTATAAAAGAGGTTGTTATCTCTTTAGCAAATGGTATATTATTTGCTATTGTTATAGGATTAATAGCATATTTATGGTTTAATATTCCATTATTAGGGGTTGTAATTGCTATATCTATGGTGATAAATTTATTAAGTGCTGGTTTTTTTGGAGCTATTATACCTTTAGTTTTACAAAAATTAAAAATCGATCCCGCTATTGGAAGTACAGTGTTATTAACAACAATTACCGATATTGTAGGCTTTTTTAGTTTTTTAGGATTAGCTACTCTTATATTATTATAAAATATAATTCTCTTAATGTATGATTATGTTACAAATTTATTAATAGAAATTGAAACTATTTAAAAGAATATTTTTTAAAGCATACTGTAAGTTGTAATTGTTTAAAATTAAGTAACATAATTATGGTGGTCAAATATCATAAAATTATAGGAATTAGGAGATAATATGCTAGAGATAAGATGGCACAGTCGTGCTGGTCAAGGAGCCGTAACAGGTGCAAAAGGTTTGGCTTCAGTTTTAGCTGAAACAGGTAAACAAGTTCAAGCTTTTTCATTTTATGGATCTGCAAAAAGAGGTGCAGCTATGACTGCATATAATAGAGTTGATGATAACTTATTATTAAACCATGAAAGATATATGTGTCCAAACTATGTATTTGTTATCGATCCAGGGTTAGCATTTACAGATAATATCACAGAAGATTGTAATGATGAAACAAAATATATTATTACTACTCATTTATCTAAAGATGAATTAATCTCTTTAATCCCTGCTCTAAAAGGTAAAGAGGAACAAGTTTTTACTGTAGATATGTTAAAAATTTCTCAAGAAACTATTGGTAGACCAATACCAAATACTCCAGCATTAGGTGCATTCTTAAAGCTTTCTGGTATTTTAGATATTAATAATTTTAAAGAGGCGATGAAAATCATTCTTGGAAAACTTCCAGAAAAAATCATAGAAGCGAATATGTTAGCAATTCAGCGAGCATATGATGAAGTACAATAGGAGAAAATAATGGCACAACATAGTGATGTAGTAAATAAATTATATAAAAGTGAATTTGAAGATTCTATAGTAAATAAAGGATGGGATGATTTAGTACTAGGGGCGGCATGTTTCTCTTTTGAGGGTGAAATTGACCATACTGTTGTAAATGTTCAACCAGAAAATAGACCAGTTGCTGAAACTAACTCTATGAATAAATATGTAGGTGATTGGAGAGTTGTAAAACCAGTTTGGAATGTTGATCTTTGTATTGATTGTCAAAACTGTTGGTTATATTGTCCAGATACATCAATTATCTCAAGAGATAAAGAGATGGTTGGAATTGATTACAATCACTGTAAAGGGTGTGGTATCTGTTCTGAAGTTTGTCCTACAAATCCAAAATCTTTAATTATGTTTGACGAAAATACAAAAAATGAAGATGCTCTGACACAATGGCCAGAGAAAAAAAAGAAAGGTGAATAATAATGTATAGAAATAAAAGAAGTATGGATTTAAATACTGTTGAAGTTTGGGATGGAAATGTTGCAAACTCACATGCATTAAGACAAGCAAGTGTTGATGTAGTTTCTGCTTACCCTATTACTCCTTCAACAGGTACAGTTGAAGCATATGCATCACATAATGCAAATGGTTATGTAGATGGTGAGATGATAATGACTGAATCTGAACATGCTGCTATGTCTGGATGTATTGGTGCTAGTGCTGCTGGTGCTAGAGCTGCAACTGCTACTTCTTCTCAAGGTTTAGCACTTATGGTTGAAACATTATACCAAGCATCTGGTATGAGACTTCCAATTGTATTATGTATGATTAATAGAGCATTAGCTGCTCCATTAAATGTAAATGGTGACCACTCTGATATGTATCTTGCAAATCAATCTGGATGGATATCAATTGATGCATGTACACCTGAAGAATCTTATGATTTAGTATTATGTGCATTTCGAATTGGTGAACATTTAGATGTAAGACTTCCAGTTATTGTAAATCAAGATGGTTTCTTAACTTCACATAAAGCACAAAATGTTAGACCTTTATCTGATGAAGCTGCTTATGACTTCGTAGGTGATTACAAAGAAGTAAACTCTATGTTAAACTTTGATAAGCCTGTAACTCATGGTGTTCAAACAGAATCTGATTGGCATTTTGAGCATAAAGCAAAACAAAATAAAGCTATGATGGAATCTGCATCTGTTATAGAAGAAGTTTTTGAAGAGTATGCAAAAGTAAGTGGTAGAAAATACAATATGATAGAAACTCATAAAACTGAAGATGCTGATATTATTATTGTATGTATGGGTACAACTTATCAAACAGCACAAGTTGCTTGTGATAAAATGAGAGAAGAGGGTAT
>Ga0193965_1000232_pt1 | contig 19176 bp, 14 predicted proteins | sample FB_8_MG_FD_140330 | JGI IMG/M metagenome (GOLD analysis project Ga0193965, IMG submission 140330) | Microbial mat bacterial communities from the Broadkill River, Lewes, Delaware, United States - FB_8_MG | ecosystem: Environmental > Aquatic > Freshwater > River > Microbial mats | place: USA... | reverse complement strand
GCGATAAATAACTTTCTCATAATAAATCCTTTTGCATTTTTTTAACCAATGGTACAATATAAAACATTTTTTAAATGTTCAACACATTTCTTAGATAATAAAAGTATAGGATATAAGTGTTAGTAGAGTGTAAGTTTTAGGAAGCAGATTATTTTTATTTTCTACTATAAATTTGCTTCATAGTCTAAATGTTATACAATAGTTAGAAATATCCTTAGTCTCAAGATAATATAATCATGCAATAAGTCAAAGGGGATAAAAATGTGGTTACGCACAAGTTGTGATTTAAAATTTTATATAACTACTCCTACACCTCTTGTTTTAATGTTACGACCTCGTAGTGGAAAGAATCAGTGGATTGCTTACGAAGAGTATAAAATAATCCCAAGTGTGCCTGTATCTGAATTTACAGACATATATGGAAACCTATGTCAAAGCTTAGTTGCACCAGTTGGAGACTTTTCTATCCATACATCTGCAAAAGTGATGACATCAGACTCTATTGATATTGGAAGAGGCGCACCTTTCGTCGAGATACAAAACCTTCCGGAATCGTTACTAATCTACCTCTTGCCAAGTCGTTACTGTGAGTCTGATCGGTTTAGTCAAATGGCTGTAGAGATAACTGAAGGTGAGCTTTTAGGATATAATCAAGTAGTGGCTATAAAAAAATGGCTTCAAGATAACATCAGTTTTGAGCCTTCTATCAGTGAGTCACTTGTTTCCGCAGTAGAGGTAAATACAAGAAAGTATGGTGTTTGTAGGGACTTTGCTCATCTTGGGATTGCTCTGTGTCGGAGTCTTAGTATACCAGCACGAATAGTAGTTGGCTATCTACATGAACTCGAACCTATGGATTTACATGCTTGGTTTGAAGCTTATGTTGGAGATCGCTGGTACTTAGTTGATGCTACACAAACTGAAGTTAAAGCAGGATATGTAGCTATTGGTTATGGTCGTGATGGGGCTGATGTTGCTATATATAATCAGTTTGGACCAAGTCTATACCCGTCCTCTCAAAATGTTCAAGTAAAGCAAATTGAAGAGTATTAAAATATATGAGGATGAATTTTGAAACGTTATAAAATTATTCACCGTACCTATTACAATTACAATGCAGAAGTAACATTAGGGGAACATCGTTTACTTCTCCGTCCAAGAGAAGATCATGAACTTCGTATAGAATCTTTTGTGTTAAAAAGCACACCTGAGTCTAAAATACTTTGGCATAGAGATGTAGAGGGTAATTCAGTTGCAATAGCTAAATTTCTAAATCCAACTCAACAACTATTAATTGAAAGTGAAGTAATTATACAACAATATAATGAATCTCCTTTGAATTTTCTTGTCGCAGATTATGCAATCAGCTTTCCATTTGAATATAAAAATGATGATAAAGTATTACTTTCACCCTATATGCAATTACCAAGTCAAGAGGCAAGAGAGCTTTTAAATGCTATGATTTATGATATTTATAAAACAGATGAAAAGCTTCAAACTTATACACTCTTACAAAGAATTAGTACTTATATATATGAAACATTTGCTTATAATATAAGAGAGGAACCAGGGGTGCAAAGTGTTGAGGAAACATTTCATTTACGTTCAGGCTCTTGTCGAGATTTTGCTTTACTTTTCATGGAATTAGTCAAGTGTTTAGGGTTTGCTTCAAGATTTGTAAGTGGGTATCTTTATGCACCACTTATGTCAGCGCAAGTTGGCTCAACGCACGCTTGGAGTGAAGTTTACTTACCAGGTGGTGGTTGGATAGGATTTGATCCAACTATTGGAGATATAGCAGGTGCTGATCATATTCCTGTGGCTGTTTCAAGACTCGCTGACGCCATTGCTCCTATATCTGGATCATATTCAGGAGTTGCAGATTCTACACTAGATGTAGGTGTCTGGGTAACCCTATGTTAAATTTTATACAAAATACTAAAATTTAATTGCAGGATTAAATGGTATAATAAAACTTATAATTTACAATATAAAGAACTGTTTTATTTGTAGGATTATTTACACAGGTCAATTAAAAATCAAATATCAAAAGGTAAACTATGTCACTCAAAGTTGTACTCTCACATAAAACTCATTATAAATACGATAAATATATATCACTCTCACCACATGTTATAAGACTTAGACCAGCTCCTCATAGTAGAACACCAATTGAAGCCTATTCTATGAAAATTACGCCAGAAAATCATTTTATTAACTGGCAACAAGATGCTTATGGTAATTATTTAGCAAGGGTTGTTTTCCCTGAGAAAGTTAAAGAGTTCAAAATTGATGTAGAAGTGATTGCAGATTTGATCTCTATCAACCCTTTTGATTTTTTTGTTGAAGAGTATGCAGAACAATATCCTTTTAAATACAAACCTGAATTAGAAGCAGAACTAAAACCATACTTTGAAGTTACCGAGAATGGTAAGCAACTTAAAAAATTCATAAAATCACTTGATTTAAAAGAGCGTAAAATTAACGATTTTCTTGTTTATCTGAATACAGAAATTTATAAATATTTAAACTATACAGTTCGTCTTGAAGCGGGAGTACAAGAGTGTGAATATACTCTTGATAAAAAGCTTGGTAGTTGTCGAGACTATGCATGGCTATTTGTACAAGTACTTAGAAAACTAGGTCTTGCTGCAAGATTTGTTTCGGGTTATTTGGTGCAGTTAAAACAAGATGAAAAGTCATTAGATGGACCTAGTGGTCCGGAAGAGGATTTTACAGATCTGCATGCATGGACTGAAGTGTATCTTCCAGGTGCTGGTTGGGTGGGGCTTGACTCTACTAGTGGCTTGTTTGCTGGTGAAGGACATATTCCACTTGCGTGTACTGCACATTTTGAGAGTGCACATGCGATAGAAGGTTTAAGTGATAAATGTGAAACAGAGTTTGAGTTTTCAAATACTGTTACGAGAATTTTTGAATCTCCTCGTGTAACAAAACCTTACCGTGATGATCAATGGGAAGCTATTGACCGCTTAGGATATGAAGTAGATACTGAACTTCAAAATAATGATGTGAGATTATCAATGGGTGGAGAACCTACCTTTGTTTCCATAGATGATATGGAATCAGATCAGTGGAATACAGCTGCAGATGGTCCACTTAAAAGAGAACTAGCAGACACATTGGCAAGACGACTTTTAAACTCTTTTGGTAAGGGTGGAATACTGCATTATGCTCAAGGAAAATGGTATCCTGGAGAACCTGTTCCAAGATGGCAGACTTCAATCATCTGGAGAAAAGATGGTAAAAAAATGTGGAAAGATCCAACTCTTTTTGCAAGTATGAATGAAAAGTACGATTATACGAATGAAGATGCTAAGAAGTTTCTTGAAGCCTTAGCTCTGACTTTAAAAGTTAGTGATGAAACAATTGTTACTGCTTATGAAGATCCTATTCATTACATTATGAAAGAAGCGCAACTGCCTATTGATATCGACCCATCAGATTATGATATTGATAATCCATTAGAGAGACAAACGATAGCAAGAGTTTTAAGCAGGGGTTTAAGTAAACCTGTTGGGTATGTTTTACCACTTAACTATGCGGAAGATGAATGGATGACTTCATTTTGGACTTTTAGAAGAGGGGAACTTTTCTTAATTCCTGGAGACTCACCTTTAGGACTTAGACTTCCTATGGAATCATTGATTGAAAAACCTGAAAATGAGTTGCCTCCACATTTTGAACCAGACTTGTTTGCCAAGGCGCCAAAACTTAGAAAATTTCTAAAAAAAGCACAAAAACGTGCAGAGGGGATAGAAACCTTAGAGATAAAAAATGACCCTAATGCTACTTTTATCAGAACAGGTTTAAATGTAGAAGTAAGAGATGGTAAGTTATATATCTTTTTACCACCACTTAACCATACAGAAGCATTCTTAGATCTTATCGCTTCTATTGAAGCTGTTGCTAAAAAACTAGATGTTAAAGTGGTTTTAGAAGGGTATGAACCGGCCCATGATTTACGATTAGAAACAATTAAAGTTACTCCGGATCCAGGTGTAATTGAGGTAAATATACAACCAGTTAGCACATGGCAAGATCTTACATCAAACCTGTTTACTTTATATAATGATGCCAGAGAATCGCGTCTTGGAACAGAAAAGTTTATGCTTGATGGAAAACATACTGGAACTGGTGGTGGAAACCATGTAACTATTGGCGCTATGAAACCTGAAGATAGTCCTCTTCTTAGACGTCCTGAGGTGCTTAGAAGTCTTCTTACGTTTTGGCAACATCATCCTGGTCTTTCATATCTTTTTTCTGGAACTTTTATTGGGCCAACTTCTCAAGCACCACGTGTTGATGAGGGAAGATTAGAAAACCTTTATGAACTAGAGATCGCTTTTTCTCAAATTCCACTCGATCAAGAGGTGCCATTTTGGATTACAGACAGATTATTCCGTCATATGCTAACAGATATTACAGGTAATACTCACCGTTCAGAATTTTGTATAGATAAGCTTTATTCACCAGACTCTAGTACAGGAAGACTTGGTATTTTAGAACTTCGTGGATTTGATATGCCACCACATCCGAAGATGGCATTAATGCAAAATCTTTTAATTAGAACACTAGTATCACTCTTTTGGAGAAAACCTTATAAACATAAACTAGTTCGTTGGGGTACACAGCTTCATGATAAGTTTTTACTAGAGCATTATGTGAAAGAGGATATGAAAGATATAGTTGAATTTCTAAATAATGAGGGGTATGCCTTTAATCTTGATTGGTTCGATCCATTTTTTGAGTTCAGATTTCCACTTTATGGGATGGCTACAGTTGAGAATGTACATCTTGAACTTCGTGCTGCGATTGAGCCATGGCATGTTCTTGGTGAAGAGAGTAGTTCTCAAGGGACATCAAGATATGTTGATTCTTCATTAGAAAGGGTACAAGTTAAAGTGAACAATTTCGTTCCGGAGCGTTATGTACTTACTTGTAACTCTGTTGTTATACCTCTAAGTCCTACAGGAGTTGAGGGTGAATTTGTTGCAGGTGTGAAATATAAAGCATGGCAACCATGGTCAGCATTGCATCCAACTATTGGAGTAGATACACCACTTACTTTTGATATAGTCGATAAATGGAATAAACGCTCTATAGGTGGAATGACATACCATGTTTCTCATCCTGGTGGAAGAACTTATGAGACTTTCCCTATTAATGCAGGTGAAGCTGAGTCAAGAAGAGTTAACAGATTTGTACCTTTTAATCATACTCAAGGTAATCTTGAATATGTTTCATCTTCTATGGTACAACAAAGTGTAAAAGATGTAAACGGTGCAAAAAGAGCTGTACAGTTTAAAGAAAGTGACCATCAAGTATTTCTATTTCAGGAAGTGCCTGTGAGTCTTGAATACCCAAATACATTAGATTTAAGAAGAAAGTGGGCAAAACAGTAAATGAATATATTTGATAGTTATGTTTCCGAATCATCATTTGATGAAGTTTATGATGATGATAAAAATGTTAGAGCATGTTGGGAAAAAATTGTCACTCAAATTGAAAATGCTGGCTTAGAATCACTAGAGGAAAAGCAAAAAGAGATAGATTGGCATCTTGAAGATAATGGCGTCACGTACAATATGTACAACGATAAGAATAAACCAACAAACAGAAAGTGGGGTTTAGACCCTATCCCTTTTGTTGTTTCTGAAGATGAGTGGAAAACTATCACGAAAGGTTTGAAACAACGTGCCAAACTTTTAAATTTAATATTTAAAGATTTGTACTCTGAACAAAAACTGATAAAAGAGAATATTGTGCCAGCAGAAGTTATTTTTGCTCATAAAGGTTTCTCTCCCGAGGTATATAACTTCGGTTATAAAGAAGATTTTAATCTTTATTTTTGTTCTGTAGATATTGCAAGAGGACCCAATGGAAGAATGTGGGTTATAAGTGATAAGACACAAGCTCCATCCGGTTTAGCTTACACTATTGAAAATAGACTTACAATGAATGTTATTGCTAAAGATCTTTATCCAGATATTTCAATCAAAAGATTGTCTGGCTTTATTGAAGATTATAAAGACGTATTGAAAAAGCTTGCTGGTGGAGATATCTCAAAAGTAGCACTTTTAACACCTGGACCTCATAATGAAACCTATTTCGAACATGCATATCTAAGCTCATTTTTAGAGATAGATATGCTTCAAGGACAAGATTTACTTACTAAAAATGGTTCTTTATGGCTTAAAAGTTTAAGTGGACTTAAGCAAATCAACACACTTTTAAGAAGGGTTGATGATAGATTCTGTGATCCACTTGAACTAAAAAATGATTCTTTACTTGGAGTAGCTGGTCTTATTGAGAGTATGCGAGAAGATAATCTAAATATGGCTAATCCTATTGGAAGTGCTATTATGGAAAATATTGGACTTAATCCATTTATGAATAAAATAGCAAAATATTTTTTAGATGAAGAACTGATTTTACCTCAGATTGCAACTTGGTGGTGTGGTCAAAAGAAAGAGTTAGATTTCGTTATAGAAAATATAGATAAACTCATCATTAAAAAGATAGATAGAACAGAACATATAGATATCTATTTTGGGAAAAAACTATCTCTTAGTGAACGTGAAGATTTGATAGCTTTGTTAAAGCTTTACCCTTATAAGTATGTAGCACAAGAGGAGGTGAGTTTTTCAACTGTACCTTACTATGGTGATGGCAAAATAGAATCTAGAAATGCTGTTATTAGAACCTTTAGTTTAAGAAAAGATGATGAGTATAATGTTTTAAATGGTGGGCTTGTTAGAATGTCTACAAGTAAAGATAACTTACTTGTATCATCCAATAGTGGAATTAGTAAAGATTTATGGATTCTTGGAGATGACTCTTCAAATATAAACCCTACACATACTCTTAAGTATACCCCTTATGCTGAGACCTCTATAAATAATGTTTCAACATTAAAAGCTGAAAATTTGTTTTGGCTTGGTCGATACTTAGCACGTGCGATCGCTACAACAAGACTTATTTTACATGTAATTAAAAAAATAACAAACTTTTATCGATATGAAGTTGTAACTACACAAGAATCACAAAAAATTATTCAAAATGCTTTAACGCATATGACAATGACTTATCCTGGATTCCTTGATACTACAAATCAAAAAAATCTTGATGTCTTTCCGATGGTTGAGATCACTTCAGTAATTAAAGATAACAAACCGGGCTCTTTAACGCTAACGATGTCAATGCTGGCAAATGCAAATATTAACTTAAAAGACTTTATGACCTTAGAGTCTTGGAAACTTTTTGAAAAGATACAAAAAGAGTGGTATGAATTTATAAGTAGAAAATCAGATTCGACCATAGTTATAGCAAGTGAGCTTGATAAATTTTTAATTTATTTAATGGCATATAAGCAGTTAGTGTATGAAAGTGTTTTTAGAGAACAAGGTTTTGTTTTATATGAAATAGGATTTAAGATAGAGGATGCATTACTTTTAATCTCAAAAGCAAAATCTATGCTTTGTACAAAACTTGATAAATCGGTCGGGCATGATGTCCTAGAAGGGATGTTAAACTCTATAGAGAGTTTTAATGCTTATAGAGCACATTATAGAAGTTCTCTAGCCTTAGATACTGTCTTGGAATTTCTGATTTTAAGTAAACAATTTCCAAAATCAATTAGATATATTGCTGATAGCCTTTTAAAAGAGTTTAAGTTATTGCCTAAAGCAAAAAAAGAGTTGACATCTTATGAAGAATCAATAATAAAAGTACAAAAGCTATTAGAGTCTATAGATTTAAAGATTCTCCTTGAAACAAAAGAGGAAGATATTGTTTATTTTGAACTAGATAGTATTTTATCTCAGTTGTCAGATCTATTTTTGGAGTGTTCAAATGAATTTTCAAATACCTATTTTTCGCACTATGACGAGTAATCATGATATATAACATTTACCATAAAACAGCATTTGAATATCAAAGTCCCGTAACATTTAGTCATAATCTAACAAGATTAAAACCAAAAGACAGTTCTTCTCAGAAGCTTTTAGATTTTTCCATGGAGGTTTCTCCTGAGGCGTATGAAACGTTTGAATATCTAGATATGTTTGGTAATACTAATGATCATATGCTTATTAGAGAACCACATCTTGTATTTTCGGTTGTTGGAAAATCTAAGGTAGAAATTTTGCCAGAAGTTGTTGATGAAAATATAAAAAAGCTTAAAGAAAATAGTATATCTTATGCAGATGCATTAAAAAGGTTATCAAAATTTAATAAAAATGATTTAGAAGCTAAACAGTATCTTTTTGAATCAGATTTAATCCCTTACGGATCGGTGAAAATCAAAGAGTATGCTCTTGAATCATTTAGTGATAATAGAGATCTTTTTGAAGCAGCTGAAGAGTTTATGAGCCGTATCTTTCATGATTTTGAATTTCTGTCGGGCTTTAGTGATATTACAACACCAGTTGAAGAGATATTTGAGGCAAAAAAAGGGGTATGTCAAGATTTTGCACAATTTGCAATCTCTGCATTACGCACTATAGGCTTACCCGCAAAATATATGAGTGGATATATAGAGACTATACCACCTGATGGCCAAGAGAAACTTTTTGGTACAGATGCATCACATGCTTGGTTTGCTGTATATATACCAAATGCCGGCTGGGCAGAGTTTGACCCTACGAATAATATTGTCCCAAGAGATCAGCATATACTTCTTGGTTCAGGGAGAGACTATAATGATGTTTCACCTTTAAAAGGGGTTGTATTCAGTAGTGGAAATAGCAATTTGTCAGTAATGGTTGATGTAAGAAGAGAGGATGAAATAAGTCAAGAGAGCAGTCAGTAGAGATACCTACTGACTTTAGTATATTAGTTTACTATAAGCTTGTCTATTAATTTATAGATATAATCCATAGTCTCTCCATCATTTGGTATAGTGAAGTCTAATTCAGGATTTAATCGAGTAATTACAGTTGTAATCTCTTGAATGATAATACTTTTCATAGTTGGATCATTTTCAAATCGGATGTGAAAATCTAGCTCTTCAACAAGTTTACCAAGTTGTAAAAAGTAATCACTTACATTTCTATCACCTCTTTTCGTTTGCGCGCCACGAATTTCGCTAATCAAAGAGAGTGCATAATCAATATCTTTATAATCAATTGGAGTGATACTTTTAGAGATTTTCTGAGCTGTTTCATTTAACTCAATAATTTCACCAAAAGCTGATGATTCAATATACTCTCTACCAATAATTGCATTTTCTCTAGCGTTTTTAAGAATTTCAGCAAGATTTGCTGAATGATCTCCTCTGATTGCTTTGTCTAAGAAGTCCACAGCATCACTATACTCTAAATCAATACTAAAGTTTTTGTATAATTTAACTCCAGCATCTTTATCGACATCAATAATATCATCATAAGCTTTGTTAATGTGATTTAAAGTTGTTTCAACACGCTCTAAATATATCCCTAGCCAGTACATACTTGTGGCTACATTTGCTGTTAATATTTGTCCCATCTTATAACTCCATAACCCATGTATCTTTAAAACCCCCACCTTGAGAGGAGTTTACAAGGTAATTTCCCTCTTCCAGTGCATATCGAGTTAGTCCACAATTCCAAACTTTTACATCTTCACCAGCAACTACATAAGCTCTAAAGTCAGCTTTTCTGTTGACTAATTCATTATTGATGTAACATTTTTCATCATAAAACTCTATTAGCTCTTGAGCAATGAATCTTCTTGGATTTGTCTTGAGCATCATTTTCAAATCTTCTATTTGTAAGGCACTCATAGAGTGACCAAATAAAACACCATAACCACCAGCTTCTGCAACATCTTTAATAACAAGTTTTTCCATGTTGTTTAAAACATAATCCATATCTTCTTTAAAATAAGGAAGATATGTTGGTGCATTTTTTAAAATAGGCTCTTCATCTAAATAATATTTAATCATTTTAGGAACAAAATAGTAGATCCCTTTATCATCAGCTACACCATTTCCTACTGCATTCATAAGGGCTACGTTACCACTTAAATACGCCTCTATAAGACCCGGAACACCAATAAGACTTTCAGGATTAAAGAACTTCGGATCTATAAACTCATCATCAAGTCTTCTATAAATAGCACCTACAAGTATTTTTTTACCATCATAGTTTTTAAAGTACACTTTTTTATCAATAACAACAAGTTCATGTGCTCTTACAAGGTGTGCACCTGCTTTTTGGGCAAGATAACTATGTTCATAATAAGCAGAATTAAATCTTCCTGGTGTTAAAACAACATTAATTCCACCAGTGTTTACATAGTTCATGGCGTCAGTGATCATACTTGGATAATTTTTGATAGGTTCAATTTTAAAATTTTCAAAAAAGTCTGGATAAATTTTTCTATAGGTGTCCCGTATAGAGAGTGGATAACTTGCACCACTTGGAACTCTAAGGTTGTCTTCTAAAATAACCCATTCATCATTTTTGGAATCTTTTACTAAGTCAATACCATTAATGTGTGCGCGAATTTTTTTAGATGGAGAAAAACCTACAAACTCTTTAAGGTAGCCACTTGCACTATCAATAAACTCTTGTGGGACAACACCATCTTTTACAATCTTTGCGTCAGTGTATAAATCTTCTAGAAAAAGATTCAAAGCACTAACTCTTTGAATAAGACCTTTTTCAATCTTTGAAAACTCTTTTTTTGAAATAATTCTTGGTATTACATCAAATGGTAAGGATTGTTCTATAAAATCTCCATCTTTGTAAAGATTAAAGTTTACAGCAAATTTATCCATATAAGCTTTAAATTCATCTGTCTTCTGCCTGTCTTGTTTTGAAAAAATTTCCCAAAATTTATCGTGAATGCCTGTGGATTTCTCTAACATTGTAGTACCTTGTGGTATATTTATTTTTTAAAGCATTTCATTATAGCACTTAAATAACTTTTCTCAATGATAAATAGTTAATTATGAGGAAAATGATAAACTGTAAAGAGTATAATACTGAAGTATTGTTGAAGTTTGAGTTAATGTTTGTTTAATTTTTAGGCAAATTGAAAGATGTGATAAAAGTGGTGACCCCGAGGAGAATCGAACTCCTGTAACATGGATGAAAACCATGGATCCTGACCGCTAGACGACGGGGCCACTTATTATATATAAAAATGGTGTCCTGTGATGGATTCGAACCATCGGCCACATCATTAAAAGTGACGTGCTCTACCAGCTGAGCTAACAAGACATTTAGATAAAAAACAAACATCTCTGTTTGTGGACGGGAATTATAGACAAAAAAACTTTTAATGTCAAGAAATGAGTAGATAAATTATAAAATTTCTCTCTTTTTTTTGAAAATAACTCACTTTATAACTCTTTTTTGTTAGAATCACTATAATGAATTATTATAGTTTTGAATATCCTTTTTTGATTTTATTGTTAATCCCACTTTTGTATTGTCTTTACAAATGTAAAGAGCAGATGAAGCCTAAGTACTTTGTGCATCTACACTTTGTGGCCATGAAGAGAAGTTTTTTGAAGTTAGAGTGGATTATAAAGATTTTAATTTTTGTATTTTTACTTATTGCTCTTAGCTCCCCCATTATTATAGATAAATTAAACCCTCTCAACAGAGATGGAAAAGATATAGTGCTCGCGATTGATGCAAGTGGTTCTATGAACTCCTCTGGCTTTGATTATGAAGATGAGGTGAGTGAAGGCAAACGTCTAAACCGTTTTGAGATTACAAAGCTTATAGCAAAAGATTTTATACAAGAGAGAGTAGACGATAATTTAGGTATCGTCATCTATGGAGATTTTGCATTTATAGCATCACCTATAACCTACGAGAAAAATATAGTTGTAGATATGCTCTCATATCTCTCTCAAGGGATGGCGGGACAAAATACAGCCATTGGTGAGGCTATAGCGATGGGTGTAAGAGCTTTTAAACACTCAAAAGCAAAAACAAAGATTATAGTACTACTGAGTGATGGTGAACACAATAGCGGTGCAATTTCTCCAAAGGATGGCGTCAAGATGGCGTCAGAGCAAAATATAAAAATATACACTATAGCTATGGGTGACAAAGGTGAGGCAGATGAGGCTTTATTAGAAAAAATAGCAAATGATACTAATGGCGTCTACTTCTCTGCTACAAATGCTAAAGAGTTACAAAAAGTTTATGAGCAGATAGATGAATTAGAATCTTCAAAGATTAAGAGTAGAGAGTATATTCTCAAAGATTATTATTATCAGTTTCTACTTTTAATGGCGTCAGTACTACTGGGGTATTTGATATTTAGGGAGATACGAAAGTGAGTTTTATAAATTATGAGTTTTTTTGGCTTTTACTTCTCTTGAGCCCATTGTTTATTTATAAAAACTTTCGAGAGTTTTCTGTAGTGCTATATGGATATATATTTACTTTTATTTTTATAGTGCTTGCACTTACACGTCCTGTTATAGAATCAAAACCAATTACAAGCGATGAGATTTTAAGTGATGTGATACTAGCTGTTGATCTCTCTTACTCGATGCAAGCAGATGATATAAAACCAACACGCCTTGCTTATGCTAAAGAGCAATTGTCTACTCTATTAAAAAAACATCCAAAAAGTAGGTTTGGGATTATAGGCTTTACCACTAATGCGATTGTACTCTCTCCTTTAACAGAGGATACAGCACTCTTAAAGCATCTTTTTAACTCTTTAGATGAGAAGCTTATTATGACCAAGGGTAGTAGTATTATGCCAGCACTTAAGCTTGCAAGAAAGATGTCAAACTCAAAGTTTCCAAGTGTTGTGATTTTGAGTGATGGAGCAGATGAGAAAAGTTATGCCGATGAAGCTAAGTTTGCAAAAGATAATAGTTTGAGGGTTAATATCTTTATGATAGCAACTCAGTTTGGGGCAACCTTGACTTTGGAAAATGGGGAACTTTTAACAGATGAGACAGGCGATTTAGTAGTGAGTAGAAAAAATGAAAAGATAGCGCAAATTGCAGAGGCTACTAATGGCGTCTACACTCAAGATTTATCAGAACTTTTAGATGCACTTGAATCACAAAAAAACAAGGACTATAAATCAAAAACTACAATTGTGAGTAATATTGAACTTTTTTATTACTTTATAGTTTTAGCAGTTGTGACATTTTTAGTGAGTGTTACAACACTGAAGCGCTATATTTTAGCTTTTTTACTTTTATTTGGTGTTTCGCTTGATGCAAATGTACTAGATTTTTTAAAAGATGAAAATGTACTTTTCTTCAAAGAGGCAAACGCTTACTATAAAGAGGGGGAGTATGAAAAAGCACTGCTAAAATATGAAAATACAAAATCAAGCGATGAGAAGTTTAAATCTCTTATATATTACAATATGGGAAATACCTTGGTACGGCTCAAAGAGTTTGCAAAAGCTCGCGAAGCGTACAAAAAATCTTTGGTACTCTTTTACTCTAAAGAAGCAAGTGAAAACCTTTATTACATTCTAGATGTAAAAGAGGAGATGCAGATGAACACAGGGCAGCAAAAAACCGATAAAAAGTCATCTCTTGCTAAAAAAGAGGCAGGGAAAAAGAAAAAAGATAAAAAAGGTGGAAGTTCAAACATGAAAGTGAGTGCAAATGCTGGAACCTCTGATGCAAAAAATGATAAAGAGAGTGCATCTGAGAGTATGTTAAATCTTAATCAGGCTAAAGCAAAACTCAGCTCAAAACAGTATGAATTAATAAATAAAAGGGGTGTAGATGAGAAACAACCTTATTAGGTATCTATTTTTATTTTTACTTTGTGTATTTGAGCTTTTTGCATCTACTTATAAATGGAGTGTAGAGACAAATAAAAAAACTGTTTTTGTAAATGAGGCTATACATCTCAAATATAGCTGTGAGTTTAGCGATAGAGGGGAGCTTTATGTAATTGATTTTAATCCAGTTACTCAAAATGAGCAGTATACAGTTACACTTTTAACAGAAAATACACAGATAAAAGATGGTAGAAGAATCAACAATTATGAGTATATAGTCTACATTCATAAAGCTGGCGAGATGCTTTTAGAGTTTGATGCACTTATGAAAAAAACAAATCAAGATTCAATTGAAAACACTGTAATTGGTAGAGATAATGGGGAGTATGAAGAGTATTCATATACCACAATGAAGCATGAACGTATTATTATTGATGTGAAAGAGACAAACGCAAGTTTAGTTGGTACACTTGATTTAGAAGTAAAATCTGATAAAAAAGAGCTAAAAGCTTATGAGCCATACAATGTTGAGATTATACTCAATGGTCTTGCAAATTTTGATGAGTTAAAGCCTATAGAGTTTAGTATCGATGGCGTCAAGGTGTTTAGTCAAAAACCGATACAAAATACTACACTAACAGAAGATGGATATAAAGGGCAATGGCGTCAGAAGTTTGCTTTTGTAGCTAAAGAGGACTTCAGTATTCCGAATTTTAGTATAGAGTATTTTGATCTTTTACCACAGAAGAAAAAGCAGTTAAAAATTGAACAGCTTAATGTATCTGTAACCCCGGCTTATGTTAAAGAGAAACTTTTGGATGAAGAAGATGATGAGTATAGTTTTAGTTACGACTTTATATATTACATACTTACATTTTTAGCTGGATTTTTGACAGCTAAAATACGATTTAAAAAAGAAAAAGTTCTCAACTCAAAAGAGGCTATTTTTCAAGAAAAGATACAAAAAGCAAAGAGTTTAGATGAATTAGTATTTATGCTTGTACTTGAAAATCAAAACAAATACCAAGAGCTCATAAGTAAAATAGAAAAAAAAGAGTTAACATCTTTAAAAGAAGTGAAGCGATTAATAGCAAATTAAATCCTTTTTAACTAAAATGATTTTACTTTGATTAGGAAAAAATATGAAAAAAACCTCTTTAGCAGTTTTAGTACTTCTGGCTCTTTTTTTGACAGCTTGTTCTCAAAAGGTGACGGTAAGAGCACTTAATCCGGCTGAGATTCATCGTGTAGCTAGTACTAAAAAAATATCAATCGCCCCATTCACAAACGATAGTGTCAATTTAAGTTCAAAAATAGAAGCTAATCTTGCTAAACATAGGCTTGATGGTAAAGAGTATTTCACTATTGTCAGCAGAACAGATTTTAATAGAATAATAAGAGAGCAAAAAATTCAAAACAGTGGACTTATAGATCAGAGTACCGCTGTTGAGGTCGGAAACCTTATAGGTGCAGAGGCAATTATCTCTGGTAATGTTGGCAGAGTCACATCCTCAGATACTAGGTATTACGAAAATAGAACAAGATGTGCAGATAAAAAATGTAAAGAACTTGTTGTTTATAAAGTTCGTTGTATGAAAAGAGCAGTTGGTCTCTCCGCCGATATGCGCATAGTAGATGTTGTTCGTGGCGATATTATTTATGCTGATACGATGAGAAGAAATAAGGTCTATAGACATTGTAGTGACGATTCTAAACCTTTGCCATCAGCTTATATGGCAGCAGAGAAATTAGCTAGCTCTATTGCAGACAATTTCACCTATAAGCTTTTACCTCATTATAAACAATTTGAGGTTGTTTTACTTGAAGAAGCAGATTTGGACTACACTGATAAACAAGAGCAACTTTTAGAATACGCATTAAAGTATATAGAACAAGCCAGATACGACAAAGCACAAGAGCTTTTATTTCAACTCATAGACTCAACTGCACAGCAAAGTTATGTCCCTTTTTATAATCTAGGTGTATTAAAAGAGGTGGAGGGTAATTACGAAGAGGCTAAAGAGTATTATGAAACGGCAGATAGATTGATGGTTAAGCCTGTTGAGGAGATTAGTATGGCATATGTACGAATCAAGTCACTGATACAAAAACGGGAAAAAGCATACTCTCAAATAAGAGAAGGGAAATAGATGAGAGTAGTTTTATTATTTATATTTTTATTATTCTTTAGTGCTTGTGGTTCACAAAAAAGAGTAGTAGTTGCAGAGGTAAAAGAGTATCCACTTTGGTATCTTAAAGCACCTATGAATGATGCAAATACTCTCTATAGTGTTGGGGATGGTCAGACAAAAGAAGACGCAATTGCAAATGCACTTACTATGATGGTATCAACTTTAAGTGTTTCAATCTCTTCAGAGTTTAATTCTAAGAGTGTTATAAAAGAGGGTTCAAACAGTTCAAACCAAGCGACATATGTAAACGAAGTACAAAGTAAAGTGAAGCAGATCCGCATCACAAATTATGAACTTTTAAACTCTCAAAGTATGGGCTATAAACAATTTATAGTTTTAGTAAAATCAGATAAAAAACAACTTTTTGACGGACTTAACAAAGAGATAGAACAAAAGTTTTCCATGATACAAAAGCAAGAGAGAAGTTATAAAAACCTTGACGCCATTAAACAACTTTCGTTTTATAAATCAGCTAAAGAGTCTTTAAAAGATGTGCCGAACAACTTAATGGTTATGAGTGTTTTAGACAAAAGTTTTGATGATGAGATATATTTACAAAAACTTCAAGCTATAGATGAAAAATACACACAAACACTCGAAAATATAAGCTTTAGTATTGAGAGTAACAATCAGGCTAGTAATTTAAAATCACCTCTGGCAAAAGCGATAAGTGCAAAAAAATATAAAATTAAAAATTCTGGTGGAAAAGATCACTTTGTAATTTATGTAAAATCAAATATTCAAAAATCCCACTCTTATGGTTTTACACTTGCAAGATCAGCGATAGATATAACTGTAAAAAACTCTAAAGGAGTAGTAATTGGCTCAAATAAATTAGACATTGTTGGGCAGTCTACACAGGGCTATGAAGTGGCAAAACAAAATGTTGCCTTTAAACTTGACGCCATTATAAAAAAAGAGAGTATAGAGAAAGTAATAGGCTTAAAAATTTAATAACTATTAACTACATTTTGTTATACTTTTGACACTTTAGAATAAGGCTGTATCTAGATGATAACAAAAATTGAAGCGATTAAAAAAGAGGTTTCAAAAGTAGTAGTTGGACAAGAGAAGATGATAGATTCTCTTCTTATTGCTCTTTTATGTGAGGGACATATCCTGATAGAGGGTGTACCTGGTCTTGCTAAAACAACAACTGTCAACGCACTTGCAAAGTCATTAGGGCTTGGATTTAAACGTGCACAGTTTACACCAGACTTACTCCCCTCAGATATACTCGGTGCAGAGATTTATGATCCGCAAAACAATAGCTTTAAAATTAAAAAAGGTCCAATTTTTACAAACCTTTTACTAGCCGATGAGATTAACCGTGCCCCTGCAAAAGTTCAATCGGCTTTACTTGAAGTTATGCAAGAGAAGCAAGTGACTTTAGGTGATACTACTTTTAAACTAGAACCTCCATTTTTTGTAATGGCTACACAAAATCCTGTAGAGCAAGAGGGTGTATACCAACTCCCTGAAGCACAGTTAGATAGATTTATGCTCAAACTTGTGGTTGACTACAACACAAAAACAGAAGAGCTTGAGATAGCTAGAAGAATATCAAGTGGTAATTTTGAGAGTATAGCGAGTGTTATAAATGAGAATGACCTCAATGAGCTAAAAGCTGCTGTTAAAAATATTCATGTAGACCCTGAAGTTGAAGAGTATATGATTGAGCTTGTAAATGCTACGAGAAATCCAAGTGAATATGGTTTAGATGAGATAAAAAATTTCATACAGTTTGGGGCATCTCCACGTGTAAGTATAGATATGTTCAAAGCGGTAAAAGCGATGGCATTTATGAGAGCTAAAGATTTTGTTACTCCTGTGGATGTTGCATATATAGCTAAAGAACTGATGCGCCATCGTATAGTTTTAACTTACGAAGCAGAAGCTGAAGGTGTGACAACAGATGAGATTATCCAAAAAGTACTTGAAACTGTAGCAATACCTTAGTTTTACCAATAATTAATTTTTTTTGTTGTAATATATTTTCTATATAAATAGAAGGTAACAAATGAAAACAAAAAATTATATATTTAGTATAGCAACTATCTTACTTTTAAGTGCTTGTGGTGGTTCTAATAGTGATTCTAATAGTGGAGCTAGTGATGATGAAATACAACCTACTCCTACACCTGCTCCAACTGGAACTAAAGTAGAAGTTCCTGCAGAATTATTTCCAGAAGCTAGTATCGCATATGAATGTGAAACTTTACATGAGTACGAAGGTGTAGTTGATATAACAAAAGTAGGTGCTGATGGTGCTATTGTAGCTTCATGTCCAAGAAATGAAATAGAATTTAGTTTTGCCCCTGATATAAATGAATTAGAAGTTATGAATATCCAAACTCTTGTAATAGGAGAAGATTATAACTCTAAGGGTGAAGGTATTACTATGAGAATAGAGTCTGATTTAGCTAAAGGGACAATTAACTATTCTGGAAATAGTACTGAATATGGGGATTTTGACTGTGTTATAACTTATGATTTTGGAGAGCTTCCTTTAACAATTTATAATGTTGATGATGTATTCGAATTCTCAAGATTGAGATCAAACTATCAAGTTATAGATGATCAATGTCCTGAATGGGTACTTGCTGATGTTGAGGTTGATGAGAACTATGTAGATACTGAAACATATGAAGAGATATACACAACCTCTATCGTTATTACAGATAGTTCTGGTGATATATCTAATATTGTTAAATATGGTAGTTCAAAATAGAGATAAATATTTACTAGCATTAGTTATACTTACACACTAAACGATATTTTATACAATATGAGATGACTAAATATGAGTAAACTGCAAAAAATATTAGTTCGTGCAAGACGCCAAGTCTTTAGCGAGATGGTTGGAAACAACCCCTCAATCTTTCAGGGGGAGGGGTATGATTTTATTGAACTTCGTGAATATATGCCAGGTGATGATATCCGTCATATTGACTGGAATATTACAGCGAAGATGCAAAAGCCATTTATTAAAATTTTTCGTGAAGAGAGAGAGCTTAATGTCGTGGTCACCTCTGTTTTAAATGGAAGTGTCCATTTTGGCTCGAAAAAATTTAAGCAAGATGTTATTGCTGAAGTAGTGGCACTACTTAGTTTTTCTACGCTTAAAAATGGTGACCTTTTAAGCTCATATATATTTACAGATAAAATGGTCTCACATCTTAAACCTAGTAAAAAAATACATCAAGTGCAAAAAAGTGTTGATGAGATTTTAAATTTTGATGCCCTTAATCAAAAG
>Ga0193965_1000230_pt1 | contig 19390 bp, 16 predicted proteins | sample FB_8_MG_FD_140330 | JGI IMG/M metagenome (GOLD analysis project Ga0193965, IMG submission 140330) | Microbial mat bacterial communities from the Broadkill River, Lewes, Delaware, United States - FB_8_MG | ecosystem: Environmental > Aquatic > Freshwater > River > Microbial mats | place: USA... | reverse complement strand
AGATTCACCTAAATCCAAGATAGATACCCTTACAAAAAAAGCTTTTAGGTACTCTAAATGATAAAAAGAACTTACTCAATTACAACTTTAACTATACTTGTTTTAATTACTACATTTCTTATAGCAATTATCCCTTTCTCTTACATTATGATTAATAATTATAATGAGAATAGGCAAAATATTATAAATAATCATATACAACACACACAAAGTATTAGTGATTTTATTATTGAACATAAAATAGAGCATTTTAATATTATATTAGATGATTTAAAAAATATAGAGAATAATAATCTAGATTTAATTTTTATTAAAACATCAAAAGGGGAAATAAAAAATTATAGTCAATCTTTATACGATACAAATAGTATAATAAAAGAGATTTCAAAAGATTTTTTAGAAGATAGAAATTTCTTAGAAATAAAAATAGATAATAAAAAATATCTTATTTTATTAGTATCAAAAGAGATTGTTGATAAACAAACAAATAGAGTAATAGGTTCTATTTTTATAGGGGAGTTTATAAATAATAATTATAATATACTCAATGAGATAAGAGAAAAAACATTTACAAAAGAGACTTTTTTATTTGCAGGTAAAGAGCTTATCTCTACAACCTCTAAACTAGATACAAAAGAGTATAAAATAGTATTAGATTTAATAAAAGATAATAAACTTGATATTATGCATATAACTAATGATTTATTAATATACGAAAATAAAATAGAAGATTTTGGAAGTGATATAAAATTAATCTCTTTACATACAAACAAAAAATTAAGAAGCTTTCAAGATATTTTTAAAAGAAACCTTATATCTTTTATATTGATATATTTAGGATTATTATTCACTATATACTTTTTTGTTAAAGAGTATCTTAGTTATCCTTTAGAGGAGCTATTAAATTATGCAAATAATATAAACTCTAATAAAAAAAATAGATATGAACATTCGCAAATACAAGAGTTTAATCAAATCGCTTTAGGGTTAGAAAAAATAATATTATCGCTAAAAGATTCAAAAGAGAGATTCTCTCTAGCAATAGATGCAACAAAAGATGGACTTTGGGATTTAAATTTAAAGAATTATGATGTTTATTTTAGTCCAAACTATAAAAAAATGTTAGGTTATAAAGATAATGAATTTCCAAATAGTTATAAAAGTTGGGAAGAGGCTGTTGATAAAAAATATATCAAATATGTATTAAAAGAGATAAATAAACATATAAATAATGAAACAAAATATTTTATGATTGAGTTTAAGATGCGTTGTAAAGATGGTAGTTATAAATGGATAGAATCAAGAGGAAGAGCTATCTATGATGAAAATAATAAACCTTATAGAATGATAGGATTTCATACAGATATAGAGCAAAGAAAAAAACTAGAGTTAGAGAATAAACAAAAATCAAATATGTTAATGCAACAAGCAAAACTAGCAGCTATGGGTGAGATGATAGGAAATATTGCACACCAATGGAGACAACCTATTAATAATTTAAGTTTATTAAATATAACACTTAAACAAAAATATCTAAATGGAAAAATAGATAAAGAGTATATAGATAAGTTTGAAGAGAAATCAAATAAAATGATACAAAAGATGTCTTCAACTATTGATGATTTTAGAAATTTCTTCTCTCCAAATAGGTCCAAAGAGATATTCTTACCAAAAGATGCAATTAAAAATGCTTTATCTATGGCAGAAGCATCTTTGAATAATAACCATATCTCTTTAACTCAAAATTATCATGTAGAAACAAAGATAAAAAACTACAAAAATGAGCTAGAGCAAGTTATTTTAAATACTATCTCAAATTCAAAAGATGCACTTATAAAAAAAGAGCTTGTAGATAGAAAAATTTCTGTTTATACTTATGAAAATGAAAAAAATGTTATAATAGAACAAATAGATAATGGTGGTGGAATAAAAGAAGATATTTTACCAAAAATTTTTGACCCATACTTTACAACAAAATTTCAAGACCATGGAACTGGTATAGGTTTATATATGTCAAAAGTAATTATAGAGGAGCATATAAAAGGCTCAATAGATATACAAAACTTTGAAGATGGTGTAAAAGTTAAAATAATCATACCAAAAGAGGGAATATGAAAGATATAAGAGAAAAAGCAAATAAGTTAAATGTATTATATGTTGAAGATGATATAGATACACAAGAGACTATAGCAGATTTATTTGATGCTATATTTAATACTACAGATACAGCTCTAAATGGAGTGGAGGGTCTTGAAAAATATAATCAATATTATGAGAAAAATAATAAATTTTATGATATTCTAATTACAGATTTAACTATGCCAAAAATGGATGGATTAAAACTAACTCAAGAGGTGCTTAAAAAGAATAAAGAACAAGTTATTATTATAGTATCTGCTAATGATAACTTTGAGCAAATAATAGAGCTTATTAATTTAGGTATAAACTATTTTGTAAGAAAACCTATTAGTATCCAAAATCTTCAAAATGTACTTTTTAAAGCTTCTAAACTTATAGCAAATGAGAAAGAGTTAAAACAAAAAACACAAGAGCTAAAAGAGCTTAATGAAACACTTGAAGATAAAGTTGACCACCAAACACTTTCACTTTATCAAAGATTATATTATGACCATCTAACAAAACTTCCAAAAAGAAATAAACTTATAGAAGATATAGAAAAGTTAAAACCTCACGGTCTTTTGATTATAAATATAAATGATTTTAAAGATGTAAATAGTGTATATGGAGATAAAGTGGGAGATTTAGTACTTATTAATTTTTCTAAGCTATTATTTGAAATTGCACTTCAAAGAGGATGTAATCTATACACTTTAGGTGGAGATGAGTTTGCTTTTTTAAATTTTAATGAATATAATAGTAACTATTGTGAAGATACATCAAAATTTATACTTACAAATATATATGAAAAAGGTGTAGATATTGAAGTAGATAATGAAACTATAAATATAGCACTTAATGCAACAATAGGACTTACAACATCAAATAATAATATGCTAAATAATGCCCAAGTAGCATTAAAATATGCTGTAAAAAAAAGAATTCCATTTTTTATGTATGATGAATCACTTCACCTAGAGCAAGATTCTTCAAATAAAATAGATAATGTAAAACTTATAAAAAGAGCATTAAAAGATAATCTTGTTGTACCTTTTTTTCAACCTATATTTATAAATGATGGCAAAGTAAAATATGAAACTTTAGTTCGTATTGTTGATAAAGAGAAAATATATTCACCTTTTTTCTTTTTGGAAACTGCTAAAAAAATAAGACTTTATGATAATTTTACAAAAATAGTAATAGAAAAATCTTTTGAGATGTTTGAAAATAGAGATGAGGAGTTTTCGATAAATCTATCTTTTGATGATATTATAGAGGAGAAAACTATGGATTATCTATTTAATATGATAGAAAAACATAATATTAAAAATCAACTTATTATAGAGATATTAGAGAGTGAAAATATTGAAGATTTTAATATTATACAAGAGTTTATAAAAAAAGTAAAATCACTTAATATTAAAATAGCAATTGATGATTTTGGAAGTGGATACTCAAATTTTATCTATCTTGCAAAAATAGAGCCTGATTTTATCAAAATTGATGGCTCTATTATAAAAGAGATTGACCACAATAAAAGCTCTTATGAGATAGCTAAAAACATAAGAGAATTTGCTACAAAATTAGGAGCAAAAACAGTAGCTGAATTTATCCATAATGAAGATGTATATCAAAAAGCAAAAGAGATTGGTGTTGATGCTTTTCAAGGCTTTCACTTAGGTGAACCAAAACCAAATCTATTATAATATATTATTATTCGTTTACTAACTCTTTTAGTTGTAAAAAGCTATTTAAAATAGATGCATTGATGTAATAAACATCTACTGCATCTTGCTGTATAAATACATGATTTTTCCAATCAACCAAATCTTGAATAATAGCTACAATAAATTTAGAAACAATTTTAATTCTATCCACCTTTTCAAAATTTATATTATCTAGTAAATCTATAAATCCCCCTAAAACATTACTTAACTCATCAAACTCACTAAAAGTATATAAAAAACTTCTATATTCATCCATTAACTCTATAATATCTTCTATTTTACTAGCGATATCATTTTCAAATAATAATGATGCTATAAGAGAATCTAAATTCTCTTCAAGGTCTGCAAATTTATATACATCAAACTCTCCACTTGAATACTCCTGCAAAAACTCACTAGCTGAAACTTTTTTGTGGGATTTATTAAATTCATCCATTAGTTCTGAATGTTCATCAACCTCATCATCAATATCGAAATCCATAAAACCATCATCTTCATCATCAAAACAGATAAAATCGTCATCACTTTGAGTCTCTTGCTCTTTGATATCTGATTTGATTTCGATAGAAGAATTTATACCTTTATCTAAATATTTTTGTAATACAGCTCTAATCTCAATATAATCATAAGGTTTATATATAAAACTATAAACACCCTCTTTTAAAGCTTCATATCTATTTTCTTTATGTGAAAGAGTTGAAACAGCTATAATTGTAAGATTTTTTAAATTTAATTTCTTTATTTTTTTTAATAAATCTATACCGTTAAATTTTTTACAACTTATGTCTATAAAAGCTATTTGAGGTTTTGTTTTTTCTATTATCTCAAAAGCACCTTGAGGGTCTGATACTTCATAAAATATATGTTCTATATTTAAACTATCTAAAAACTCTTGTGTATCTTGTTGTATAACTTTTGTATTTAAAATATAACTATCTAAAAATAATATCTTTAACATTTATTTTCTCTCTTTTTTATTATTTGATTTTTTATTATCTAAAGGAAGTTCTATATTAAAAACTGCTCCATTATCTATATTTTTGGCATATAGTTTTCCATTAAGATGTTTTTCAATTATCTCTTTTGACATATAAAGCCCCAGTCCTGTACCTTGTGATTGGTGTTTTGTTGTAAAGTAAGGGTTAAAGATTTTAGATAAATTATCTTTTGGTATTCCACCTGCATTATCTTGAATTGATATAATTGCTTTATCTTTATCTTTTTTAAGTGAAATTTTTATAAATCCATCATTTATTTTATTTTCAATAATAACATCTTTTGCATTATTTAAAATATTTATAATAACTTGTGATAGTTCTCCTAAAATAAGATTTATTTTAATAGGCTCTACTTTATCTATTTCATTTATAACTTTTATATAATTATTTTCTAATGAAGCACTTGTTATATATAAAGCATTATTAATTCTTTCTTGAAGTATAACCTCTTTTTCAACTTTTTTCTCTTTTAGATAATTTCTAAATGTATCAATAGTACTTGATAAAAATTGGGTAGTATCAACTATACTTTTCAAAACCTCTTTCTCTTTTTCATCATCAATATCTATTCCATACTCTTTTCTCATTATTATACCACTTGCAGCTGTTGATATTACAGATAAAGGTTGTCTCCATTGATGTGCAATATTTCCTATCATATCACCCATTTGAGCACTTTTTGATTGTTCAAATATCTGTTGTTGATGTTGTTTATTTATCTCTATTGTTCTTTCTATCTCTAGCTTATCTTTTATAGCTTGTTTTGCTTGTTGCTCAATTTTCTCTTTATCTCTTATTTGGATAACTAAAAAATATATTAAAATAATTGATATAAAAAATAATACAACTCTTGTTATTACTATAAAACATATAGTTGATTTTATAAGTTCAGAATTGGTATAAGCAACTATCCAAGCTACACTTTTATTTTCCATATTTTTAATAGGTAAAAAAGATATTACAACTGGTTTATTTTTATACTCTACATAAGAGCTAAAAGATTTAGATAATTCCATTTTCTTTATAATGTTATTATGTATTGGTGCTAATTGCTTACTATTTTCTATCACACAACTCTCTTTAGTATAATCTTCACTTAAAGCTAACATAAATCTTTTATTTTCAGATGATTGAGTATATTTTACAATCATATCTTCCCTTTTCCAAGCATTTGTATCAAATATATCTTTATCTACTAAAAAATTGGAATGGATACCACTTACTTTATTAAGATACCATTGATAGTTTTCACTACTAAAAGATAACTCTAATGCTCCTATGTGGTTATTTTGTTTATCAAATAAAGGAAATGTATTTCTAAAAGCGTGTGTTGTTCTACCTTGTGTAAAAGCTCTTATTGGTTTTTTAGTTTCATTTACATATTTAAAATCTGCTCTAATATTTGTTAAGTCATCTCCATATTTTGATGGTTTATGAATTCTTAAAAATGATATATTATTTTTATCTACAAATTGAAATACTACAATACCTTGCTTGTGTGCTGTTTTATATTGTTCTTGTAATTGAGAGTATAAAGCTTTTCTATTTTTATCATTTTGCTCTTTAGTTGCTGTATAAGATTGCTTTAAAAATTTAATAGCATCTGAATTTCTAATTATAGATTTATATATATCATTTGCTATATATTTTTGTGCTGTATTTAATACCTTAAAATGTGTATCTAGTGTTTTTAAATTATTATCTAATACCATATCTATTTTTTTATTTAAACTCATCTGTGTAGTAACAAATGTAGCTACATTTATAGTTATAAATAATAAAACTAATATAATTATGTTTTTTCTTTTCATATTTTTTTCCTATATTTATAAAAGCTGATTTTTTACAAATTCATTATAATGTCCATCTTCATTTTCAAGCTCTTGGTGACTCCCTTTTTGAACGATTTTACCCTCTTGAAGTACATATATTATATTTGCACTTTTTACTGTACTTAAACGATGTGCAATAGTTATAACAGTTTTTGTTTCTAAAATAGGTTGTAGTGCTTTAAAAAGGTTTGCTTCTGTATGAACATCAAGAGCTGAAGTTGATTCATCAAATATTACAACTTTTGGATTTGCTATTATCATTCTTGCAATTGATAATCTTTGTCTTTGACCACCTGAGAGCCTTATTCCGTGATGACCAACAATAGTGTCAAGAGATTGTGGCATATTTGCTATCATATTTTCAAGTTGTGCTATTTTTAAAGCATTATATATATCTTCATCTTTAATATTTTTAGCCCCCATAGTGATATTAAATCTTAGGGTATTGTTAAATAATATTGGCATCTGAAGTACTAAAAATATCTCTTTTCTAATTGAGTGTTTATCAAGTGTTTCTATTGAGATATCATTATAAAAAATATCACCACTATTTTTTGTATAAAATCCTGCTATAATTTGAGCTAAAGTTGTTTTACCACTTCCACTTGCACCTATTAATGCTACTTTATTTTTGAGTTCTATATTTAAAGAGATATCTTCTAATGTTTTTTTATCTTTTGTATATGAAAAATTTATATTCTTAAGATTTATACTTATCCCTTTATTTTGTGTATCTTTTAACTCCTCTACACCATTTGGTTCTAATTTAAGCTCAAATATTTTATTTATTCTTTCTAATGCTGCTTTTGTACTAGCAAGTGAATATTGCATAGTAAGTATATCTTGAACGGGTGTCATAATAAACCAAATATATCCAAACATAGCAAACATCATACCAATACTAAGGTCACTATAAACAACCATTAATAAACCTGCTGCTCGTATAAACTCAAAACCTATTAAAAAAACTGTATAAGAAAACTTTTCATATACTACACTTTTATAATTATACTCATTTGATGCTATTTGAATATCTTTAGCTTTATGTATAGATTCATTAAAAAAATATTTCTCTTTGTTACTTGCTTTTATTTGTCCAAAAAGCTCTAAAACTTCCCCTATATTATTTTGGAATTTTTCAATAGAACTATTTTCCTCTTTTTTTAAAACTTTTACTTTTTTTGATATTCTTTTTGATAAAAGTATAACCATAGGTTGAATAATAAGTATCATAAGACCTAATATTGGGTCGATTATCAACATAACTATAGCAATAGCAATAAGTGTAATAACAGAAGATATAAATTTTGAAGCAGTTGTTATAATAAAATTATCAAGTGTATTTACATCTGTTATTAAATTTGCAGATACTGCTCCACTACCTAATGTTTCATACTCATTCATAGATACACCTTGAAGGTGATTAAGAAGTTGTTCTCTTATTTTAAAAGTTATATATTTTGATATTTTTGTAAATATTTTAGTTACTATAGAGTTAAATAAAAAATATATAAGTCTTAAAATTATAACACTTAAAGTTATAATAACTATATAATATAAAGCACCACCTTGCCCAAATACAATATCTACACTAGATATAAAAAAAGCTGGTTTATTTAGCAATACTTCATCTACTAAAGCAGGAAGCATAAGAGGTATAGGGATACTTACAAGAACAGCTATAAAAGTAACTATTTGACCTAAAATGAGTGTTTTTTTATCTTTTAGAACTAAATTTAAAATATACTTTAGTGTTACTTTTTGATTTTTGATAACTTTACCTTTTTATCTCATTTTTCTTTTTTTTATAAAATTTGGATGAGCATATTCTACTAGCCCTGTTTCAAATAGTTTTCTTGATATATCAAAAACATTAGCACCATCATTTACTTTTAATACCAAAATAGTATTTGTTAAATTTCTACTACTTTTAATATTAAAACTTCTTAATAATTTTTTACAATCTATATCTATTTTACACTTTAATATTATCTCATCAGTAGTACCCATTTTGATACCCTCTTTTGTTTGAAAATAGTTTACTTTATTAAAACTTCTATTATTAGAAAGGTTATCTAATTCTACTAAAACTCCATCTTTATAATAACTACCACCACCCATTAATAATGAAGTTATAAATGATAATAATATAATAACTGCTTTTACTCTCATAATAATCCTTTCTTTATTTTTATAATAACATATATATGATAAAATATTCAATAAAAAATAAAATATAATAAGGAATCGTATGAAAATAGGTATTGTAACTGTAAGTGATAGGGCAAGTGCTGGAGTATATGAAGATATAAGTGGAAAAGCTATTATAGATACTTTAAATGATTATTTAATATCACCTTGGAGTGAAGTATATAAAATTATACCAGATGAGCAAGATATAATAGAACAAACTATTATAGATATGATTGATAATCAAAACTGTAGTTTAGTAGTAACTACAGGTGGAACAGGTCCTGCAAAAAGAGATGTAACTCCAGAAGCAACTGAAAATGTATGTGATAGAATGATGCCAGGATTTGGTGAATTGATGAGACAAGAATCACTTAAATTTGTACCAACAGCTATACTTTCAAGACAAACAGCAGGGCTTAGAGGAAGTTCATTAGTTGTAAATCTTCCAGGTAAACCAAAAGCTATAAGAGAATGCCTTGATGCAGTTTTCCCTGCTATTCCTTATTGTTTAGATTTAATGGAACAACCATTTATGGAGTGTAATGAAGATGTTATAAAACCGTTTAGACCTAAATCGAAATAATATAAAGTAGATTATAAACTATAATCTACTTTTTATCTACATAAACCATTCAACAACTCTACTAATTTATGAATAGTTGTTGAGGGATTATCTTTTTCAGGGTTATGACTAGTTCCGTAAGATTCTAATAGTTCTTTTGCATTTTGTATTGCTTTCTCTTGATAAGGGAGTATTTTGTTAAAAATTATAGAGATATACTGTTGTTGTTTTAGCTTTTTTTTGTTTAGTCCTTTAAATCTGCTATCTATCTTTTTAATTATTCTTAACAATTTTGCATTTATATTTTTCCTATGGATAAATTCACTTTGTGCTGTAAAATGTAATAGGTACCACAATTCAAAAGAATCATTTGCATAAGCAACTTCTACGTGATTTTCAATTTTAGTGCTACGAGCAAGATTTATTGCATCATTAAACTGCTTTTCTGTATGAGCACCTTTATCTCTATCTATAACTATCCATTTATGTTTAAAATCATTATATTTTTTGCCATATTTATTTTCATAACTTTTTAAATTTTCTAAAATAGCTAAAGGATTTGTATGCCCATTATGTGGTACTATTACAAATGAGTCTTGTGTTATTACTCTATTTTTAATTAATTTATTAACTATTTCCTGAAAATATGCAGGAGAAGACACACTATCTTCACATGCTATTATTATATCATTAACTTCTTCTTTATCGTCAATTTTTCTTTGAAAATCTTCATTTTCAAGTTCTTTTTTGTTATTAAAAAGCCTATTCTTACTTCTCCTAGCCATAATTTAAAGTTCAAACTTTCCAAGATAAGGAATTGCCCCATACTTACCTTGAATATATTGTTTCTTAAAGTCTTCCTCTTTTCTTACATTTTTAAATTGAGCTAATGAATATATATCAGTTGCTCCATATTTATCTTTTTCAGTAAGCCATACTTGATCTCTTCTAAATGTAAATTTATTTAGTAGATTTGTATCATGTGTAACAAATATTAACTGTGCATTTTTTTTATTAATCTCTTTATTGTGAAAAAAGTCAATTAAATGTTTTGTAAGCATAGGATGTAAACTAGCATCCAGTTCATCTATCATTAGAATTTTACCCTCTTTTAATGTATTTAATATTGGTGCTGACATTCTAAAAAATTTTCTTGTTCCTATTGATTCTTCTTTATCAAGTTCAAATATTACATTATCAATTTCATTATTATTTTCATCAAATTTTTTATGATATGTTTTAATTATAGGTATTGAATCTTTACCATCTTTTATAAAACTCTCTTTGATTTCTTGGGAAAATGGCAATGCATTCATAACATCTGATGGTATTTTTTCTTCTTTAAGTATAAGATTATCAATTCCAATATCAGCAGTTTTTACTAAATCAATAATTTCATTTTTAAAATCATCTTTTTTCATTTTATTCATTGTATAGTTTATGTATCCAATATGATTGATACCATCAATTAAATTAAAACGGTTAAACCAACTTAAAACTGATTTTGAAATATATCCATCATCTTCTCTATCACACTTCCATATAAATAATTGATTCTTTGCAACCTTAATTTTAGACTTTTCAGAATTAAAAAACAAATAACCTTCTTTAAATTTAGTTGAATTTACATAGTCATCACTATCAATCTCACGATAGAATAATTTTGATTCTTTACCTTTCTCATCAGCATAAAGCCATTCAGAATATACAGTTGTATCATCTATTTCAAAACCATATCTATATTTAATATCATTAAAAAAATAAACAATCTCAAAACTACTCGAAGCATCTTCTGTTTCAGAATTTAGTTTAAAGGGATGATGTGGTATTTCATCTGTTGATTGCATTATTTTATGCTTATTCAATACCATATTACTCATAAATGCCATTGCTTTAAGTAAATTACTTTTACCACTAGCATTAGCACCATAAATTACAGCACTATTTAATAACTCATAGTTTCTAACTTTAGAAAAGTTATCTTCATCTTTTGAAGCAGTTGCCATACTAAAAGTTACTGTATCTTTAATAGATTTAAAATTATTTACACTAAATTGTAATAGCAAAGTTTATTCCTTTTAATTTTTTAGTATTTTAACATAATAAGCTTCATATTTGTATAATTATTACAAATATGAAGCTTATTATACTTTAATTTAGTTTTAAAAATACTCTAATTAAATACTTTTAAAATTAAAAGAAGTAGATTATGAACTATAATCTACTTTTAAAACTATTTTCCTAACCTAACTCTTACAGATTCAGCATGAGCTGTTAAACCTTCAGTATCTGCTAATAAAGCACAATCTTCACCTATTTCATCTATAGCTTGTTGAGAAAAGCTAATAATAGAACTTTTTTTCATAAAGTTTTCTACCCCCAATGGACTATAAAATTTTGCAGTTCCACCTGTTGGTAAAGTATGATTTGGTCCAGCTATATAATCACCAATTGGTTCAGGTGTATTTTGACCTAAGAATATTGCACCTGCGTGTTTAATTTTTGGTAAAAGTTCAAAAGGTGAGGTTGTCATAACTTCTAAATGTTCAGGAGCTATCTCATTCATTAAATCTATTGCATTTTGCATAGTATCAGTTACTATAATACAACCTCTTTCATCTATAGATTTTTTAGCTATCTCGTTTCTACTTAACACTTTTAGATAATTATCAACTTCAATAGATGTTTGATTTGCAATATCTTGTGATGTTGTAATAAGAATAGAACTAGCCATCTCATCGTGTTCTGCTTGACTTAATAAATCAATTGCTAAATATTTTGCATTTGCACTATCATCTGCTAAAATACCTATCTCACTAGGACCTGCTATCATATCAATATTAACTTCACCAAAAACAAGTTTTTTAGCAGTTGCTACAAATATATTTCCAGGACCAGTAATTACATCAACTTTTTTTAGACTTTGAGTTCCATAAGCCATAGCAGCAACAGCACTAGCCCCACCTACTTTCATAACAGTTTTGATACCACAAAGATGACAAGCTGCAAGTAAAAGCTCATTTGGTTCATTATCTGGAGTTGGAGTTACCACTACTATCTCTTTTACACCTGCTACAATAGCTGGAATTGCATTCATAAGCAAACTACTAGGATATGCAGCTTTTCCACCTGGAATATAAAGCCCTGCTCTATCAACTGGAGTTACTTTTTGACCTAAAATAGTACCGTTATCTTCATAACTTTTCCACGATTTTGGAATCTGTTTTTCGTGATATGATTTAATTCTATCGTAAGCTAAATGTAAAGATTTTCTTAATTTTTCATCTATATTATTATAAGCTTTTTCCATATCTTTAACATCTATAAATAACTCTTGAGTATTTTTAGGTTCCCAATTATCAAATTTAAAGATATGCTTTATAACAGCCTCATCACCATCTTCTACAATTTCATCTATAATACCATTTACAATAGATGATACTTTTTTAATATCTACTTTTGCTCTTCCTAATATCTCTTCAAATTCATTTGAAAAGTTGGTATCTTTTGTATTTATTATTTTCATAATTTTCCTATATATTATTTTATTTTTTCCAAAATCTCTTTTACAATTCTTTGTTCGTCCCATTTTTGTATATTTACAATAATATCTGATATATTTTCATAATCTTTCACTCTTTGATTATAAATATCTCTAGCTTCATCTAAATCTTTTAATAATGGTCTTTTTTTAAACTTTTTAGCAGAGTTTGGTGCATCTTTTAAACTTTGGATAATATCATCAAAAGTTGATTGTAGATATATTATTTTACCAATTTTTTTAATATTTGGTTGTTTATAAAATCCTCCACCTGTAGAGATAATAGAACCTTTTATATTGTTCTCACACCATAGTGCACATTTTTTTTCTAAATCTCTAAAATAAGGTTCACCGTTTTCTTCAAAAATTTTTTTTATTTTTTTATTCTCTAAACTCTCTATTAAATCATCTGTATCAACAGCAAAATAGTCACTATTTCTAACTAATGCACGAGCTACTCTACCTTTTCCTACACCCATAAAGCCTATTAGAATAATGTTTTCTCTCATTAAATTATAACTCCTCACCATTCCAAAATACTATTTTATCTCTTCCTGTATTTTTTGCTTTATAAAGTAATTTATCAGCTTCAACTACTGCTTCATCAGATGAGCTATAATTTGACCTAATAGTTACACCTGCACTAAAAGTTATGCTTAATTTATGCTCTTTATATATAAATTTATTATGAGTAATAAGTTTTTTAATTCTATTTATATATCTATAAAGCTCTTTTATATCTTCATATCTTAAAGCTACAACAAACTCTTCACCACCATATCGTCCAACAACATCAGATTCTCTAGTAAGTTTTAAAATAAGTTGAGCAAATGTTTTTAAAACAACATCTCCACCTTCGTGACCATAAATATCATTTACTTTTTTAAAATGGTCAATATCAAAAAATATAATAGCAAAATCGTGTTTATATCTATTATATTCATCATCTAATCTTCTTAATTCATCTTCATAAGCTCTTCTTACAAGAGTGCCTGTTAAATGGTCTTCTCTATTTTGAAGTTTTGTACGAAATAGTTCATCTTCAAGTTTTTTTACTTTTTGTTCTAATAAAGTAACCTCATCTTTATTTGATGAAAAATTATCCGTAATAGTTTGCATCTCTTTTTCAAGTGTTGTTGTAACATCTATTAATTTTTGTTTAAAATTATTAAGTTCTCCAGAATGAGTTTTTTCATTTATAGATATTATCTCTTTTTTCATATCAGATATATTTGCGGTTCCCATATTACTACTATCTATTGCATCATTTAAGTATTGACTCATAAGAGTTACTAATTTTGCAATATCTGAAGTTTTTTTCGATAATACTTTTTTATCAACCTCAAATCTTTTTGATATAAATTTTTCCATCTCTTGTTGAATTGATTCTTCAAATATTAAAGATGGTGAATCCCCTATTTTTATAGAGAATGCTTTTAAATCATTATCAATAGTTAATGCAATAGATGGAACTAAAGATTTTTGTATAAGTTTTGACATCTTATCAACATCTTTATTTTCAACTCGTTGAAGTAAAATATCTATAATATCATATACATTTTTAATATCTTTATTAATATTTTTATCTATCTCATTTTTAGATAGTTTTGATAATATATTTTCAAAATATTCACACTCTTCAATATTTAATCGTAACTCTTTTGAAACTTTGCAATACTCTTTTTGATACTCACTAGGTTTTATATCACTATCTATTTTTTGAAGATTATCAATTGTTATTTTAGATATCTCTTTTAGTTTATTTTTCAAAATTTATCCTAAATTTTTTTTAACCATCTCATTTATTCTTTTTCCATCAGCTGTACCTTGTACTCTATCTTTTGCAGCTCCCATAACTTTTCCCATATCTTTCATAGAAGTAGCTCCAACTTCAGATATAATCTCTTTTATAACTACATCAAGTTCATCATCTGTTAATTGTTTTGGAAGATATAAAGAGAATATATCTATTTGCTCTTGCTCTTTTGCTATTAAATCTTCTCTTGAAGCTTCTTTATACTGAATAATAGCTTCCTCTCTTTGCTTTATCCCTTTTTGAATAAGTTGAATGATATCTTTATCTTCTAACTCTACTCTTTGGTCAACCTCTATTTGTTTTATCATAGTGTTAATAGCTCTTATAGAATCTCTTTTATTTATCTCTTTTGCTCTCATTGCATCTTTTAAATCTGCTTTTAATTTCTCTTTTAAATTCATCTATTTATCCTTTTTATATATTTAATAGTATTTTAGTTACCATATCTATTCGTTGTTCAAAACTACTTTTTAATGCTCTTTCGTTTATAGTATGGTCACCATCACCAAAAGGTCCAAAACCATCAAGAGTAATTACACCACACGATGCAACATGATTTGCATCACTTACACCACCTCTTTGTTCTGTAGGGATTTTTTCACCTGTTATCTCTTCAAGTTGTTTTATAAAATCTAATTGCTCTTTTGTTTCTTCCATAACATCTCGTTGAATTAAACCACTTAAAGTTGATTTTGTACCATCTATAAAACTTTTATTTGTAATATCATTTAAAGCTTTTAATAATCTATCTTTTTCACTATTTGTTTTGTATCTTATCTCTAAAAGTAGTTCACATTTTGGACTAATAGTATTTGCACCTATTCCACCTGTTATTTTACCAACATTTACAGTAGTTCCTATCTCTAAATTTGTAAGAGCTACTAACTCTTGTAATTTATAACTAGCTTCAAGATTTGCATTTATCCCTTTGTTATAACTAGTTCCTGCGTGTGCTGCACGTCCTTCAATAGTAATAGTATAAGTACCTACACCTTTTCTACTTGTTACAACTTCAAGATTTTCTCCAGCTGCTTCAAATACAAAACAATAATCATAATTTTTAGCAATATCTAAAGTGATATATTTACTATCATCACTTCCTGTTTCTTCATCTGAAACCATTAAAAAATCTATATTATATATATCTCTATCTTTTTTTAAATTTTTTAAAGCTTCCAAAGCTACTATATTTCCACCTTTCATATCACAAACACCTGCCCCATATACCCAAGTTTCATCTTGAGTATATGTTTCAAAGCTATCAATAGGAAAAACAGTATCGTTATGTCCTAAAAATAATATTTTTATTCCATCTTTTTTTGGAGTTGCAAAAAGCTTATGGTCTCCTATTGATTCTCTTTTGTAAGTAGTGGTCTCAAAACCAATATCTTCTAACCACTCTTGCATAACACCACTTACCTCATCAACCCCTTTTTTATTATTTGTATGGGAGTTGATTTTACAAATTTTTTCTAAATCTTTAAGATATTCCACTTTTCTTACCCCTTTTTTTACTATTTTATATCTCTACCTCTAGTGTGACCCTCTATTATAAATCTTAAAGCATTAAGTCTTATAAAACCTTCTGCATCTTTTTGATTATATACCTCATCAGCTTCAAAAGTAGAGTGCTCTTCACTAAATAATGATTTTGGAGATGTTCTACCTACAACCATTACATTACCTTTATAAAGTTTAAGTCTAACTTCACCCTCTACATGCTCTTGAGTTTTATCAATAGCAGCTTGCATCATCTCTCGTTCAGGTGAGAACCAAAAACCATTATAGATAAGTTGAGCATATTTTGCTATCATACCATCTTTCATATGTGCTTCTTCTCTATCTAAACAAATAGACTCTATTGCTCTGTGAGCTTTTAGCATAATAGTTCCACCTGGAGTCTCGTAGCACCCTCTAGCTTTCATACCAACATATCTATTTTCAACTATATCAATTCTACCAATACCGTGTTTATTACCATAGTCGTTTAGTTTTTTTAATAAAGTAGCAGGAGATAACTCTTCACCATTTATAGAGATAGGGTCACCTTTTTTATATCCTATAGTTATATACTCAGCCTCATCAGGTGCCTGTTGGGGTGAATTTGTCCATAACCACATACTATCTTCTGGTTCAGAATTTGGATTTTCTAAATGTAACCCTTCATAAGATATATGTAATAAGTTTGCATCCATTGAGTATGGACTTACTGTTGGATTTCCATTTTCATCCATATGTTTTGCATCTATATTAATACCATGTGATTTTGCATAAGCAAGTAGTTTTTCTCTACTATTTAAATCCCACTCTCTCCATGGAGCAATAACAGTAATATCAGGATTTAAACCTAAATATCCTAACTCAAATCTAACTTGGTCATTACCTTTTCCAGTAGCCCCGTGAGAAACAGCATCAGCTCCCATTTTATTTGCAATCTCAATTTGTTTTCTTGCAATTAATGGCCGTGCTATTGAAGTACCTAATAGATATTCACCCTCATATATAGCATTTGCTCTAAACATAGGAAATACATAATCTTTTACAAACTCTTCTCTAATATCTAAAATAAAAATATTTTCAGGTTTAATCCCATTATCAAGGGCTTTTTGACGTGCTGGTTCAACCTCTTCACCTTGACCTAAATCAGCTGTAAATGTTATAACTTCAGCTTTATATTCATCTTGTAACCATTTTAATATGATACTTGTATCAAGTCCACCACTATAAGCTAATACAACTTTTTTTACATCTTTTTTCATTTAATCTCCATTATTTATTCTTAATAACTTATATTATATAATTATTTAGATAAAATCATTATTACTAAATAATACTATTTGTATTTTTGACTTATAAATACTTAAGTGTCCACTTAAAATAGTTATAATATCTCCATCTTTTGGTTTTATATTTTTATCTTTAAAATATAATCTTATTTTTAACTCTTTACCTTTATATTTATAATACAAATATCTTTTTTTATAAACACCTTTTAAATTTGTGATTATCTCATTTTGATATTTTATATTAAATAAATCTATTTTAGAACCATCTAAGTAATATCTCTTATAGTTTTTTTTATTACCTATTTTTTTAGAATAAGATATCTCTTTTATCTCTTTTAAGCCATTATATTCATCTATTTTATCAATAGTTATATTATAAACTTCCCCTAACTTTGTTTTAAAAGGTGGATTATAAACTAAAATAGCTCTATTATTTTTTTGTTTTATAATATTAATTTTATTTGATTTATATATAACTATAGCTTTTTTTATCTCTATGCTTTTATTTAATTGATTTACACTATATAAATAATCTATATTATAATCTATTTTTTTATTATGATTTAAAGTATTATTTTGTGGATAACTGTTTTGTTTTGTAGTTGTAAAAGTAGCTTTTATAGGTAAATGGTCTGAATACCCTTTACTTTTTCTTTTGTTCCATCTATTAATCTTACCTTTTTTATATAAATAATCAGGCTTAAAAACCTCAAAACTTTTATCTACATAAGATATATTTTTATTATCAAATAAACCTTTTGATACTATGATATTATCAGGTGTTCCATTTTCACCTCTAAATTTTAAACTAAATCTATCTTTTTTTCTTATATCTAACCAAAGATTATAATGGACATTTTTTTCAAATCCTAAAATATTTGATTTTTTTACAAAATTTTCATCTATAGTTGTATTTAAAACTTGATTTATACCAGTAATTCCATAAGTATCATTTAGTTTTTTATTATATTTAAATGTTTGAAACTCATTATAATCTGCATTTAAATCGCCTATTATTATATAATCTGTGTATTTTGGTAGTTTTAAAATATCATCTCTTAAAGCAGTAGCATAAACAACCCTTTTACTTTCACTAGAGCGTTTAGAACGCCAATGATTTACATAAATTATTAATGGTTTATTGTCTATTAAAATAGTGCTTTTTAATATATCTCGTGTATATTTATCATATTTATTAACTTCTACCCTCTCATTTTTAACAAATGGATATATACTTAATATTGCTACCCCTATAGCACTTGTTTTATTTTTGATAAATTTAGAATATTTATACTTTTTAGATATATACTTTTTTAACTCATCTAAAGCATATTTAGATTCTATCTCTTGCAAAGTTATTATATCACTATCTAAATCATTTATAACTTTTGATATATTTTTTAGCTTTTTATGAAATATAGTATTGTTCCAATATTTTGTATTTGGCTTATACTCTTCATATTCTGTACCTTGATATCTCATATCAAATAGATTTTCTACATTATAGTTAGATATTGTAAACTCTTTTGATTGTAAAGTAGTAATAATTAATATTAGTATTATTATTGTGTATTTATAAATTTTCTTGCTCCTCTAATAAATATAGTTATATTTTAACTATATTTTATGAAAAGTTTTCTTTAAATAAAATTTTTGATATAGAGCCACTTGCAGATTACCCAAAAGAAGCTATAATTTAAGCTAAATTAGATTTTTTAAAAGCCTTTCCATAAAGGAAAGATGTTATAATTCTTCACCACAAAACACTATAACAAGGCTTTTATATGAGTATTTTATCGAACATATCTTTAGACTCT
>Ga0193965_1000229_pt1 | contig 19415 bp, 17 predicted proteins | sample FB_8_MG_FD_140330 | JGI IMG/M metagenome (GOLD analysis project Ga0193965, IMG submission 140330) | Microbial mat bacterial communities from the Broadkill River, Lewes, Delaware, United States - FB_8_MG | ecosystem: Environmental > Aquatic > Freshwater > River > Microbial mats | place: USA... | reverse complement strand
ATTTGATGATTTAAAATCTCTTTTTGCTCTTTTGTTGGATATATTCTATATTTATAACCTAATGTTACTTTTATATCTTGCACTATTTTTTACCTTGATTTTCAACATATTTTTTTAAAACTTACTTATGATATTTTAACTATTTAAAATTAAATAGTCACTTAGATATTAAACTTATTACAAAAATTCATCACCGCCTATAGAGGACGGTATTTTCTTTTTGATTTTTAGATAAAATAGGGTATAATGCAGATGATTTTTATAAAGGAAAAAAAGTGAATAAATATTATTATGAATTAACTATCAATCCAAATTTGTACTATGAACTATTTTTAGATTTAATCTCATCTCTTACAGAAGAAGCGATAGAGGAATTAAATGAAACTATTATCATAAGAAGCGAAGATGAACTTGATAATATCAAAGAGGGAGTAATTGCATTTGCAAATGAGTTGTCAGTAGCATTTGATACAGATATAAAATGTGAAATAAACTATGAAAAAAAAGAAAATCAAGATTGGATAAAATTATACCAAGAGAGTGTAAAACCAATAGAGGTGGAAAACTTTTATGTCCACCCTAGTTGGGAACAAGCACATAAAGATAAAATCAATATAGTTATTGACCCAACTTTAGCATTTGGCTCTGGTCATCACGAAACTACAAATGAGTGTTTAAAAGCTATTAGTAGATATGTAAAAGATGGAAATAGTGTATGTGATGTTGGAACAGGAAGTGGAATACTAGGGATTGCTGCTAAAAAATTAGGAGCTATGGTTGATATTTGTGATACTGATATAGTTGCAGTTAATGATGCTATAAAAAACTTTAATCGTAATAATGAGATAGTTGATGAGTTTTGGGAAGGTTCGTGTAATGATACAGATAAAACTTATGATGTAGTAATTGCAAATATTGTAGCAGATGTATTAGCTATGATATCAAAAGAGTTAAAAAGAGTTACAAAAACTAATGGTATTATAATACTCTCTGGAATTATGGAACAACACAAACAAAAAGTTCTTAAAAAATTTAAAGATTGTGAAATAATAGAAGAGTTACAACAAAATGAGTGGGTAACTTTAATAGTAAAAAAGGTAGAAAATTAATGAATAATTTAAATAATAAAAATAATAACAACAATAATGAAAATGGTAATAATAATTTTTTTGAAAATAATCCAATAATAGTGTTTATACTATTTTCAGTTTTTACAGTTATGGCATTTAGAAGCTTTTTTCCAGAAGATAGTATGAGTGTTGATAATAATAGTGCTATGTATGTGCAAAGTGCTTCCAAAAAAGTATCATATTCAGATATAAAAAAACTTATAGCTGAAGGTAGAATAGATTATGTTGCAATAGGTAATTTTGAGATAAATGCTATCTCTAAAAATATTGGTGCAGGTACTATTAAATATATAGCAAGAAAAGTAGAACCTGATAATACTCTTATCCCTTTACTTGAAAGACAAAATATAGATTATGGAAGCTTTAATGACCAAAATATACTAGAAGATATGTTTTTTGGTTGGATATTACCTCTGTTTTTCTTTTTTGCAATTTGGTTATTTATAAGCAAACGAATATCTAAATCTATGGGCGGTGGCGCTGGTGGTATTCTTGGTATGGGTGGAGCTAAAAAAATGATAAATAGCGAAAAACCAAAAGTAAAATTTGATGATATGGCTGGAAATAAAGAGGCAAAAGAGGAAGTATCTGAAATAGTAGAATTTCTTAAAAGTCCAGATAAATATGTAAACTTAGGTGCTCAAATACCAAAAGGTGTACTTCTTGTAGGACCTCCAGGGACTGGTAAAACACTTTTAGCAAAAGCAGTTGCAGGTGAAGCTGATTGTCAATTTTTAAGTGTTACGGGTTCTTCATTTATTGAGATGTTTGTAGGTGTTGGGGCTAGTAGAGTAAGAGATTTATTTGAACAAGCAAAAGAGAATGCTCCTGCTATTATTTTTATTGATGAGATAGATGCAATTGGTAAAAGTAGGTCTTCAGGTGGAATGGGGGGAAATGATGAGAGGGAACAAACTCTAAATCAACTTTTAGCAGAGATGGATGGTTTTAGTAGTGATAAAGCTCCTGTTATTATATTAGCAGCAACAAATAGACCAGAAATTTTAGACCCAGCTCTTTTAAGACCAGGTAGATTCGATAGACAAGTTTTAGTTGATAAACCAGATTTAGAGGGAAGAATTGAGATATTAAATGTACATATAAAAGGTGTAAAATTATCTAAAGATGTAGATTTAAAAGAGGTTGCAGTTATGACAGCTGGATTAGCAGGGGCTGATTTAGCAAATATTATAAATGAAGCAGCACTTTTAGCAGGAAGAAGAGATAAAGAGAGTGTAGATGCTGAAGATTTTAAAGAATCTGTAGAGAGACAAATTGCAGGGCTTGAAAAGAAAAGTAGAAGAATATCTCCAAAAGAGAGAAAAATAGTAGCATATCACGAATCTGGACATGCTTTAATAGCAGAAGTTACAAAAGGTGCTAAAAAAGTAAATAAAGTATCTATAGTTCCAAGAGGGCTTTCAGCATTAGGATACACTTTAAATACACCTCAAGAGAATAAATACCTTATGCAAAAACACGAACTTATGGCAGAAGTTGATACACTTTTAGGTGGAAGAGCTGCTGAAGAGGTTTATATAGGTGAGATTAGTACAGGGGCGGGAAATGACCTTGAAAGAGCTACAGATATTATAAAATCTATGGCTACTATTTATGGTATGAGTGATATTGATATTGCAGGTTTAATGGTATTATCAAAACAAACAAATCAATTTTTAGGTGGTGGACAAACTTCAAAAGATTATAGTGATGAGATGGCTCATAAACTAGATAATTATATAAAAACAGTATTAGATGAAAGATACAAAGCAGTTCTTCAAACTTTAAGAGATAATAATGATGCTATGGAGCAAATGACAGCAGAGCTTTTAGATATAGAAGTTATAAGTGGAAAAAGAGTTCAAGAGATTATTGAGGAAAATGGTGGAACAGTTTTTAAAGATGAAGATTTACATCAAGATAAATTGGAAGAGAAATAGATTTATTTAAAGAAAGGATTTAGTTATGAAACAATTTTTATTAGTTTTATTATTTAGTTTTATATTTATAGGGTGTGATAATAAAAAAGAAGATATTAATATAGGTTTTATAGCTGGTCTTAGTGGTAAATATTCTATTTTAGGAAAAGATGTAAGAGATGGATTTCTTTTAGCTTTTGATGAGATAGATTATAAAATTAATTCACACTACATTAATATTATTGAAAAAGATGATAAACAAAATATCAATGATAATAAAAAAGCTATAAATGAGCTTTTAGAAAATAATGTTAAACTAATAATTGGTAATACTACTAGTTCTATGACACTTAATAGTTTAAATATTATTAAAAATCATCCAGATACTTTTTTATTTTCAGCAACTGCTAGTAGTAGTGAATTATCAAAAAAAGATGACCAACTAATAAGAATACAAGTTGAGCAATCTGATAAAATGTATATAGATATAATAAAATATCTTATAGATAAAAATAATAAAAATATTGTTATGATATATGATTCTAAGAATAGCTCTTATGTAAATGGTTATAACAATATCTTTCAAAAATTATTTATAAAAAATGGTGGAAATAGATTTGTTGATAAGATAGATATAAACCAACCTTATCAAAATATAATTAATAAATTAAATAATAATAGATATGATACTATTTTAATAGTAGCAAATTCACTTGATAGTGCAAAAATAATTCAATTTATAAATCTAAATAAAATATCAAAAACTATAGTATCTTCTAGTTGGGCAAAAACAAATGAATTTATAAAATATGGTGGAAAAGCTATTGAGAATACTCTTTTTTCAACTGGATATAATGAACAATTTAAGGGAAAAGATTTTTTGGAATTTAAAAATAAATTTAAAGCAAAATATAATAGAGATATTTCAGAAGCTTCTTCTCAAGGGTATGAAGTAGCTAAAATAGTAATAGAGAATTTAAAAAAATCTACAAATATAGATACTCTTAAAAAAAGAATATTAGAACAATCAGTATATAAAGGATTACAAAATAAAATCATATTAGATAAATTTGGAGATGCAGAAAAAAGATATTTTATTATGAAAGTAAAAAATGCTAAATATGTTCAAGTTAAGTAGTCTTAAAAATAAAATAATATTATATTTTATCTTAGTTGTTTCTATACCTTTACTCTTATCTTCTTCATTTATACTTTTTGAGTTTTATTATTCTAAATTAAATTATGTATATGAAAAACATAAAATTATATTAGCTCAAACAAATAATAAAACTAATGAGATAATAGATAAAATAGAGAAGATAGGGGATTATGTAAAAAAACATTATGATAGTTCAGATAGTAGTTTTTTAGAGCAAATAATACAATTAGAACCAACCATATCTTCTATATTAATTTTAAATAATGAGGGTACTTTATTAAATTCAAAATCATCTTTAAGAAGCAATAACTTTAAGGGTTATGATTATTCAAATTTCAACTCTTATAAAGCTATAATAAAAAATCAAAACTCTTATTGGTCAAATACTTATGTAAGAAGTGATGATTATAACACTGCAATATCATATAGTTTTAGAGTAACAAAAAAACATATAGCTATATTTGAGATAAGTTTAAAAGAGATAAATTCATTAATGAAAAGATTTGAAAACAAAGACCATACCTATATGATAAAAATTTTAGATAATGATTTAAACTTTGTTGTTTCTTTTGATTCTTATGAGGTTATATCTCAAAGAAAAAATATAGTAAATGAGGATATATATCAAAGATATATTAAAAATAATATAGATATAAATAAACAAATTAGTTTTTATGATACACAAAATAAAACTAGAAATATAGGAGTTTATAATAATAGTAACAAATTAAAATGGACTGTTATAATAAGAGAATCTTACGAAGATATTTTTGAAAATTTTTATAATATTATTTATATCACTTTATCTACAACTCTTATATTAGTTTTAATATCTATTTTTATAGCTACACGATTATCTTACTCTATTATAAAACCATTAAAAAGATTTATTACAAAAATAGATAAAATAGCAAAAGGTGAATATATAAATAAAAAATATATTGAAAATAGCCATTTTGAGGAGATAATTCAGCTTCAAAAGAGTTTTATTTTAATGCAGGATAAAATAAAAGATAGAGAAAGTAAATTATTAATATTTAATAATAATTTAGAAAATGAGGTAAAAAAGAAAACAAAAGAGTTAGTTGATATAAATAACTCTTTAGAGTTAAGAATCTCAAAAGAGGTTAAAAGAAATTTAAAAAATGAAAAACAGATAATGGAAAATATTAAAATGGCTCAAATGGGGGAGATGATAGGAAATATTGCTCACCAATGGAGACAACCATTATCTGTAATATCAACATCAGCTTCTGGAATAAAAGTAAAACACGAATTAGGTATGCTTGAAGAGAATGATATACCTGAACTTATGGATAATATAGTAAATAGTACTATTTTCTTATCAAAAACAATAGATACTTTTAGGGACTATTTAAAAGAGAAAAAAGAGGTAAAAAGTATTAATGTTCAAAAAAGAATTAAAGCAACTATAGATATTGTAAGAGCTTCTTTAAAAAGTCATAATATTAGTTTAGAAGAAAATCTTGATAGTTTAGAAGATATCTATATAACTATGTCAACAGGTGAGTTAGACCAAGTTATTATAAATATAATTAATAATGCAAAAGATGTTTTGATTCAAAAAAATATTGAAAATAAAAAAATAAAACTTAATATCTCAAAAAATGAAGATTATCTTATCATATCAATAGAGGATAATGCAGGTGGAGTTCCTAATGATATAAAAGATAAAATTTTTGACCCATATTTTACAACAAAACATCAATCACAAGGTACAGGTTTAGGGCTTAGTATGAGTCATAAAATTGTAACAAAAAGTTTAAAAGGTAAACTATATTTAAAGAATACTAATATTGGGGCAAAGTTTTTTATAGAGCTTCCACTATTCTTAGATAAACCTAAAGCAGAAAATTAAAGAAGTATAAAATATGAATAGAGAACAGCACAATAAAGACTTTTATCAAAATTCAATAAAAGAGTTTGGTGTTTCGCCTGAAGGGGTTCATTGGAATAGTGTATACACTCAATATAAAAGATTTGAAATAATCACTAAGTTAATAAGAAAAGTTATATCAAATTCAACTCTTGTAGATGTAGGGTGTGGATTTGGGGAATATTATAATTATTTAATTCAAAACAATAGAGTTCCAAAAAAATATATAGGATATGATTGTGAAGTTGATATGGTAAATATATCTAAGAAAAGATTTATTAAACAAGAGTTTTATCTTGTTGATGTATTAAAGGATAAATTAAGCATAGAAGATTATTATATATCTAGTGGGGCTATGAATTTATTAAAAAAAGAGGATATTGATATTTTTATAAAAAATTGTTTTAATGCTTCAAAAAAAGGTTTTATTTTTAATTATTTAAAATATATAACTTTTGAAGATATATCTCAAGAAGATATAATAGATATTTGTAAAAAATATACAAACGATATAGTTATAAAAGAGAATTATTTATACAATGATTTTACTGTTTTTATGAAAAAAGTTATTTAAGATAGGGAACTTATGATAAAAAAACTATTTAGAAGTTTTAATTATAATGAAGAAAACTTTTTAGAAGAGCTAAGAGGTAAAGATTTTGATAAAGAGAGTTTAACAAATATGTTAAACTCAGGAAAAATAGATATCAATTATCAAGATAAACATTTAAGAACTTTTTTACATCTTACAATTCAAACTAATAACACAGAAGCTGCAAGCTGGCTAATAGATAATAAAATAAATATAAATTTAGAAGACCAAGAGTTTAAAACAGCACTTCAATATGCAGTAAGATATAACAATTATGAGATAGTAAAAAAACTAATAACCATAAATAATGAAATGATAAATAAAAAAGATATTTATGGACGCTCTCTTTTACAAGAAGCAACAATATCAGGAAACCATAAGGTTGCAGAGCTTTTATTAAAATATAAAGCTGATATAAATTCAAAAGATAATCAAGGTAGAAATGTAATATTTGATGCATTAACATTTGGAGATAAAGATTTTATAAATAGACTTTTAGAGGAAGATGATTTAGAGTTAAACAATATTGATATAAATCACGAAACTATTATGCACAATCAATATGTTGAAGAGAATGAAGATATAGCTTTAAAACTTATAGAAAAAGGTGCTAGTACAACTATTCAAAATGGAAAAGGGGAAACATATCTTTGTAAAGCTGCTTTAAAAGGTGTAGATAATTACGATGTTGTAAAAAGTGCATTAGAAAATGGAGCAGATATTAATGCATCTGCTTCAAAAGGTAATAACTCTATACTTATGGAGCTTATATCTGCATCTTTAAAAAGAGGATCTACAGTTGATAATAATAGAGAAGCTCTTATGCCTATTATTACTAATTTAATAGATGATGGAATAGATGTAAATGCAATTAATGAAGATGGTGAAACTGCTTTATTTCCAGCTGTTAGAGATGGAGATGTTAAACTTACACAGATGTTATTAAATGCAGGTGCAAATCCTAATATTATAAATAAAGAGAAAGAGACTACTTTATCTATTACAGCTTTATATGTATCTGCTTTAAAAGGTGTAGATGGGATACTTACACTTAAAGCACTTTTAGAAAGAGGAGCTGATGCTACAATTAAAAATAAAGATAATAAAACACTTTTTGAGATTTTAAATGATATTATTTTACATATCCATAAAAAAGTAATTATTACAGATAAAGAGATAGTAGAAAAAATTAGTCCAACAGGGCAATATATGCAAGTAGTAAGAGAGATATTAGAATATAATAAACAAGATTTAAATTTTTTAACTACAAAAGATGAACCTATATTTTTTGCCCCTTTTATGTATGGGATTATGGAACTATTTAAACTTTATATTAATAACAAATCAGATATAAACACTCCAAATAAAGAGGGGATAAATCTATTTTATAAATTTGTACTTAAAGTTTTTGAGGTAAATAATCCAAAAATTCAACTCAAAACTTATTTGGGTATTTTACTTACAAATAAAGCAGACCATAATTTTAAAGATAAAACAGGTTGGAATGTATTAAATAAAATTTTATCAACACATACAGATATGAATTTTTTTACTTTACTTATAAAAACAATGAGATTTGATTATTATTCTCAAGATAATTTAGGAAGAACTATAATGCACACAGCAGTTTGGTTTGATAAAGATAAAGTTATTAGAACTTTATCTTTAATAAATAAAGAGATATCTAATGTACCTGATAATTATGGTATTTTACCTATTACTTATGCAGCACTTTTAGGAAATCAAAAACTTGTGGTATTATTTTTACATTTTAACTCGAATATTAAAAGTAATACTCATATATCAAAAGATGCAAAAGAAAAATTTGGTTCAATGGTGAGAAATCTTCCTAAATTAACATTAAATGTAACTAATAAAGATATACTTAATAAAATTAATATATTAATAGGTCAAATAAAAAGAGATTTTATTACTCCAAAAACATTAGTTAAAAAATAAATAGTGCTAATTTGCAATTTTTATGATAAAATAGCGATTAAAAAAAAGGAAAAAAATATGAAGAAATATATTTTAGGTTTACTATTAACTACATCTTTATCGTATGCAGGTTTAATAAATGCAATAGCTATTATTGTAAATGATGAACCAATTACACTTTATGATATAGATAAAAAAATTGAAGATACAAAAGTATCAAAACAAGAAGCGGTAAGTGGTTTAATAGATGAACTACTTTATAAACAAGAGTTAAAGAAAAATAATATATCTGTAGATATTTTGGATATTGATGATTATATTGGTAAATTAGCTCAACAAAATGGTATGAATATATTAGATTTTAAATCAGCTGTAAGAGGGCAACAAGATTATGAACTTTTTACAAAAAATATAGAAAAGCAGATACTTCATCAAAAGCTAGTATCTAAAATAGCATCTAATAAATTAAAAATAGCAAACGATATGGATATAGAGATATATTATAAAAATAATAAAAATGAGTTTGAATTAGCTAATAGTATCGATGTTGTAGCTTATCTGTCAAAAGATAAACAGATTTTAAATCAAATAAAATCAAATCCAATGTTAAGAGATGATAGAGTTATTATTCAAAATATGGTACTTGAACAATCTAATATAAACCCACAAGTAAAATATATAGTAAACTCTACAAAAGAGAATAGTTTTAGTACTATTTTTGTAGATAATAAAGCTTATAATATGTTGTATATTAAAAATAAAAGAGATATTAAAAGCCTCCCTTTAGTTGAGGTAAAAGAGACAATATTTAATAAAATAATGAGAACAAGAGAGCAAAATTATCTAAAAGATTATTTTGAAACATTAAAAATAACAGCAGATATAAAAATACTTAGATAGGAGAGGTAGTTATTATGCAAGAAAAATTAAGAGGTATAGTAGAGGCTAAATATTTTCAAAATTTTATCCTTGGTTTAATTGTTTTAAATGGTGTAACAATGGGACTTGGAACATCAAAAGATATGATGAATATTATGGGTGGATTTATAGAGTTCTTTGATACTTTAGTTATATCTATTTTTACTATAGAGATTATTCTTCGTATTTATGTACATAGAGTTAGTTTTTTCAAAGACCCTTGGAGTTTATTTGATTTTACTATAGTTGCGATATCATTAATCCCTACAGGAGCAGAATTCTCAATATTAAGAATATTAAGAGTTCTTAGATTATTTAGACTTATTACAGTTGTGCCAAAAATGAGAAAAATTATAATGGCATTAGTAAGTGTAATTCCAGGAATGTTTTCTATATCTATTATATTAGTTTTATTTTTCTATATATTTGCAATTATGGCAACACAATTGTATGGGGAAACTTTTCCAGCTTGGTTTGGAACTTTAAGTGAGTCTTTTTATACACTATTTCAAATTATGACATTAGAGTCTTGGTCTATGGGTATTGTAAGACCTATTATGGAAGTTCATCCAAATGCTTGGTTATTTTTTGTACCTTTTATATTTTTAGTTACTTTTATTATGATAAATTTAATTGTAGCTATTATTGTAGATGCTATGAGTGAGTTAGCAAAAGAGGAGAGTAGTATTAATGAGATAAATGAAATTAATTCACATACAGATGAAACAAAAGCAGAAGTTTTAAAACTAAGAGATGAGATAAAAGAGTTAAAAGATATGATAAATAATTTAGCTACAAAAAAAGATATATAATATGGATATTTTTCATTCTATAATTCTAGGTATTATTGAGGGGTTTACAGAGTTTTTACCAGTTAGTTCTACAGGACATCTTATTGTTGCTAGTGAGTTTATGAATATAGACCAAACAAAAGTAACAACTGCTTATGAAGTTATAATACAATTTGCTGCTATTTTAGCAGTATTACTTAATTATTCTGATAAATTTTCAATTAAAAAAATAGAGTTATGGAAAAAGCTAATTTTAGCTTTTATCCCTATAGGGGCTGTTGGTTTTATCTTTAGTAGTCAAATAAAAGCTATGTTTGATATAAAAGTGGTTGCTATTATGTTTATTGTTGGTGGTATTATATTTTTAGTAGCAGAAAAGTTTTATAAAGAGACAGATGTTCATATAGATGATGTGGAAAAAGTAACTTATAAACAAGCTTTATATATAGGGTTAGCTCAAATATTTGCTTTAATTCCAGGGACTAGTAGAGCAGGGAGTACTATAATAGGAGCTATGTTTGTAGGTCTTACTAGAAAAGCTTCAGCTGAATTTAGTTTTCTTTTGGCTTTTCCTGTTATGTGTGCTACAACAGGATATGATTTACTTAAACATTATCAAGATTTTACTGATGCTAATTTAATAGTATTAGGAGTTGGATTTGTGGTAGCTTTTTTTACTGCTTATTTAACGATAAAACTATTCCTTAAATTCTTAGAAAACTTCACTTTCGTAGCTTTTGGTATCTATAGAATTATATTTGGTTTAGTTTTACTTTTATGGTTTGTTTAAAATATTATTTTTATATTAAGGAAAATTATGAATATTAGAAATTTAGTAGGTATGTTTTTATTGTCTGGAAGTTTATTTGCTTCACAACTTGTTGAATTAGCAGGAGATAGAAATTATCCCCCTTATTCGTATGTAGAAAATGGTAAAGAGAAAGGTGTTTATGTAGATATCATTAAAAAAGCATTTTCTAAAATAGAAGGTTATGATATAAAATTTAATATGATGGCTTACAAAAGAGCTATAAATATGACTAAACAAGGTAAAATAATAGGTTTTTTTCCACCATATTATGGTAAAGAGAGAACTAATTGGACAAAGTTTTCAGAAGCAATACTAGCAGAAACTACAATAGTATTTGCAAAAGAGAGTTTTCTTAAAAATAAAAAAATATATCCAGAAGATTTTTATGGTACAACTGTATGTTTAAATAGAGGTTTTAATCAACTTTTATTAGGTGGAGAAAAATTTACTAAAGCAATCAAAGATAAAAAACTAAATTTAATAGAGGGAAATGATAATAAAGCTTGTTTAAATAGAGTAGTAAGGGGAGTAGCTGATTTTTATATAAATGACCAACTAATTGATACATCGATGTTTCCCTCAATCGTAAAAGGTATGAAAGTTAAAGATAATTTTGCTCATATTGGATTTACTCTTAAAGTAGATAAATATAGTTATATAAAAGATTTAGAAACTAAACTAAATAAAGCTATTAAAGAGATGAAAAAAAGTGGTCAAATAGATGAGATATTAAATAAATATAGATAAAAAAATAAACTCAAAATTTTATAAAATAGCTATTTTAACCATACAAAAAGTCTTTTATATATTATATACTACAAAATAATGAAAAAAGAAAAAAATTAAGGATTTAAAATGGCATGTACAAAATGTAGTGAAAAGTTTGAATTAAAAAATAGTGGTGGCACTATATACTTTATTAGTGAAATAGATGAGTTAGTAAGAAAATCTGAAATTTTTTTAAAAGAACACTCTTTAGAAAATAAGAATTTTAGTGGATTATTAACTATAGATACAAATAATGTATTTAAATTTCTCTCTTTAATTTGCTAAAACTGTTCAATTGTTAGGATAAACATCAATTAATGGGTTTGTTCCTTATTTAAAACTTATTCTTAACTGATGACCTCAAGAAATGTATTGACATAAAATATTTATTTATATATAATATATTTTAGTTTATATACATAGTTTATTAAGGAGTCAAACATGCTAAGTATTGGTATCGGAGAGATCCAAAAAAACACTTCAGTTTTTGCAAATATGACTGAAGCGATTCAGATTATAGATAAAAGAAAAAAACAAGTGCTCGCTATGGTTTACCCTGTAAAAGAGCAATCAGTTATAAAAAAATTATCAGGTAAATATAAAGATAGAATTCAAAAAAGTGATATGACTTCTCAAGAGATAAAAGAATTTGCTATAATGGAAGCTATGAGAGAAAAATATGGTTTATCTTCTTGATACAAATATTATTATACGATTTTTAGTTGGAGATAATGAAGAGCATTTAAAAATAAGTACTGAATATTTTGAGCAAATTGAACAAGGGGCAATGAAAGTTGAGATACTAAGTGATGTTTTGATGGAAGCTTTTTTTGTACTTACTAAGTTTTATAAAATCTCTAAAGTAGATGTAATATCTGATCTTAAAACTATTCTTTCATTTGAGGGAGTTGTAAATAAAAATAAAATAATCCTTTTTGAAACTTTAAATATTATCGAAAGTAAGAATATCGACTTTGTTGATGCCTTGATATGTGCAAAATGTAAATTGCAAGATTATGATAAATTGAGTTTTGATAAAGAGCTAGATAAATGCTAAATAATATATAAGGAAAATAATATGACTACAACAAACATAATATTCACATTTTTACTATCATACTTATCTATTAAGCTTATCATCAAGTATGCTAAGCCTTTAGGTTTTTTAGATATACCAAACGATAGAAGTCACCACTGCGATATAGTACCTAAAAGTGCTGGAGTTGGTTTTGTTTTGGCTTTTTTTATATCTAGTGCTATATTTAACTATGAGTTATTTATAAGTTATTGGTATATATACCTCTCTATAGCTCTTATATTTGGTATAGGTGTAGTAGATGATATGCTAGATGTATCCCCTAAGCTTAAGTTTATCGTTATATTTATAGCTGTGTTGTTTTTGTCTTATTTTGGAGTGGTTATAGATACATTTGGTTCTTGGTTTGGGTGTGAGATTAGTTTACCTATACTTCTAGCTGTACCTTTTACTATGTTTGCACTTGCAGGCTTTACCAATGCTCTTAATCTTATAGATGGAATAGATGGACTATCAGGTACTATTAGTATCATAGTTCTTGGTATATTTGCTTTGATAGGTTTACAATATGATGATACTCTTATCATCACTTTGGCTTTTACTACTATAGTAGCTATTTTAGGCTTTTTGGTTCTTAATTGGAATCCAGCAAAAATATTTATGGGAGATAGTGGCAGCTTAACTCTTGGATTTATCATAAGTTTATTAGCAGTTTTGAGTTTAGAATATATCCACCCTATTACTATACTATATCTAGCAGCTTTACCAATACTTGATACCCTTATAGTTATGATAAGAAGAATAAGAAGAGGTAAATCACCTTTTAGCCCAGACAAAACTCATATACACCATATATTAGTGAAGTTCTTCGAGGGAAATGTACCAAAAACTGTATTGTTTTTAAGCATACTTCAAATAGTATTTAGTGGTATAGGATATATGATGACTCAAAGTATATCACAAGATAATAGTAGTGGATATATACCACTTGTTGCTTTGTTTGGATTTAGTTTAATGTTTGTTATATTTTATATGATATTTACAGGTATTAAAAAACGACAAAAATTGGTGGATATGAAAAGAAAAAGAGCTAAGTAAGTTTATATAATTGACAAAAAAATAATATAAGCTATTAATGAAGTTAATACTTCAAATTTAATATAAATAAAAAAACTATAAAAACCTCTTGACAAATAGCTATAAATATAGATATAATAGATTTCAAGTATGTTTTGTCTTTTGACACTTTATCATCTAACTGCAAAGTAGTGATAATAAGTTTTTTTGTACTTAAACAAAAGATGTTGTTAATATTTTAATTAACTTTTTTTATAACTGTTCATCTAAAAAAACGGTTAGATTTTCTGTATAAAGAAAATTGAGTACTAAATACGCTTATATTATATATAAAGTATTTAGATATAGTGATATATTTGCTGTTTTTAGTATAGGTATCTGCTAAAAAAAGCAGTTGTAAACAACAAATCAAATAGATATGCTTAACCTTTAAGGTTAGATTGAAAAATTGAGTATTAGATACACTTTTATTATATATAAAGTATTTAGATGTATTTTTAATACATTTGCTTTTTTTAATATATTTATATATTAAGAAAAGCAGTCTTTTTAATTACTCTTTTATAAAATTAAATAAAAGCTCTTGTAACTTATTTTTATTGATAGGTTTTGTTATATATTCATCCATACCAGCTTCCAAAAATTTTTCTCTATCACCTTTTAATGAATTTGCAGTTAAAGCTACAATTGGAGTATGAACTAAACTATTACTTTTTTCATAATCAAGTATTATTTTTGTAGCCTCTACCTAATTCACTTTTTACTTTTAATTCACCACCTAATAACTCTGTTAATTTACTACTTATACTTAGTCCTAGTCCTGTTCCGCCATAATTTCTTGTTGTTGCATTATCTTCTTGATTAAAAGCCTCAAATATATGAGCTAGTTTATCTTTGGATATACCTTTACCTTCATCTTTTACAGATATGTATAATTTATAATTTTTACAAGAGATATCTACAAATATATTTTTATGTTCTTGGGTAAATTTAATAGCATTACTTAATAGATTTTGCGTTTGCATAAGATTGAGCTTTATCTCTTTGCTCATTTGCAACTTTTATCTGCTCTTCTATAATAATTTCTTGATGTTGAGTTAACTCTTTTAGTTTTTGATTAGATTCTTTTAACTCTTGTGTTTGCTTTTTAATTCTCTCATTAAGGACATACTTTTGAAGTAAAATCTTATAAAAAAAGTATACAAGAATAAGAGATAATACAAAAAACACTACTCTTACAACTAAAACACTTTTTAATGTTATTTTTATAAAATTATTCTTTTTATGACTTACTAACCAAATAACAGTTTTATCATTTTTTATATTTTTTATAGGCAATAAACTTACAACTTTTATTGTATCTTTATTATAAAAATATACAGAAAATGGTTTCTCTTTTTTCATACCTTTTTTTATATCTTGATTTAGTTTTGAATACTCACTTTCTAATAATATATGATACATCTCATCGTGATTAGTTCTTTTACATTTTATTGTTTTATAATCACTACTTTCAACACTTGGAATATACTCTACATTATCTATATCTTTAACCTTTTTTATATTTAATATATCTTTGTGTATAAGTAGATGAGCATCTATATTTGTCATACTTGAGATAATCTTTTCTAAAATAGAGATATGAAAAGATATATCAAAAGAGCCTAAAAAAACTCCATTTTCATCAAAAATAGGATATATATTTCTAATTGCATAAGATATTTTACCTTTTTCAAAACCTCTTAAAATTTTATGTTCTTTACTTACCTTCTCAATACTATATCTTATTTTTGATATATCATCACCAAATATATCTGGTTTATGAAGTCTTAAAAAACCTTTGTTATTTGAGAGTGTTATAAGTCCTAATTTAACACCTCTTTTTTTCATTAGTTCAAACTCTAATTCTAAACTTTTTAATAGTTTTATTCTTAATTTATTTAACTCTTTATCTGATTTAGTTTTATTTGCTTTTTTTAATATATCTACAATATCAGTTTTTATTAATATAGATTCAAACATTATATCTATAGATTTTTGTTTCATATTTAATATAACATTATAGTTATCTTTTAGTAATGTTATATTTTTATTTAATGCAGAATCTATCCTTTGCTCTTTATTAACTGTTGTTATTATATAAACTAAAAAGTTTATAAAAATAAAAATAGCTACTGATAATAATATAATTTTATTTTTCTTTTTTTGCATCAACCACTTATCCCTTTGTTCTTTATAGGTTTTTCTATACTATTTTGAAATAATACTATTTTAAACTCTGCTCCAGTATAGTTTTTATCTTTATAGTTATAGCTTACATTAGAAGCTTCAATAGAGCCATTCATACCATCTGTAATTATATTATATGTCATACTAAGTCCAAGCCCTGTCCCTTGAGATTTGTGTTTAGTTGTAAAGTATGGTTCAAATATATGTGGTAAAACATCATTAGGAATTCCACCTGCATTATCTTTTATACTAATACACACTTTATTATCTTTTGTAGATGTTTTTAAAAATATATATCTATTATAAGATTTGTTTTTTAATACATCTTTTGAGTTATTAAAAATATTAATAAAACATTGTATTAGTTCATTTGGATAGCTTTTTATTTTAATATTTTTATCTACATTATTTATTAGTTCAATATTATGATTTTTCATAGAACCCTCTACTAAATGTAAAAAACTATTTATATTATCTATTAAATAAAACTCAACTATCTCTCTATCACCTTTAATAAAATTTCTAAAATCATCTATAGTTTTTGAAAGATATTGTGAATTTTCATTAATAGTTTTACAAGTTTTAATTAAATAATCATCTTCAAGTGTATTAAACTCTTTTTTTAAAATAAGACCTGTAGCTCCTGTAGATATAACACTTAATGGTTGTCTCCATTGATGTGCAATATTTCCTATCATCTCTCCCATTGCAGCTAATTTTGATTGTTCTTCCAAAAGCTTTATAGATGAAGCATCTTTTATTATAAATAGAAGTGTTTTTTTATCTGGTAATAATGATATTGATATATGAACTAATATTTTTATCTTATCTTTAGTGATACACTCTTTTTTAAAATTCTCTACGTGTCCATTTCTCAAGGCTTGATTTATTATCTTAAAATCTTCCTCTTTATCTTTGGAGTCTATTATATCATAGTAGCTTTTATTACTAAGTTCAGAATTATTAAATCCAATAATTTTCTTAAAGGCATCATTATATTTAATAAAATTAGCTTTTTCATCTGTAATTACAATTCCATCTTGGGCATATTTAAATATCGTCTCAAACTCTTTTTTTGATTTTTCTATAATTTTTGATTTCTCTATTTGTTCTAATAGATTTTTTCTATAGTTACTAAAAGAGTTTTTTATTATTGTTGATAAGATATAAGATAATATAAAACTAAATAGAAGTAATATTAAAGATACTACTATCAAAATATCAATATTATTTTCTTTTAATTGAGTATCTTTTTTTATTTTATTACCTATATATCTATTAACCTCATCAAGATATACACCAGATGCAACATACCAATCAAACTCAGGTAAATAGTTTACATAAGTTAGTTTTTTTTCTTCTATTTTAGAATATGGATTAATCCAATTATATTCTACAAAACCACTACCTTCTGTGTCTATTTTATTTTTAAATTTTATAAATATATCTTTTGTTTTTTTATGTTTTCCATCAAACAAGTTAGAACCTTCTAGTTTTTTATTAGGGTGAGATAACATTATCCCTTTTAGACTTCCAATTATAAGATAACCACTTTTCCCATATTTTATATTTCTTGAGAGATTTAATACATTATTTCTTATATTAATTACTTCTGTTTGATTTTTAGATATTTTAACTCTTGATTGAACAAGTTGGATATATCTATCAACTTCTCTTTTTGATTCTTTTTTCATATTTTCAATATAGTTTAACTTCTCAACCTTTTTTAATTCTTCATGACTTTTATTACTGTTATGTATAAGTAACCAAACAATAGAAACTGTTACTATTGGGATTATAAAAAAAGGGGAAAACCTAATCACTGATATTATAAAATAATCTTTTTTTAACTGAGAATTATTATTTTTATATTTAATATAAAGTATAAAAATTATAAATAAAATAAAAATAGATAAAAATAGATATATTAAATCAAATAAAATAGACTTATACTCTTCGTATAAATAGAATGGTTTATTTATAATAGTGCTATTTTTAGGTAGTAAGTTTTGATTAATATTATATTTTACAATACCATCATAATTAAATATATATTTATTAGTCTCAGCAAATCTAATTTTTATATCTTTTGGTTTCTCTGAATTTAAAATCCTTAAAGCAACTTTTGACATAGCTTTACCTTGAGAATACCCACCAATAACTTTACCACCAATTATATTATTTGAAATATTAAAATTTAAAAGACAATAAACAGGTGCTTTACTTTGATTAACTAAATAACTTCCTATTTTTTCATAAGTTATATATTCTTTATTTTGATCTGCAAAATATACACCTAATAATATAGCAGTATCACTACTAAAAGAGTTTATTTTATTTTTTAAATCAACTAAACTAAGGTTTTTAGAATATATAATATTTATCTTTTTCTCATACTCTTTTAAATTTTTTTTCATATCATTTTGCCAAGCTTTACCTGTAGCTAGATAATCATTTATAATATAAAGATTTTTAATATTTGGATGAAGTTTTAAAATAGTATTTATAGTATCTTTATCTGAAAATTGCTCTGCAACACCTGTAAATAGTTCTACATTTGAAAGCATACTTTTATTAAATCCATTAACTCCACAAAAAGAAACTGGAATTTTTCCAAAAATATCATTACGGTTTTTTACCAAAAAATCAAATGCATTATTATCAGAAGATAGAATAATATCAAATTTAATATTTTTATATTTTTTGGAATAGAGCTCTTTTAATATCTCATAATACTTTTGAGAACTGTGTCTTTTTGTATCCATATATTCTGTATAGATAACATAATTATTTGATTTACTTTGTAATGTATCATTAACAGCTTTATTTATATTTTCAATCCAAGTCATTCCAGCATGATATGAGTGTAATAATAAAATATTTTTTTTATCTACACCATTTGCAGATAAATTACTTAAAAGTAAAAAATAGATAACGAATGTAATTAGTATAGTTTTTGATTTATTTAACATTTTTGATTTATTTAACATAATGTTATTATAGTAGATTTTATATTAAAATGTAAAATAAAAATAAGTTTATTTAGATTTTTTATTATTAAACTTTATTATAAATTCTGCACCATTATAATTTTGATTTTTATAAGTGAAAAAAACATTATTAGAGTTAATAGTTCCATTTAATTGTTTT
>Ga0193965_1000228_pt1 | contig 19471 bp, 18 predicted proteins | sample FB_8_MG_FD_140330 | JGI IMG/M metagenome (GOLD analysis project Ga0193965, IMG submission 140330) | Microbial mat bacterial communities from the Broadkill River, Lewes, Delaware, United States - FB_8_MG | ecosystem: Environmental > Aquatic > Freshwater > River > Microbial mats | place: USA... | reverse complement strand
TTAGAGGGCAGATGTGAGCTTGAAGTGGAGTATAAACGTGCGGTAAATCGTGAAGGAAATCTCAAAGCTCAAGCACTTAATGACAAGTACTTCCAAAAGGCGCAAAACTTTCGTTGGCGTGGTCTTGGAGATATTCCAAAAAGTGGACTGATACTCAAAGCAGAATACGACAAGTATAATGTTGAAGTGATCTATAAAGATATCCTCCCAAAAGAGGAAATAAATGATCATAAACTCTGTATCTGTGGTGACATCCTCAAAGGAAAAGCCAACCCACCGGAGTGCAGTATTTTTGGAACACTCTGTAAACCAAGCACTCCAATAGGAAGTTGTATGGTAAGTTCTGAAGGTGCTTGTGCAGCTTATTATAAGTATGGGAATTTGATATAATTGAACAATATATTTGACATATATGTATTAAATATATATAATGACTAATATATTATACAAAAAAGAGAGAATATGAATTTTGGAGAACTTGGAAAAGAGATAGCAACTTTACGAAAAATGAGAAAAATTTCACAACAAGAGTTGAGTGAAAATCTCCATATCTCTCGAGCGACAATAAGCAGTTTTGAAAATGGCAAGAGTGTTGATATTGGGCTTAAAAAAGTGCTGCAAATTATTGATTATCTCGGGTATGAATTTACTCTTAAAGAAAAAACGCAGTTTCCAGTTTTTGAGGATATTCTAAATGATAGATAATCTTCTTGTTAAAACCAACAAGCATCTAGCTGGTAAACTCTCTTTTGAACAATCTGAATATGTTTTTAATTATCAGAGTCAAAATAGAGATGATTTTATCTCCCTAACTATGCCTCTTCGAGAGAAAAGTTATGTCCATAGTAAATTGCATCCTATTTTTGAGATGCATCTGCCTGAAGGGTATCTTCTTTCAATCATAAAAAAACACTTTGCAAAGCTAGTAAAAACTGATGATTTTGGTCTGCTTAATCTAATGGCACCTTCCATCTATGGACGAGTTACTTATGAGTCGCAACAAAACAGAGAATCAAGTGAATTGAGTTTAGATAATCTAATTCATCCAAAAAGTGAAAAACTCTTTGATGAGTTAGTAGAGAGATTTGCATTGAACTCTCCACTTAGTGGTGTGCAGCCGAAAGTGTTGGCTAGAGTTGAAAATAAGGCGACTCTCAAATTTGAGCAGTACATTGTTAAATCATGGGGAGAGGAGTACAAAGAACTTGCTATAAATGAGTACTTTTGTATGCAAGCTCTGAAATATGCCAAAATTCCAACGCCAGAGTTTTATCTCTCAGATGATGACAAGCTTTTTATCATGAAACGCTTTGACATAGAAGAGGATGGCAACTGCTTAGGATTTGAGGATATGTGTGTCTTGCAAGCAAGACAACGAGATGATAAATATGAAGGAAGTTACGAGCAAATAGCAAAAACTATCACAACTTTTGTCTCAAGTAAAAATAAAAAAACTGCACTTATTAATTTCTATAAAATGATAGTACTTAATAACATCTTACAAAATGGTGATGCACATCTTAAAAACTTTGGACTTGTATATGATGGAGTAGACAACATCTCTCTAGCACCTGCTTATGATGTCATTTCAACCACGCTCTACATAAAAAATGATGTCCCAGCTCTGCATCTTTTAGGAAGCAAAAAATGGTGGGATAAGAAGTTTATCATCCGCTTTGGCATAGAGAGCTGTAACTTAACAAAAAAAGAAGCAAACGATAACTACGATGTTTGTTTGAGTGCATTGGGTGATGTGAAAAATGAGATAATGCAAAGAGTTCAGACTGAAAAAAATGAAGATAAAGTTAGTGTTTTAGAGCATCTTTTAGAGCTTATAAATAAGGAGTTGTAGAAGATGCAAGAAAAAACATACTTCGGATTAAGTATACATCTAAATGATGAAAGATATGTTTTAGAAAGTGACATTAAGAAATTGCCATTTTATGATTTTTGGAAAGAGAGTGTAAGAGGTACAACTTGTGTGATTTTAGATGAAGATAGTGGCATTTTTTTACATGACTGGGAAAACTTTTGTAGGTTGTTTATAGAGACTAGTATATATAAAAGGAGTAAAGTAAAAAATGGACAAATATGAATTAGCAAATATTTTAAAAGAGATGTATTTAAATGCTGAACAAGGTGAAAAAGTTTCACAAATTCATATTTTTGGCATGCAGTATGTTAATAAAATAAAGATATTGTCAAATGCTAGTGAAATTGTAAAGCTTGCAGGACTTAATAGTTCGTATTCAGCAGAAGTTAGTAAAGGAATGAAAATTGAAGAATCTTTACCGTTTAAAATTAATTTTAAATCAAATGATTTTGAGGCGAGATTTAATTTTCCAAAAGAGTATCAATCAATTTTAAAACCGTATTTACAATATTTTGAAGAGTTTTTAAATGATCTTTGTATTGCAACTGATGTCAATATTCAAAGACTTGGGAATGACACAATACTCTCCGTAATACCAGAGAATAAAAATGAAGCCTTAGAAAAAATAGCAGATGCACTTAAAATTTATCTCTGTGCACCAGTTGTAGCCAGTAATGTAAGTGTCGAAGAGAGTTTGCAAATGCAAACAGTGGCTACAAAATTATACGCACAATGTAAAAACTTAGAATCTCAAATGATGTATAAAGAGATTAGTATAAGAGAACAGAATCAGCAGATTGAAATTAAAGATAATATTATTAACGAATCTAAGAGAATCTTAGTTGAGGCAGGCGTAGATACAAATATAATAACTCACAACAATACGATGTTGTTAGAAAGTTTAAAATCAATCAATATAAATAATACAGAAATAGGAAATAAAACATTTCTTAATTCTATTAAGGCATCTATTAAAATACCTGCAATTTTTAGTGGAAGTTTAGAACTTGAAAGAAAAGAGTTTAAGAAGGAAAACAATGACTAAAACAATAACCCTAGCAATGGGAAACGGTGGTGAGGAGAACAATGAGCTTATCACTAAGGTTTTTTACAAAGCTTTTCAAAACGATATACTATCAAAGAGTGAAGATGCTGCGGTAATTCATAGTGGTGAGCTTGCTTTTTCTACAGATAGTTTTACCGTCTCACCACTCTTTTTCCCTGGGGGAGATATAGGTAAACTTGCAATTTGTGGAACCTGTAACGACCTTGCTATGATGGGGGCAAAACCTAAGTATCTTACCTGTTCAGTTATCATTGAAGAGGGTTTTTCTATAGATGAGCTTGAGAAAATAGTTTCTTCAATGAAAAAAGAGCTTGCTATCAATGACGCCATTGTGGTAAGTGGCGATACTAAGGTTGTTCCTCGCGGGAGTGTTGATAAAATCTTTATAAACACAACAGGGATAGGAGAGATTCAAAGAAAAGGGATAAGTTCGAACAATATTTCTGAAGATGATGTTATATTAGTCTCTCGTAATATCGGAGCTCATGGGGCGACTATTTTTGCAGCGCGTGAAGGGATAGAACTTACATCTGAACTTAAAAGTGATTGTGCCTCTTTAACTTTGCAGGTGCAAGCTCTTATAGACAATGGCGTCAAGATAACAGCCTTGCGTGATGCAACACGTGGTGGTGTGAGTGCAGTGTTAAATGAGTGGGCAAAGCAGTCAAGTATTTGTATAGAGGTTAAAGAAGAGAGTGTTCCCGTTTCGCAAGAAGTATATGGTATTTGTGAGATGCTAGGGTTTGAAGCACTCAACCTCGCAAATGAGGGAACTTTTGTTTTAGCAATTAAAAAAGAGGATGAGCAAAAAGCTCTTGATGTTTTACATAGTTTTGAGCTCTCCTCAGACGCCATTAAGATAGCAAGTGTTACACAAGAACATGTAGGTAAAGTTGTCCTTTTAAGCTCTTATGGAACAAAAAGATTTTTAGAAACACCAACGGGCGAACTTTTGCCTCGAATCTGTTAAGGAGATATTATGCATGAATACAGTGTTGTTCAAGCACTACTAGAGCAGATAGAAGGTGTAGCAAAAGAGAATAGTGCCACTAAAGTTACAAAAATTATTACTAAGATAGGTGTGATGAGTGGGATAGAAGCACATCTATTAGAGATCGCTTTTAATACTTTTAAAGAGGGTACTATCTGCGGTGAGGCTGAGTTTATAATGAATTTACAGCCAGTAGTGATAGAGTGTCATGATTGTGGCGAAATGAGTGAACTCGATAAAATTCACTACTGTTGCCAAAAGTGTGAATCAATCAATGTTAAAGTGATTGATGGGGAAGATATGTTTTTAATGTCATTAGAGATGGAATAAGGAAAAAAGATGCAAGAATATTGGGAATCGTATGTCAAACTGATAGATGGAAAAAAATCTATGGTCTCATTTAATGCTGGAGTCTCCGACTTTGTTCCAGATACAGAGTATATGTATCTTGGTTTCGTAAAAGTAAAACTACATCATTCTAAAGAGGATGGTTTAGTTACTGATGAAGAGGCTAATGATGTAGGTTTTATAGAAGATCGGCTTGAGATGGAGTCCTTACGTTACAGATGTGGTAAATATATCGGTCGTATCATCTCAGCAGGAGAGGTAAACTTTATATATTATCTTAAATTTGATTTTGAGTGGGCTAATGCTGTAAAAGATGCAATGAACCATTTTCCAGAGTATATCTATGAGTATGGTTCCCGTATAGATACGGAGTGGGAAGTTTACCAAAAGCTTCTTTTTCCAAGCGTGCGAGAGTGGCAGATCATAGCAAACCATCATTCATGTATGCAACTTCAAGAGCAAGGTGATGACTTGAAAATCAAACGTGCTATAGAGCATAAAACCTATTTTGAGAGTGAAAAAGCAAGAAGTGAGTTTATAAAACTTGTAGAAGAACAAGGCTTTATAAAACAAAAAGAGACAGAGACAACTTTTAATGGCAAAATGATATTTGGTGTAGAATTTTATAGAATAGATACACCTTTTTATTATGATATAGATGAGATCACTATGAAATTAATAGATCTGAGTGATAGTTGTAACGGTTCATATGATGGCTGGGAAAGTAGTTTAGTTAAGGCTAATATTTAACAATAAAATATTATGAAGAGAAAAAAATGATAAATATTCGTGTAATGCTTATTGAAGATGAGAGTACGGTTTTAAAAGAACTTGTCTCATTTTTAGAGTATCAAGTGAGTGAGATAAAAAGCTATCAAAATGCAAAAGATGCCTTAGAAGATTTTGATACATATAAACCAGAATTGGTTATAACAGATATCCGTATGCCAGGTATGGATGGGCTAGAGATGAGTAGGAAGATGCGTGAAAGAAATCCAAAAATTCCTATTGTTGTAATGTCTGCTTTTAGTGAACCAAAATACTTCATAGACGCGATTAGTTTGAAAATTGATTACTTTTTACTTAAACCAATATCTCTTGATGATCTTTTAGAAAAAATAGACATTATTGCTCGTGGAATTAGTATAAAAAAAGAGTTGATTTTAAAAGAGAGAGCTTTAGAAAACGAAAAGAAAAAGCTCAAAGATATCCTTAACAATATCTCAAGCATTGTCACTCTAGTAAGTATAGAAAATAAAATGATCTTTGCAAATGATAAATTTTATGAGTTATTTGCTTTTAAATCTTTTGAAGACTTTAAATCACAGCATGAATGTATATGTGAACTTTTTTTACCAAAAGAAGATTTTTTGCAAACTATGGTAGATGGTATCTACTGGATAGAGTATATGCTTAAAAATCCGGAAGGGATTTTTTATGCAAGTATGAAAGACAAAGAGGGGATAGAGAGAGATTTCTTAGTCAGTTCAAATGTTTTACATGATAGTGGTGAAGAGTTTTTCGTAGTGACATTTACAGATTTGACTTTGCTTAAAAAAGCACAACAAGAAGCAAAAGTAGCATCTGAAGCTAAGCTTGATTTTTTAAGAAACATGTCACATGAGATTCGAACACCGCTTAACGGGATTGTTGGCATAGTACCACTTTTGGAAAAAAGGATAGATCCATCCTCAAGAGAAAACAGGTATGTAGAGATTATTAAAAGTAGTGCTAATTCTTTAGAGTTTATGCTTGAAAATATTTTGAACTTTTCAAAAATAGATATGCAAAGAGAAGAGTTAGATTTTATTCAAGTAGATTTGAATGTTGAGATAAGTAATCTGTATACTGCTATGTCTCAGAGTCAAAGCTCAAAAAATATCTTCTTAGAATTAGATTTCGATACAAGCTTATGTGTCTTTGCTGACTACGAAAGAATACGACAGGTACTTGTAAACCTACTGCACAATGCTATAAAATTTACAGACGAGAATGGTAATATAATTCTTTATGCAAAACTTCTTTCACAAAATGAGAAAATGCGAGAGATACAGTTTGGTGTTGTAGATGATGGTATTGGGATTAAAAAAGAGCATCTAAGTGAAATTTTTGAACTCTTTAGACAAGCTGATAACTCTTTAGTTCGTGAATATGATGGTAGTGGTTTAGGGTTGAGTTTGAGTAAAAAACTTGTAGAGAGTATGGATTCTCAATTACAAGTAAAAAGTGAAGAAGGGAAGGGGAGTGAATTTTTCTTTGTGTTAAATCTAAAGAGTTGTTAAATGAAATCGACTTTGAAGATACAATATAAAAATGTATAATTACCGTCTCAATTATATAGAAATAAGGTCAATGTGATGAGTATTTATGCTTTGCAATCACCTGCAGGTGGTTTTTTAGATGAAGAGTTGGAGCATTTTAATAAAAGGTTTGATGATTGGTGTGTTCAATTTGATAATTTTGAAGATGCAAACTTAATTGCTCAAAGTTTAGAAGATCGAACAAGTGTGAATATTATCGAGATCACACCGCTGAGTTATCCCCAATATTTTTTTCATACTCTTCAAGGTGAAGTACATGCCACAAGACAAGTTAAAGATAAAATTGTGTGTATTATTGAACCATCTATGGGGTCTAATTTTCGTCTTGCTATATGTGATTTAAAAACTAAACATGTTAGGTTAACAAATACACGTTACAGAAATGTTTTAAGCGTGGAGGGAGCTTTTGCCCATTATGAGGAGTGATTCATCTCTAGTAATGGCGTCATAAACTCTTCATCTTCCCTCTTTTTTATTAATAGTTTATTTACTTAGTTTATGTAGGTTGTATTGTTTTAGGAACTATAACTCTGCTTTTTGCAGAAGTAGTTTTTTGAATGCAATATGATAAGGAGAGTAGATGAGCATACCAGTAGAAACAGTTGAGGAAGTAAAAAGTGTAGCTTATAAGTGGCAAAAGATCATAGAGACTTCAAGAAAAGGGAAAGAGCAAGAGTTTCATGAGATGATGATGAAGATGCTCAAAAACCCTATCAATAAGATATTTCTTATTGAGTTACTCGATCAAAGTTTTCGTTCTAAAAATCCAGACAGGGTTGCAAATCAGCTTGAACATATTTTTATAAAATACAAAAATACAGACTTCTTCTCTCAGTTTGAACAAATTTTAATTTGGCTATTTCGTGATGTAGGGATCTATGTGAGTTCTATATCTATTCCACTTTTTATTAAATATCTTCGAAATGATATCAGTAGTATCGTTATACAGGGTGAAGACCCAGTTTTAGCAAAACACATGAAATCTAGACGTGAAGAGGGGACTCGTGTAAATATCAATGTGATTGGTGAGATTGTACTGAGTGAAGTAGAAGCGCAAAAACGTGTAGATAAATATATAAAACTCTTACAAAATCCCGATGTTGATTACCTCTCTATAAAAATCTCAAATCTTTTTTCTCAGATAATTCCACACGCACATGAAAATAATGTTACAAAAATCTCTAAGCAGTTAGAAAAAGTGTATCGTGCTGCGATGCAAAACACTTATGAAGATAAAGATGGTAAAGAGAAGTATAAATTTGTAAACCTTGATATGGAGGAGTATAGAGATATCTCTATAACTATTGATTCTTTTAAGAGTATTTTAGAAAAAGAGGAGTTTAAAGATTTTCATGCTGGTATAGTTATTCAAAACTATCTTCCTGATGCTATGATTTATATAAGAGATTTAGCATCTTGGGCTAGAAAACGGGTACTTGATGGTGGTGCACCAATTAAGATACGCATAGTAAAAGGTGCAAATCAAGAGATGGAACTAACAGAAGCCTCTTTACGAGGATGGCCAAATGTTACCTATGCATCAAAAGCACAAAGTGATGCTAATTTTAAAATAGCGATGGACTTTTTACTCGATCCTGAAGTAGCACCTTATGTCCATACAGGTGTAGCTTCACATAATCTGTTTGATCATGCACTTGCAATGCTTTTAGCAAAAGAGAGAAAAACTGAGCAGTATTGCTCTACTGAGATGCTTGAAGGGATGAGCGAAGCAGCCTATGAGGTACTAAAAGAAGAGGGTTTAAATGTTATACTTTATGCCCCAACAGCTACTAAAGAGACCTTTACAAATGCCATTGCTTATCTTGTAAGACGTTTTGATGAAAACACAGCAGATCAAAATTTCTTAAGACACAGTTTTAATCTTGAAGTGGACACTCCAGCATGGGAGAGACTTGTAAAAAGTTATGATGACGCCATTGCCCTTATACCTACACTTGATCAGACGCCATATAGAGTGCAAGATAGAAATAAAGAGATAGTAAAAAAAGATATTGATGTAAGAGCTTACCATTTTGAAAATGAGCCAGATACAGACTTTGTACTAGAAGCAAATAGAGTCTGGGCAGAGAAGATTCGCGACAAATGGCAAAACATTGACAAAGTTGGTGGCTTTAATGCTTACCCTGTAGTTGGTGGTAAAATTGTACAAGGTGATGATAATATCATAGATGTTATAGATAAGTCAAAATACCATGAAAAAAAACTTGCCGGGCATTACGTACAAGCAAATAAAGATGACATGAGAGTAGCAATAGCAACTGCAAAAGCTGACCCTGATGGTTGGAGAAAACTCCATTATCTAGAGAGACAAAAAATCTTGATGGATGTTGCGCATGAGCTTAGAGTTGCAAGAGCTGATCTGATTGGTCTAGCTGCAGCTGAGGTTGGAAAGGTTTTTACTGAGACAGATGTTGAGGTAAGTGAGGCTATTGATTTTGCAAATTTTTATCCTTACAGTGTTGCAAAACTCTCTGGGTTAACAGGTGTTGAGGCAGTTGGCAAAGGTGTAGGTTTAGTTATAAGCCCTTGGAACTTTCCTGTTGCTATTCCTGTTGGGGGTATTGTCGCATCACTTGCTGCTGGAAATACAGTAATATTAAAGCCTGCAGAGGATTCAACGCTTTGTGGGTATAGACTTTGTCAATGTTTTTGGGATGCAGGAGTGAGTAAGAATACACTCCAGTTTCTTCCTGCAGTTGGTAGTGAAGTGGGTGAGCATGTAATCCCTAGTAAAGATATAGATTTTACTATATTTACAGGTGGAGAAAAAACAGCATACCGTATTATAAAATCACGTCCAGATATAGCTTTGAGTGCTGAGACTGGTGGTAAAGATGCAACAATTGTTACAGCTTTAGCAGATCGTGATCAAGCGATTAAAAATGTAGTAGTCTCTGCATTTCATAATTCGGGGCAGAAGTGTTCTGCTACCTCACTGCTTATTTTAGAAAAAGAGTTATATGAAGATGCAGATTTTAAAAGAGCCCTTAAAGAAGCTGTAGAATCACTTCAAACTGGTTCAGTATGGGATTTTACAAATCGTATAGGGACACTCTCAAATTTACCTGCAGGGGAGCTTAAAAAATCACTTGAATTTCTAGATGAAGGAGAGGAGTGGCTTGTTGCGCCATCTTATGCAGATAAAGGCAACCCCTATATGCTTAAACCATCAGTAAGATGGGGAACTAAGAGTCATGACTTTTGTCATATGAATGAGCTTTTTGGTCCAGTTTTAAGTGTGATGTGTGCAGATAATCTTGAACATGCTATAGAGCTAGTAAATGCTACAGGGTATGGTCTAACATCAGGAATTGAAACTTTAGATAAAAGAGAACAAGATTACTGGAAAGAGAATGTTTTAGCAGGAAATCTTTACATAAATCGTGGAACAACTGGAGCTATAGTTATACGACAACCTTTTGGTGGAATGAGAAAGTCAGCTATAGGGAGTGGGAAAAAAGCGGGTGGATTTAACTATGTGAGTCAATTTATGAATATCGATTATAAAGATACAAACCTTTATGAGAGTTGTTCAACACAGTTTATAGATCAGATGCGCAGTCTTTTGAGTCGTGATACAGTTTTTAATGATGAGTGTGAAGTAGCGCTTCGTCATATATCTCATTTTGCACATTGGCATGAGGTTGAGTTTTTAAAAGAGCATGATTATGCACATATACGTGGCGAGAGTAATATAATCCGTTACTTACCAGTTGAGAGTGTACTTTTAAGACTTGAGGAGAGAGATGCGCTCGATGAGATTTTAACAACTATAATGGCTATCAAGATGATTGGTGCAAAGCTTCATATCTCATTACCTAAAAAGAGTAAAAAGGCAGAGCTTATTTGGTTAGAATCGAAGCAAAGCTCACTTATAGGCAAGGATGATCTGATAGTTAGAGAAGATGAAGATGAACTGATAGAGATGATACCGACTGTGCAAAGAGTACGTTTCTTACACCCAGAAAATGTTACACAAAATATTTATGAGCAAGTTGCAGATAAGGCAATATATATAGCGAGTACCCCTTTTGTTTCTCATGGGCGTTTAGAGCTGATGCACTATTTTATTGAACAGAGTATCTCAAATAGTTATCATCGTTATGGTAATTTAGGGATTCAAGGCTTAACATTAGAAAATCTTTAAAAAAGGGAATTGAAATATGGAAACACCAGTAATAATATCGTTTACACTCTATATGTTTGTGATGGTCGCAATTGGATTATACTTTTACTTTAAAACTGATGACTTAAGTGATTATGTACTTGGTGGACGTGGTCTTGGACCAGGGGTGACTGCTCTTAGTGCAGGGGCTTCAGATATGAGTGGATGGTTGCTTTTAGGGCTTCCAGGGATGATGTATAGTGATGGATTAGTCGGTGCTTGGATAGCTATAGGGCTTTTTATAGGTGCATATCTCAATTGGCACTATGTAGCGAAACCTTTGCGTGTTTATACCCATCAACTTCGTGACGCCATTACAATTCCTGATTATTTTTCAAATAGATTTGAAGATAAAAAAAATATTTTACGTGTAGTGACAGCTTTAGTTATACTTTTATTTTATACACTTTACACCTCTTCAGGACTTGTTGGGGGAGCAAAGCTTTTTGAAGCTACTTTTAATTTAGACTACTCTACTGCTTTAATAATTGGAAGTTTCATTATAGTCTCTTATACATTTTTAGGTGGCTACAATGCAGTGAGTTGGACGGACTTTATTCAAGGTATACTTATGATGCTAGCGCTTGTTATAACACCCCTAGTCGTTCTTTATGAGATTGGTGGAGTAAGTGAGGCACTGAGTATTATAGAGCAAAATGATGTGAGTAAGCTAGATTTTTTAAGTGGAAGTTCACTTATTGGAATTATCTCTCTTTTAGCTTGGGGACTTGGATATTTTGGGCAACCTCATATACTTGTGCGTTTCATGTCTATTCGTGATGAAGAGGAGATGGGTAAAGCAAAGGCGATAGGGATGACTTGGATGGGTCTGTCTATTTTAGGCTCTCTTGCAGTCGGCTTTTTTGGATATGTATATGTTTTAGCAAACACAATTGATTTACAAGATAGTGAGAAGATATTTATAATACTTTCACAGCTTCTTTTCAACCCGTGGATAGCAGGGTTTTTACTTGCAGCAATACTTGCAGCTATTATGAGTACAATAGATTCACAACTTCTTGTTTCATCTTCAGTCTTAACACGAGACATTTACCATGCATTATTGCGAAAAGGTGCTAGTGATCGCGAACTCGTATGGGTAGGGCGTGCAACTGTAATTATTATAGCACTCATTGCTTGGTATATCTCGCGTGATAGTAACTCAAGTGTACTTCAATTGGTATCGTATGCTTGGGCAGGTTTTGGAGCTGCATTTGGTCCTTTAATCATACTCTCACTCTATAATCAAAATATTACAAAAGTAGGAGCTATGGCGGGTATGCTTGTTGGTTCTTTAACTGTAATAATATATAAACAACTCGAAGGTGGTATTTTTGATGTTTATGAATTAGTTCCAGGATTTACTTTTGCTTTTATAGCAATAATGTTATTTAGTAAAATGGGTGAGGGTGTGACTCAAGAAACAAAAGAGATTTTTACAAAAGTACAAACACAATTGAAATAGTATAAAAGGAAATAGATGGCACGTATCGTGATAAAAGTAGGAAGTGCTGTGTTAACACAGGAAAATAATATAGCTAAGGAGAGGATGCTTCATCTTGTCTCGTTAGTTGCAGAAGTGAGAAAAAAGTATGATGTGATTTTAGTGACTTCAGGTGCAGTTGCAGCTGGATATGGAGCACTTAAGCTCGACAAAAGTAAACAGATTGGGAAAAAAGCTTTAGCTGCTGCGGGGCAACCAATACTTATGACAAGTTATAAAAAAAAGTTTGATCTGTTTGATATTGATACTGCTCAAATTCTTTTAACTGAAGATGATTTTGATTCAAGAAAGCGTACATCTATGTTTAAAGAGATTATTAATGCCCATTTAGAAAATGATATTGTTCCTATAATTAATGAGAATGATATCACCTCTACACCAGAACAACTTTTTGGAGACAATGATCAACTATCGGCTCATGTAACTCATGCTACAGGTGCAGACTTATTGGTGATTTTAAGTGATATAGATGGTTATTACGACAAGAATCCTGCTGAGCATAAAGATGCTAAACTTTATAAAAATCTTAGTAGTATTTCTAAAAAAGCACTCGATTTAGATTATAAACCAAACAATCCATTTGCAAGTGGTGGTATTGTTACAAAGTTAATGGCTGCAGATTTTTTACTCAAAAATAATAAAAAAATGTTTTTATGTAATGGTTTTGATCTCTCTGCTGCAAAATCTTTTTTACTCGATGATGAACATAATTTAGGGACACTGTTTAGCAAATAAATATGATAAGTTAATATAATTACTCTTTGAAGTTTTGACAAACACTCATAAAACTTTCAAATTGTTTATAGGCATAAGCAACATGAGAGATAGGGACTAAATACTTAGGTGGCGTTTTCCGCTCACCTCCATACCCTAGCAATATTCCTGGTGGTTCATACACTATATCACACATCTCTAAGGCTAAGAGTGCTTTATCTCTAGAGATAATCATATGAAAGAGATAAAGTAATTTGTCTATAAGAATATACTCCATGCCTAAAGGGGTGTTATTCTCTGGCATATGCTTTAAAATGATTTTTTTCAAGGTTTCAACTAGCTCATCAGATACATCAACTTTTCGGACATCTTCTTTTTTTACATAATGAAAATAATCTTCAAATGGGTGTTTAGGAAGCTTATTATTTAGCTCTTGAATAGGTAAATCATCTAAGCTTAACCACTCTATTTTTTTGATAATTTTCTTAGCATCGTTTTTTAAAGATTTAATTCTTGCCAAATAACTTTCATTTTTTAATATTAAACCAGATAACTCAGCTTGAGAACCAACAAAGTAGCCATAAAACTTGTCAAGATTTTCGTATTTTTTTATTTTTGATGTTTTAGATTTTTTAAGATAGAGGTGTGGTTTTTTAGAGTTGTCTGTAACGCTTACTAGTTTGTATGGAAGATGTATGTTTAGGTCACTAAAAAGTTCTTCATCCCAATTTGCATTGTTTTTCTCAAAAAGGTACAGGTCTTCATTTGGTAGAATGGCGTCTAATAGATTGGAGTCTTTTTTTTCAAAGAGGTAGATCTCTTTGTGCGCTAAATATAAATCTAAGAGACTTTCAAACTCTTTATGGATATCTTGGAGTAAGTTAAATCTTTTAGTTTCTAATTCTTGTATCTGCTTGAGAATATTTTGATGTAAAACTGTATTTTTTAAGTTTTCATAAGTAGTCAGCGCAACTCGACCCTGAAATGGTTCCATCTCACTTTGTTGATAATATTTACCTAAAGTTATTTTTCCAGATACAGCAAACTTAGATATATAACTAAACTCTTTAGTAGAGTTGATACTAATCCAAACAGCTTCAACAATTTTGCCAAGATTTGCTTGAGTTACCAACTCCTCAGCAATAAGCAGAACAGGCTTAACACCTGTGTATACAGTAGGACGCATAAAATTTTCTACAGCTTCGCTAATATCAATTTGCTCCATTTAAGATGCATCCTTTTGTTTTTTCAAATCCTACTCAGATTCAATTTAATAAGTCGATTAATTATAAAGTTAATTGTTAAGTTTAAACAAGTTGCTAAATGAGTTATTTTAAGTTTTAAAAAATACCTTTGTGTTACAATAAAAGCGTATATAAATAAAAAGGATATATTATGAAAGCAGCATTAAAAGAAAAATTGGAAAAAGTTGTAGAGTTAGTAAGTAATGTTATGGTTGATCCAGACATTGACTTAGAGTATTGTATTCCAGAGGTTGCAACAACAACTGAAGCTTGTGATGTAAGTGGTGATCCATATATTTTAGTAAAATACTCGGAAGATAAGTACATTACACGTAAAATTCGCTTAACTGATAAATATTTAGATCACACACCCCAAGAGATTGCAAATCTAGTAACTTTCTCAATTGAGCAGTTTAAAGAAGAACTCGATTCTGTACATATGGGTTGATAAAACTTTTACCTAAAACTATAAAGGTTTTAGGTAAAAACTTATTCGTCATAAATTGTAAAAACTTTATTGTAACCCCATTTTAACAATCTTTCATCCATCTCTTTAGCGTTAAATCCAAACCTTTTGCAAATACGGATTAATTTACTTACATGTTCCATCTCAACACCTGAAATCTCTAACTCTTCTCTTATTTCATCTAATGACATATTAGTTCCCTTATTTTTTGTTTTATTATAAAATATTTTTTTAGCCGTTTGTGTAGTTATTATGTTAACTCATAAGCTAAGATACGTGCTCATCTAGTTTTTAGATGCATCTTTGAAAAATTAATTAGATTCTTTTAGTGTGTTTGTTTTGATTATGATTATTTATAATACAACAATAGATTAAAGATTTAGAGGAGTCATAAATGGCTATAGATAATTCACTTTATGATGAGTTAGAAACTACTTATTTTAAGATGAAAAACTACTTAGAAAGCAACCAGCTAGGTCCAGAACATTCACAAATGATAATTAAACATGAAGAGCTTGCTCAACTACTTGAGAGCTTAGACATTGAAGCGATTGAAGAACAATCGAGTGATATTCATTCACTTCACAATCAACTGAACCAAATTAAAGAGATTGCAAGTAGAATAATAGAGGAGCTAGAGAGTTCAAATGATTCAAACTCAATTGCACAAAATGCAGTAACTCACTTAAATGAAATATTTTTAAGACTTCAAGATATTCAAAAGTAATCTGACTAAAAGAAATTTTCAGATTATCTTGTAATAATTACACATCCAACACAAAGAGAAAGAATGCATACATTTCAAATCGCAGAATCAGTACTAGATGCCTATAAAAACGATAAACTCACAGAAGAAAGAGTTCAGTTTTTAATAACACAAGCCAATGAACAACTTGATGAAATCTCTCAAAATAAAGAGATATATGATAAGTTTATCAATCGTGTAAAAGCCCCTAATAAGATAGACAAAATAATCCTCTGGGTACTATTTATGTCTAATGAGCTAATTTGTGATGAATATATAGATAAGTTCAATAAAGACTTTAGAGAAATTATCCCTATTAGTGATTTAGCAGATCTTTTATTTTATGCTGTTCACTTAAAAAAAGTAAAAAACATAGAATTAGATGGGTTTGATTATTTATTATCCTATCAAGAAGATGGTGGGATAGATGAAGTTGATCAGTATAGCTTTACGAATGCACTACTTTACATCCAAAAATCTAAAGAACCACAAATGGAGTTTTAGAAACTGTTGCTCATCCTCTTATGATGAACAACTTACATGTGAAATACCTGCAATTTCAAAGAACTCAGAAGGCTTTTCTCTGTAGTATTTCTCCTCTATTTCAGAGGATTGTTCTGAGTATGGATGAGTCATAAGCTCTTGCAACTCTTTAATAAGAGTATAGTCTCCTTTTTGAGCCTCTTTGTAAGCAGGGACAAGAAACCACTCTCTTAGTGTGTATTTTGGATTTACTTGCTTCATCTGTTTTGAGAGTTTCTCTTTTAACTCTGGAATGCTGATATTTATGAGTTCTTTCCATTTATTTAGCCACTCTGTCCATTTTTGCATAATCTTTTCATCGTAGATGGCGTCACCATAAAAACTTTTGGCAAGTGTAGATATATCATCAGGTATGTTTGAGAGTTCACGAAAAAAGATAGTGTAATCAACAGAGGTTTCAATCATAAGCATTATAAGTTCATTAAATAATTTTGTATCAAAACTCTCTAGTCCTAATTTAGAACTCCACATCTCTATCATTTTAACTTGCATCACATTTGAAAAATCATCTTTTATTTTATTGAGTTCTTCTAACTCATTTTTATGTGATTCTAGTAGAGGAGCGAGTGCTTTACAAAACATACTAAAGTTGCGCTCTGCTGCTTGTGGTTGATTTAAAAATGAGAAATGTACTCCACCACCTGTCCAAGGTTGATACTTAGGGTCAAACATATCTATAAACCCAAATGGACCATAATCAAGTGTAAATCCACCTGCTGCACAGTTGTCACCGTTAAAGTTTCCTTGGCAGTAACCAACACGGATCCAATTTGCTACTAAAGAGCTTAAGCGAGATCGAAATTCACGAGCTAATAATATTACTTTTTTTTCCAAAGTTAAACTTGGATCAATAACATCAGCATATTCTCGTTCAATTAAGTGTGAGACTATCATTTCAAGCTCTTGCATCGCTTGAGGATGCTCTTTTTTACGTGCACGACGACCAAAAAGTTCAATTTGTCCAACACGGAGAAATGAGGGTGCTACACGCGTTGTAATGGCAACAGGTTCTTCTATCATCACTTCAGGGTCTCTAGAATAAGAACCATTCATAAACCATGGTCGTCTTACTGTTTCTGTCTGTGAGGTATAGAGAGTTAGAGAGCGAGATGTCGGCACACCTAGTGCGTGCATATGTTCCTGTGCTAAAAACTCTCTAATACTTGAGCGCAGTACAGCTCGACCATCAGCCCCACGGCAATATGGAGTTCTCCCTCCACCTTTAAGCTGCATCTCCCATCGCTTAGTATTGAATACACCTTCAAGAATAGATACAGCTCTACCATCCCCATAACCATTCCCTGTTTTAAAAGGGCACTGTTCATAATACTCTGTACCATATATAGAAAGAGCATAGCCAGTTGCCCAACCAGTGCTACGCAAAGGATTTGGTAGCTCAGTTGTATCGCCAGAAAACATTTTCATAAACTCTTCTGATGTAGCAAGCTCATCACTTAAACCAAGCTCTTTAAAAAACTCTCTACTATGTGCTATGTAAAGTGGATTCTCTATGGGAGTAGGGTTTACTGGAACATAGTGTCCACTAAATACTTCTCTAGGGAAGTGGTCTATACCATTTGCTTTAGCTTGTGGATCAGAGTTTAGTGTATCCATCAGTGAGTAATCTGCTGAGTGTGCTAAGTCATTAAGTGTTTTTATAGTTTGTGAGGTTTTTTTAATCTCTTGCATATATCTTCCTCAATTTATAAGTTTAAAGTTCAAAGAAATGAATAATAAGTTTATATCTCAACTATCTTTATAATAAATAAATTACTTAGTATACTAGTGCTTATTAATCTTTAAAATATAAAGCAATTTCACAAATATATATTTGTGAAATTGCTTTAATTCCCATTTTGTAATTTTAATAAGATAGAATATAACAAACATGACTGATTTGACTCAAGGTTGATAATGACTAATAATTATAAGTTAGAAACTATAAATGAGATATCATATGTATTAGAAGAAAATTTTCAAGGATTGGATTTATATTCGTTCGTGAATGCAAAACCGATGAATGTAAAAGTTTTTTTAATACTTGCTCTAGAACTGACAAAGGCGTTAAAAGTTTTACATAAGTCAAGTATTATTCACACAAACTTATCACCATTTTGTATATCAATCAACGAAACTGGAAACAAGGTCATATTAAGTGATTTTAATTTGACTTTGAACAAATCAATTCATAATTCATTTTTAGAGAAAAGTAAATTTTATAAAGCTCCAGAACAAAGTGCTAGAGTTGGACATAAAGTTACTACATCTACAGATATCTACTCTTTAGGAAGTGTATTTTATTATATGCTAAGTGGAGATACTCCCTTAAGTTCTAAAGATGAGATAGGTCTCATACATGATCATGTAGCCAAGCATATTCCAGATCTTTGTAAAGTTTTAAATAATATCCCACTAGTAGTATCAAATATAGTTTCTAAAATGATGCAAAAAACTCCAATGAAACGCTATACAACACTAGAATCAGTGCAATATGACTTAGAAAAATGTATGAATATGCTTGATATTAAAGGAAATATAGAGGAATTTGAGATAGATTATATAGGAGGTATATCTCAATTTAATTATAAAAATAAACTCTATGGAGTAGATAGTGAACTCAAGGAAATTATTGATTTTATATCGAATATTGATAATCAATCAGTCAGTATACTCTGTATTAGAGGTAATTCAGGAGTTGGAAAATCGACTCTTGTAAATTTTATTTCACAAAAGATAGGAAGTGAACTTGGATATATAATTACTAATAAGTTTGATCAATTTAAGGAACATGATTCATTTGAAGCTTTATACCCTTCTTTGCGAAATTTAATGAAACAGATACTCAGCGGAGATAAATTGTTTCTTGAATCTTTCAAAAAAAAGCTACTTGAAAGATTGGGTGATGAGATACAAGTACTTATAAAAGTGATTCCTGAAATAGAGATATTAACCGGCACTCAAACTGTTACAGAACCATTATCAGTATTAGACTCAAAAACAAAACTTTATACACTTTTGTCGCGCTTTTTACAACTTTTTTCATCTTTTGAAAAACCATTTTGTATCTTTTTTGAAGATATGCAGTGGGCAGACAACACTACGATTGAATGGCTTAAAAACACTGTTTTTGAACTTTCTAATGTATTTATAATAATTACATATAGGGATAATGAGGTTTCAAGTAAGGAGCCTTTAGCTCTCATGTTAGAAGAATTGAAGTCTTTTGCTATCGAGATTAAAGAGATAGAACTCCATAATATGTCCCAAAAAACAATTTATGAAATGATCTCTAGTAGTATATACTTAAAAGAAGCGAGTAAAGTTTCAGAGATTATTTTTAAAAAAACAGGCGGTAATACTTTTTTTGTAATGCAATTTTTAAAATTACTTCAAGAACATAATGTTATATGGTTTGATTATAAAGATTTAACTTGGCACTGCAATCTAGATAAAATGCATAACATTCCTAT
>Ga0193965_1000227_pt1 | contig 19506 bp, 19 predicted proteins | sample FB_8_MG_FD_140330 | JGI IMG/M metagenome (GOLD analysis project Ga0193965, IMG submission 140330) | Microbial mat bacterial communities from the Broadkill River, Lewes, Delaware, United States - FB_8_MG | ecosystem: Environmental > Aquatic > Freshwater > River > Microbial mats | place: USA... | reverse complement strand
CTTTTTTCTTTATTTATAATATTATTATATTGTTCAAAAGAAGCGATAATATTTTTATCTTTTTTATAATCTATATTTTCAATTAAAGAGGTAGAGTTAATATCCAAATTATTTATACTTTTATTTTCGATATAGCTTTGTTTTATATTATCATAAAGGATAAAACTCTTTTTCTCTTCCAAATATTTTATAGAAAATCTTTCTACTCTTTGTTTATTTTTAAACTCAATTGAGATATCATTTATTTTATTAAAAAGCTTAGTATCTATTTGATATATATATTCTAAATTTTTTTTATAATTTATTATTAATTGCTCTTGCATATATTTTATTTATCCTCTTTTAAGAAGTTGCTTAAACTCTTCAACTATTTTTAACTCTTGCTCTTTTAGATATCTTCTAAATTGACTCTCATTTGCTTTTCTTATTTTAAATGTGGTTGTTATAATATACCTATTTTTTAAAAATCTTATCTCTTTTATAATTCCAGTTGCAAATGCAGTTGCAAAAGTTTTATCTTTTACCAAAACAGTTGAAGAGTTTATATCAAAAGCAAATGCTAAATCAAGCTTATCATATATTTTAAAATGAATAATATTTTGATTTATACTAAATTGTAAAGAGCTTAGAGATATGCTTATTAATTTTATATCTTCTATATTTCTATTTTTATGATGAATAGATAATTTAAAACTACTATCAGGGATAATAACTTTATTCATAATATTTTCTAAAGTTGGATTTACTTTTTCTGGTAGAGTAAATGTAATTAATCCACTATAAATATATAAAAGTCTAATTTTAATATAAATATTAAACTCTTCTAAATATATAATTGTGTATTTTTGATATCTAATAGCAGCTTTTTGTACATCACAAACTTGAATAACAATACTATCATCTAAAACATTTATTAATTTAGCAGTGTTATTTATAAGTATACCTTTATAGGAGTTAAAAAGTTTTATATTTGTATCTTTTATATTTTTAAATTCTTTATAGCATTTAATTTCAGATTCTGTTTTTTTTCTTGTTTTAATACCTTTTTTTAAAGATAATAATATTTTATCAAAATCTAAAGGTTTTAAAAGCATATCTACAAGATTTAAATCTATCATTTGTAATAGTTCAAAGTTATCGTTATAATTAGAGAGTACTATTATTTGTATATTTCTATCAAAATCAATTATATCTGTTATCATAGATATATCACATTTTTTTGCATTTGATAATGTTGTTATTATAATATGAACTTTATGTTTTTTTATATATTTTAAAGCATCTTCACCATTTGATACAGAAAAAGAATCATAAAAAAGGGTATTTAATAAATTGAATACTTGCTTTTTATAATTTTTATCAGGTTCTATATATAAAACAGAAAAAGCTTTAGATATACTTTTTAATTGATGTAAAGCTCTAATATTCATAATTTATTTAGTATCACCTAGTAGTTGTTTTTTTATAAGTGGATTTGTAAGATTTTCACCTCTATTCATATATAAAAACATTGTATTAAAATCAATTAAGTTATTTTTTTTATGTTCATAAGCACCAAATCCATAATCCATAGGGGTATCATCAGTTCTACTATACCATGCTTTTCTACCATCTATATATTTTTTTGTATCAAGGGTCATTACCCAAATTACAGCTTCATCTTTAAAAGTTTTATTTGCTATCCAGTGTGCCATACCGCCGTGGTCGTGAAAAAACCAAGTTTTTCCAGATGGAGATATAACTTGAGAGCTAAACTCTAATTGATCTATTACCATACCACAGTCACTATCTTGAAATTTTCCAACAACCATAGGTAATACCTCTTTCTTATGGTTACCTAAAGATACTGTTGTCATATTTTGAGAGTTGGCCATAGATAAGAAAACAACTAAAATTATAGACACTATTGCTAATATTGTGATGATTGGAATTAAATTTTTTTTCATAAGATATTTTATGATAAATTAGGTGTCTTTTAGCTGAATTAATATATAAAAAAAGCCCACTTTTTTTAAAAAGTGGGCTTTTTGATAATTTAAATTATATCTGTATATATTTATTTTTGGTCTTCTACTTCAGCATCAATGATATCATCATCATCTTTTTTCTTTTTAGCATCAGCTCCAGAAGTATTACCTTGAGAAGCTCCACCAGCTTGAGATTTATTCATAACCTCTTCCATTAGTTTTTGAGATACTTCAGCAAGTTTTTTACTACCTTCATCTAGCTCTTCTTTTGTTGCATCTTCTTTTTTTAATAACTCTTCTAATTTAGCAGCTTCATCAATAATACCTTTTTCTATCTCTTCTGCTAATACACCTTTATTTTCTTCAAGTGTTTTTTTAGTTTCGTGAAGTATAGCTTCTGCTTGATTTTTAGCTTCTACTAACTCTTTTTTCTTTTTATCAGCTTCTTTATTAGCTTCAGCTTCATTTACCATTTTTTCAATCTCATCATCAGATAAACCAGATGAACCTGAAATTGTAATTTTATTCTCTTTTCCTGTTGACTTATCTTTTGCAGATACATTTAAAACACCATTTGCATCAATATCAAATGTTACTTCAATTTGTGGCTGACCTTTAGGAGCTGGTGCTATATCAGAAAGTTCAAATTGACCTAAGTTTTTATTGTCTCTTACAAATTCTCTTTCACCTTGACCAACTACAATAGAAACTGCAGGTTGATTATCTTGTGCTGTTGAGAAAACTTGAGATTTTTTAACAGGTATTGTTGTACCTTTTTCAATAAGTTTTGTCATAACTCCACCAAGAGTTTCAATACCTAAAGATAATGGTGTAACATCAAGTAAAAGTACATCTTTTACATCACCTTTTAAAACTCCACCTTGAATAGCAGCACCAGCGGCAACAACTTCATCAGGGTTTACAGAGTTATTTAACTCTTTTCCAAAGTAAGACTTTACAACCTCTTGAGCTTTAGGAATTCTAGTAGAACCACCAACCATAATAACTTCATTAATCTCATCATTATCAAGACCAGCATCATTCATTGCAGTTTTGATATGTGCTAATGTTTCATCAACTAGTTTTTCTGTCATAGCTTCAAATTTTGCTCTTGTAAGTGATTTTACTAAGTGTTTTGGTCCTGTTGCATCAGCTGTTATAAATGGTAGATTTATTTCAGTTTCAGCAGTAGCACTCAACTCTTTTTTAGCTTTTTCAGCTTCATCTTTAAGTCTTTGGTGAGCCATTTTATCTTCTCTTAAATCAATACCAAATTCAGATTTAAAATCTTCAGCTAACCAATCAATAATTACATTATCAAAATCATCTCCACCTAAGAAAGCATTTCCATCTGTTGAAAGAACTTCAAATGTACCATCACCAATCTCAAGAACAGTAACATCAAATGTACCACCACCTAAATCATAAACAATAACTTTCTCTTCACCTTTTTTATCAAGACCATAAGCTAAAGCAGCAGCTGTTGGCTCATTTATAATTCTTAATACATTAAGTCCAGCAATAGTCCCAGCTTCTTGAGTTGCTTTTCTTTGAGCATCATTAAAGTAAGCAGGAACTGTAATAACAGCATCAGTTACAGTTGAACCTAAATATGTTTCAGCATCTGTTTTTAGTTTTGTTAAAATTTTAGCAGAAATCTCTTGAGGTGTATATGTTTTACCAGATATCTCAACAGCAGCAGCTCCATTTCTATTTACTATTTTATATCCAACTTTATCCATAGCATCTTTTGCATGACCTTCATCCATCATAAGACCCATAATTCTTTTGATAGAGTATATTGTTTTTTCTGGATTTGTGATAGCTTGTCTTTTAGCAGGGTCTCCAACTAAAACATCACCTTTATCTGTAAAAGCTACAACACTTGGAGTTGTATTTTTTCCCTCTTTATTTGAGATAATTTTTGCTTCACCAACTTCATATACAGCCACACAAGAGTTTGTTGTTCCTAAATCTATACCTATTACTTTACTCATTTATTTATCCTTTTTTTATTAAAATATATTTTTTTATTTATTAAATCAATAACTTTTATTAGTTAGCTACTGATACCATTGCTTCTCTTAGCAGTCTATCTTTAAACTTATAACCCTTTTGCATAACCATAACTATTTGACCAGATTCCACATCTTGGCTATCTACTTGTTGTACAGCATTGTGATAATCTGGATTGAATTCATCATATTCAACCTCTACAATATCATGTTTTTCAAAAGCTTTGTTAAATGCTTTTACTGTAAGTTCTATACCCTCTTTTAGTTTATCAACTAGTTGTTCAGCTTCAACATCTGCATTTGCACTTAATATTGCCATTTGTAAAGCATCAATTGGTGCTAATAAATCTTTTGCAAATTTTTCACTTGCATAATCTATTGCATTATATTTTTCTTTTTCAAGTCTTTTTTTGATGTTTTCAAAATCAGCATGAGTTCTTAAAAATTTCTCTTCAGCCTCTTTAGCTTTAGCTTCTGCTTGAGCTACTTTCTCTTCCGTTTTTGCTTTGAACTCTTCATCAAGTGAAGCAAACTTCTCTTCATCACTAATCTCTTCAACTTCTGTATTTTGAGTCTCTTCTACAATTTCCTCTTTTTCAACATTTTCTGTATTTTGTTTCTCTTTACTCATATTACCTCTTTTATAGAATTTAGCACTTACTATCTTTGACTGCTAATAAAATTATACCATAGGTTTTTTTAAATGTCAAGAGTTTTTATAAAAAAATTAGCATATTAGCTATATGAGTGCTAATAAAATTATTACTAGTAGGTATAAATAGCTTAAATAAAGAGATTTTACTCTTTATTTAAAGTATGTTTTTTATATATTTTTTGTTAATTTTGAAATTTTGGCTTGAAGTTTTAGCCAGTTTTTGTGTTCCATTAATGGGAATCCTGCCCATTGTTTTTTTTCTGTTTTAATATTTTTTGTTACTACACCTCTTGCAGATATAGTAGTAAAAGGTGCTATTTCAAGATGACCAGTTGCAGCACTTTGTCCTGCCATTACAACATATTGATTAAGTATAGTAGAACCAGCTAGCCCAACTTGCCCTGTAAGAATTGAACCATACCCTACAACACAATTATGAGCAATATGTACAAGATTATCAAGCCTTGCCATATCTTCAATAATAGTTGAATTAAAAGCAGCTCTATCTATTGCACAATTAGAACCAATCTCAACACTATTTCCAATAATCACATTACCGTTTTGATATATTTTAATATGTTGCCCATCTTGTGTTGTTGCAAAACCAAATCCATCACAACCAATAACTGTTCCTGAATGTATAATTGTATCATTACCAATTACACAATCTCTATATATAGAAACATTAGGATATATAATAGTATTATCACCTATAGTTACATTATCTCCTATAAAAGAACCAGCCATAATAGTGCAATTTTTTCCAATAGTTGTATTTAATCCAATTGAGACATTTTTCATAATAGTTGTATTTTCACCTATTGTAGCTTCTTTTCCATCTATCTCAATAAGTTTAGGTGCAAAAAATTTACTAGCTTTTGCTAAAGCTATATAAGGAAAAGGGGTCACAAGAGCTATTGTACCTTTAGGTACTAACTCTTTTAGCTCTTCTGTAATAAATACAGCAGCTGCATTAGTTTGATTTAGGTCAGATTTATATTTTTTATTTTCTAAAAAAGATATATGTAAACTATTAGCATCTTTTAATGTATTTAAACCAGATATCTCTATATCACTATCACAATTAATTTGAAGCTCTAAACATATATCTTTTAATTTTTTCAAACTATATCTCTTTTATCTTTCCATAGCAACAACACCACTTCTTACTATCTCAAGTGGTTTGTATTTTTCAATTATTTTAATAAAGTTAGCAATTCTTTTTGGTTCATCTGTAGCTGAAATTACAATTGCATTTTCTGTTACATTTTGAATAGCTCCATTGTAAGCACGAGCTAATACATCTACATCACTTAGATTTTGGTCAATTGGAACTTTTATAAGAACTGTATCTTTTTCAATTACATCTTTATGTTCTGTTACTTTTAAAACAGGTACAAGTTTGTTAAGTTGTTTTACAATTTGGTCAATTACTCTTGCACGTCCAACTGTAATAATTGTAATTCTTGAGTATTCACTATCTGGAATAGGTGCAACTGTAAGAGAATCTATATTATACCCACGAGCTGAAAATAGGTCAACTATTCTACTTAATACAGACTCTTTATTGATTACAACTACAGATAAAACTTCTCTTTTCTCTTCACTATTGTAAAAATCTTTAAAATTATTCATTATTTATCTCCTAGTAAAAGCATCTCATCAAGTGCATGACCATTTGGTACCATAGGTAAAACCTCTTCTCTTCTATCAACTATAACTTCTATCATAGCAGGTTTATTTGAATCAACGGCATCTTTAAGAGCCTTATCAAACTCCTCTTTTGTATGAACTTTATATCCAACTCCACCCATAGATTTACATAACATTTTGAAATCTGCTTGAGTATCTAAAATAGTTTCTGCAAGTCTATCTTCATAAAATCTAGTTTGCCATTGTCTAACCATACCTAAATAATTATTATTTAAAATAATATTAATATGAGGAAGATTATATTGAGTACAAGTAATTATTTCTTGAATATTCATCATAATAGAACCATCACCTGTAAAGTTTACAGATATTTTATCAGGATTTCCCCTTTTTACACCCATAGCATAAGGAAGACCAACTCCCATTGTTCCTAATCCACCACTTGTCATCCATTGTCTAGGATAGTTAAACGGATAAAATTGTGCTGTCCACATCTGATGTTGACCAACATCTGTAGAGATTAATGCATCATCACCTAATATCTCACCTGTTCTTTGTATAACCCATTGAGGTTTTAATCTATCACTATCTTCTTTAAATCTTAAAGGGTGCTCTTTTCTAAATCCATGAAGTTTATCTACCCAAGGTGAATAATCATTAAATTCAAAATCTTTTGTATGTTCTAAGATTTGTTTCATAACAATAGCTAAATCTCCAACTATTGGATAGTTTGGTTTAACGATTTTTGCAATACTAGCTGGGTCAATATCTACATGAACTACATGAGCTTTTTTTGCAAATACATCAAGTCTTCCTGTAACTCTATCATCAAATCTAGCTCCAAGACAAATAATCATATCTGTTTGACTCATAGCCATATTTGCAGCATATTCACCGTGCATACCCAGCATACCAAAAAGAAGCTCATCATCACTTCTCATAATACCTCTAGCCATTAATGTTTCAACAACTGGTATTTTTGTTTGATGTGCAAACTCTCTTATATCTTCATAACAATTTGATAATACAGCACCACCACCTACATAAAGTAAAGGTCTTTTAGCTTTGCTTATATGCTCTAGTGCAGCTTTGATTTGTCTAATATTACCTTTTGTTGTTGGTTTATAAGTTGGTAAATCAAACTCTTGTTCATAATTAAAATCTGCTAAATCAGCAGTTACATCTTTTGGTAAATCAATATGAACAGGACCAGGTCTCCCACTACTTGCTATATGAAATGCTATTTTCATAACTCTTGTTAAATCTTTTACATCATTTACTAAAAAGTTATGCTTTGTACAAGACCTACTAATACCAACTGCATCAATCTCTTGAAATGCATCAGTACCAATTACAGCTGTTGGAACTTGTCCAGATATAACAACCATAGGGATACTATCTGTATAAGCAGTTGCTAAACCTGTAACTGCATTTGTAAATCCAGGACCAGATGTCACAATAGCAACACCAACTTTTCCTGTACTTCTTGCATAAGCATCAGCAGCATGAACTGCTGCTTGTTCATGTTTTGTTAATATATGCTGAAAATAATTTTGTTTATATATTTCATCATAAACATTCATAATAGCCCCACCAGGGTATCCAAATACAACTTCTGTATTTTCCCTATGAAGTGCTTCTATTACAATCTGCGAACCCGTTAATTTTTTATTCTCTTTGTTTTTCATAATAAATATACTCTTTTTTTAAAATATTCAGATTTTATCCAAAAATGTATTAAAGCTAAATAATATAGTTTATTTAGATTTCTTGTTCTATTACTTTCCAAGGAAGACCTTGTTTCATTAGCTCTTCCATATATTCAGATGAATCAAACTCTTCAACATTAACAGCACCTTTTAAGTCCCATTTACCATTATAAACTAGCTTTGCTCCAATCATTGCAGGAACTCCTGTTGTATAACTAACAGCTTGAGCTCCTGTTTCTTTATAACACTCTTGATGGTCACAAATATTATAGATATAATATTTTTTTCTAACACCATCTTTTATCCCTTCACAAATACAACCAATATTTGTTTTTCCATGAGTTCTAGGTCCTAAAGAAGCAGGGTCAGGAAGAAGAGTAGTTAAAAATTCTATTGGAGTTATCATCATCCCTTTATGTTCAATAGGTTCAATTCCAAGCATACCTACATTTTGTAAACAGTTCATATGTTGTATATAAGCATCACCAAATGTCATAAAAAATCTAATTCTTTTAAGTCCTTTTATATTTTTTGATAAACTTTCTAACTCTTCGTGATATAATAAATATGATGGTTTAACACCAACTTCTGGATAATTATGGTCAACTCTAATCTCTAAAGGTTTTGTTTCTATCCATTTTCCATTTTCCCAATATCTTCCATTTGCACTTACTTCTCTTAAATTAATTTCAGGATTAAAGTTTGTTGCAAAAGGGTATCCGTGGTCACCTGCATTACAATCCATAATATCAATAAATTCAATAGTATCAAGATAATTTTGCTCGATATATTTTACAAATACACCTGTAACACCTGGGTCAAATCCACTTCCAAGTAGTGCTGTTAAATTTTTTGATTTAAAATCTTCATCTCTTGCCCATTGCTCTTTATACTCAAACTTTGCTTCATCAGGATGTTCATAATTTGCTGTATCTATATAGTGAGTACCTGTAGCACTACAAGCATCCATAATAGTAAGGTCTTGATATGGTAAAGCTACATTTAAAACAACTTTACAATTTAACTCTTCTATTAACTTTATAAGTGCATCTGTATTATCTGCATCTATTGTAGTTGTTTGTATCTCTACACCTGTTTTCTCTTTTACACTTTTAGCTATATCTTCACACTTACTAAGTGTTCTACTTGCTAGAGTTATAGTTTCAAATGTTTCAATATTCATAGCACATTTTGTAGTTGCAACAGTACTTACTCCACCAGCTCCTATAATTAATAAACCTTTTTTATTTTCCAATTTTTTTCCTTTTTTATAATTTTATTAGTTTTAAACTTTTTTGAATACTCTTATCTAAAAATTTACATAAGTCATTTTTATTATTAATAGTTTTTAAATATTCATCTCTATGTTCATTTTCAATAAGTGGAGGTACTATATTATTTTGTATAGCTTGATATGCCATAAGTAATCGTCCTACTCTTCCGTTTCCATCTGCAAATGGATGTATTCTTTCAAACTGAATATGAAAATCAGATATATCTAGTAAGCTCATATCATTGCTTTTGCTCACATATAATAAATTTTCAATATCATTTGAAATCATATGTGGTTGTGATAGTTTTATATCTACACCTTTAATATATCGTTCATCAAGTCTATAAGCACCAACTGGTTTAGATACAAATTCAGGTGCTACTTTTAAAGCATCTTCAAACATAATGGCATGAATATCTTTTATAAAACTACTATCTATTATATTATGTGGATTTGTAGCCTCACGAATGATTACATCATAAGCTTTTGCAAAACCTAATATTACAAGTTGTTCACCAAGCGGTTTATGTCCTGCTGTATGTCCAAGCTCTAGTAACTCTTTTGTTTCTCCAAAAGATAATGTAGTACCTTCCATTGCATTTGAATGGTGTGTGATAGAAATACGAAGCTGTCTAAAAAGTTCTTCTCTTTGTTTTAGTGTTAGTTTGTTTAGTTTTTGCATTATTAAGACCTTATATTTATTTTGTCATCATTCTAATTAAAATTTGTGCATATTTAATACTGTCAAATACTAAAGGCTTAATACCCTATCATGTAGGTACTCTGGAGCTATATCTGCTCCATTATCCCAAACTAGTGTTTTTTGAACTTTAAACTTTTTAAACTCTTCAACTTGTTTTAAAGGTTGAAAAAATGGATGCTTTTTTGAATTGATATAATTTTTTAAATCAACTATCTTTTCTAATCCATCATTGAACCAAACTTTCACTTTAAACTCTTCTAAATATTGTGCTTTTGTTACATTTAATATCATTTTATTTTTTCACTAATTTTTTAGCTGTGTTTGGTAACTTACCATTTATTTTCTCTCCATATTCTGCATGAAAATGTGATGGAAGATGGTTATCAAAGTATATTTTAATTCGTATTCCATAAAATTTGCTTGTTTCTAGCATTTAATTTTCTCCTGTATTTAAATAATATTTTTCATTGAAATGTAATTTATTATATATTTTCCATATTATTATAGCTGTTTTCGATTCTATTTTATTTCTTATGTTTAATTTGTTTTCTATATAGATTCTTGTTTGACTAATTTTGTGTATTTTCAACTTACTAAAAGTCTTTTGAATTTCTCTCCAATCTTTAACAAGCTCATATGGTAATTTTAGTTCTGTTAAATGAGAAAGTTCTTGAGATACATCATATAGTCTATATCTTACATCTTTTTGAGATGTAGCCAATATTTCAACATCATCACTAAACAATTTTTTAGCATGGGAGTATTTTAAATTCATATTAGTTGCACCCTTGAACGAAATATACAATTCCATCAATACTAATTTTTACTGAACCATATATCCAATAATGAGTTCTATCTCCAAACTGATCTATCCCTTTTATTGTGGGCTTACCCAGTATATCTAAGACTTCTTTTTCTGTCATATAATTTTTAATTAAACAAGCTTTTTTAGTTTGATTCTTAATTCTTTGCATAGCACTTTGTACTTTAGCCTGAATTTGTCCAAGTTCTGTATTTAAAGCTATTTCATCTTTTTGATATTTTTCTAATTGTTGTTGTGCTTTTTGTAGTTTTAATTGTATCACTTTTAATTCTTCTTGTTTTGCATTATTCAACAATTCTTGATTTGTTATTTTCTTTTGAAGAGAAATAGTTTCACTACTTCTCATATCTATCTCTTGCTCTTTTGATTTAAGAAGTTTTGTTAGCTTATTTATCTCACTTTTATTTGCTTTTATTTTAAGTATTTCACTTATCCCTTCACTTACACTATCTGGATCAACTAAAACACTTGCTTTTACATAGTATGTTTTACCATCATATTTTTCATCTATTATTTTTGTTTTAATGATACCTGCTGTAAGATTTTTTATTTCTTGTTTGAAATACTTGTGATATTTCTCATTTTCTACAACTTTATTAAGTTCTAAATAACTCTCTACAAATACTCCAATCTCTTCTAGTATCAAAATCTTTACCTGATTTAATGCTTTTTTTCTAGCACTATTTTTACTGTCATCATCACTTGTATTATATTGATATTCTTTGACTATCTCTTTTACTCTTTTATTTGATTTTTTCTTTGTATTAATATCATTTATTTTTGAAATAATATCTTGATAACTTATCTCTTTTTTAATTTCTTCTTTATTTTTATTAATACTAATATTTACTTTATTACTATTACACCCTGTAAACATACTTACTATAGATAGAGTTAATATTATTTTCTTTGATTTACTCACTTCTTAATTCCTATCTCTATACTCTTCGTATCCAAACTCTTTTTCAACTTTAAAAGTACCATCTTTATACAATACTCCTAAATTTGGTAGCTTTATCCCATTAAAAGTATTATTTTTTACTATAGTATAATGAATTTGGTCTTCAAAAACTACTTTATCTCCAACTTTTAAAGGCTCATTAAAAGAGTAATCACCTATAATATCACCTGCAAGACAACTATTTCCAGCAAAACGATATTTATATTTAAGCTCACTTCCTATTTTCCCACCTAAAACTTCAGGAGTATAAGGCATAGCTAAAGTATCTGGCATATGTGCTTCAGCACTTACATCTAATATTGCTATATCTATATCATTTTTTGTTATATCTAATATGGTTCCAACTAAAGTACCAGTTTGCCAACCTACAGCTTCACCTAACTCCATATATACTTCAAGGTGAGGGTATCTATTTTTAAACTCTTTTATTATTTTTATTAATCTTTCTATATCATAATCTTTTTTTGTTATATGGTGACCACCACCAAAATTTACCCATTTTAAATCTTTAAAATACTCTTTAAAGTTTAATTCAAATTTTTGAAGAACTGTATCTAGTGCATCACTATCTTGTTCACAAAGAGCATGGAAATGAAAACCATCTATATATTTAAGTAGTGATTTATCTGATTTCTCAAACTCTTTTTTTGTAGTTCCAAGCCTACTATAAACTCCACAAGGGTTATATATATCAACATCTACTGTTGAAACTTCGGGGTTTATTCTAAATCCAATAGAGTTAGATGATTTTATTTTATCAATATATTTAGATAATTGATTAAAATTATTAAAAACAATATGGTTTGATAAATTAGCTATCTCTTCAAATTCTGATTCTTTAAATGCAGGTGAATAAGTGTGTATCTCCCCACCTACAAACTCTTTTGCATATTTAGCTTCATATAATCCACTTGCACAAGAACCTTTTAGGTATTTTGTAATCATATTTAATAAAGGTGAAAATGCAAAACCTTTTAAGGCAAGTAATATTTTTATATTAGTTTCATCTTGAATACTTTTTAATAATTTTAAGTTATTCTCCAAAAGCTCCTCTTCACAAACATAAATAGGAGTTTCTATATTTTTTAAGTGTTTTTTTATTTTATAAGACATTTTATTTTGGTATCTCCATAGTTAAAACTGCCCATTTTCCATCATTGTGTGCGGTTAGCTTACCATTTATTTTTGTTTCCATAATAGTTTTTGACATATCTAATCCAATCCCTGTACCTTTTTCACTACCTTTTGTAGTAAATCTTTTTTCAAATATATGGTCTATAATATCTTCAGGTATCCCACCTGCATTATCCCATACCTCTATAATATTATATTCATCTGTGGAATAACAAACTATTTTTATAATAGGGTCTTTAATATTTTTTTCTAATAAAACATCAACTGAATTTTTAACAATATTTAAAATCACTTGCATAATTAAACCTATTGGAACATCTATAACTATTTTTTCATTATACTCTTTTATAAGTTTAATATTATTTTTAAAAATAATAGGACCAATAACTGTAAGTGTTTTATCTACAATTACACTTTGTTGTACTTTTGTTGAAGAATCACTAGATTTAAATAGTTCTCTAAAATCCTCAATTGTTCTATTTAAATGTTCTGAAGATGTCATTATCTGTTTTAAAATATCTTCTATGATCTTTTGTGTTAATAATCCAGTCTCTTTATAAACTTCAGCAGATGAAACAGAAGATGTTATTGCACTTAAAGGTTGTCTCCATTGGTGAATTATCATCTCTATCATCTCACCTAGTTGAGCTTGTGTCTCTCTTAATTGTAGCTCTTTATCTTTTTCTTGATTTTTTAAAACCTCTTCTTTTACCCTTTTTTCTAACTCAATATTTAAAGTTTCTAACTCTTTTGTTGTTCTCTCAATTAATATCGATAGTGCTTGAGTTCTAAAAAATCTTGAGTCTTTTATACTTTCTAATTGATTATTTTTAGGTTCTAAATCTTTAGAGTTGGTTTTTTTGATTTGATTATTTTCAGAGATAGCTAGTATTGTCATTGTTTGATTTAGTAGTTTATCTTGAAAGAATTCTCCATAAGTAAAACATCCAGCAACAGGAGCTAATTTTGTAAAAGGTATTATCTCTAAATCTACATCTTTTTCAAGAAGCTCTTTTCTTGCCATACAAGAATAGATAAAAATAGATTCAATAGGTTTATTAGATATAGATTTAAAGTTTTTATTTCCTTTATTTATAATCATCTCAACATCACCATGTCCAAATTTAACTAGGCTACCCTCTTCTATATTTCCAGCAAAGCTAAGACTACCATCAGTATATTTAGCCAAAATAGCTCTAGCTATTGTTATTCCATCTTTTTTCATAACCAAAGGGAACTCTATACCAATAGCAGGAAGAAGTTCTGCAATATCTTTCCCTAAATAATAGCTATAAAAATCTACTGCACTCATATTATCAATCTCATAAACTCTATTTTTAATAGATTTTGTAACAGTATGGCTTTTTCCGATTGTTTCCCAATTAAAACTGTAATCTGTATGAATATTTAGATTTTTATTATATAATCCAACTCCAACAGCACCATCTCTTATAATCTCTTTTTCATTAAATATATAAGTATCTTCAAATTTAGAATAATCTCCAGCCATACCACCTGATATAATAATATCTTTACTAATAGAGTGAATTCCATCTAAGTACTCTTCCCCATTAGTAAGTAGTCCATCTGTAAAAGATATTAATAATTTTAATTGACTATTTTTATAATCAAAAAGTTTTATTATATCTTTACCCATCTCAAAGCTATTTGTATTATATTTTACTATTTTTGTTTCTATTTTTGTATTATCAAAAGAGGTAAAAGATAATACCGTAGAGTTATCTAATAAACCATTATTTGATATCTCTCCTGAAGTTGTCATACCAACTATCTTTACATCTGGAAGTAGTTGTATTAATTTAGATTGAATATTTTTAATAAACTCTTTTGTATTATTTGAAGTAAAAACTTGAACTAATAAAGAGCTGTCATTTTTAATTTTATTTAACTTTATAAAACTTTTTAAATCTTCTTGAGAATTATATTCTAGTATATTAGTTTTCATTTTTATATCCTTTTATAAATTATAAATAAATTTTAATTTTCAATATGAAAATATGTAAGTGAACTTTTTCCAAATTTTTTGTTTTTATATTTTGTGAACATACCTAATTTCTCTGGTAAAACTAGCTCTGTCATATGCTCAAAAGCTATAAGTATAATATTCTTGTTTGTTATATTTGATACCATATCAAATGTTTTTTCATAAATATTATCCATACCATCTCTAAACTCAAAAGGTGAATCAAGATATAAAATAATCTCTTTATCTTTAATATTTTTTTGTTGTTCTATTTGATTTAATAAGTTTGGTAATTTTTCAAAAGTATCACCAAATAAACAAGTTGTATTCTCTTTATCAATAGATTCACAATTTCTTTGAAGAACTTTATAAGAGTTTTTATCTATTTCACAAAAATAGCTATGACTAGCTCCTCTACTTAAAGCTTCTAAACCTATAGCTCCACTTCCTCCAAAACCTTCAATAAAGAGTGTATCAATTATATCAAATTGCAATACATTAAAAAATGATTCTTTTAATATAGATTTTGAACTTCTTGTAATATCTAATGACGGTAACTCTAAAACTCTGCTTTTATATTTTCCACCAACTATTTTGGTTGTAATTTTATTCTTTTTCATATATCTCTATCCTATTTTTTCCATTTCTTTTTGCTTTATAAAGAGCTAAATCAACATTTTTTATAATATTATCTTTTGTATTATTAATATCATCAAATATATCAACACCTAAACTAATAGTAATCGGTCTTTTTATTTTATCAAATTTAATATCTTTAATTTTTTTTCTTATTAAATCTGCTGTAATAACAGTATTTTCTAAAGATGTTTCAGGTAAAAGAATCATAAACTCTTCTCCTCCCCATCTTGATACAACATCTGTTTTTCTAGTAATTTGAAGTAAAACATTAGATATCTCTTGCAATACGATATCTCCAATATCGTGTCCATAAGTATCATTAATAGATTTAAAATCATCTATATCAAACATAATTAAACCAAATTGTCTTTTATATCTTTTATATCTAAATATCTCTTTATCAAACTCTTCATTTAACTTTTGTCTATTATATAATTGTGTAAGATTATCATGTGTTGCTTGGTATTCTAACATATTTGCGTGTAGTTGAAGTGTTGTGATATCTGTTAAAGAGATAACAAAGTGTTCTGTATCATATATAAATGTTTTTATATTTATTTTAAAAACTCTCTCTTGTTTATATTGATTTTCCATTAAAACAATTCTATCTATCTCTTTTAAGTTTTCTATTTGCTCTATCCAAGTTTCTGGATTTGATGTGTGAAAATATTTTTTTCTTTTAATAAAATTATCTTGTATAGATAAATTATTTTTATTAAACTCTTCTATGCTTTTTATGTTAAAAAAGTTTAAAAAAGGTTGATTAGCATTATATAATCCATTTTCATCTCCTACAACTATAAGACTTTCTTGAGAATCTAAAATAGATTTTAGTTCAAGAGTTTTCTCTTCCACTTTACTCTCTAGTTTTTTATTAATATCTATTAATTGATTTTTAAGTAAATTTGGTTCAATTGCTATATATATAGTATCCAAAAGTTGATTTAGGTGTAAGGGGGTATGTACTTAAACCATTAGACCTAAATCTATAGATCTTTTTAAAAATTCATTATCATTAAATGCAGTTATTATAATAGATGGGATATTACTATTTATTTTATTTATCTCCTCTATCATAGTTAATCCATCCATATTTGGCATATTGATATCTGTAATAACAATATCTATTTTTTCATCTTTAGAATTATATGAATTATGGTTTTTTTTAAAAAACTCTAAACCCTCTTCACCATCTGTGGCACTAGTAATACTTTTTACAAATTTAGATAAAACATCTATTGTTAATTTTGATATCTTAATTTCATCTTCAACATATAAAACATTGATACTTTTTAATATAGACTTATTTATCACAATCTTATCCTTACCCAAAAATTCTAATGGCATTATCTAAATCCTCTTTAGTATCAATACCAAAACTTCTTGAATCTACTTTTATCATTGATATTTTTTTATTATTAGATATTACCCTTAATTGCTCAAGTTTTTCTATATTTTCCAAACTAGTTTCTTCTAAATCACAAAACTGATTAAGAGATTTTTTTGTAAAACCATAAATACCTAAATGACCTTTATATACAATATTTTTGTAATGGTCTCTATTATAAGGGATTTTATTTCTTGAAAAATATATAGCATTATTATTTTCATCACATACAACTTTTACATGATTTGGGTCATCTGCTAGGTCTGAGTTTATCTCTTTATAACAACTAACCATTGTAAAATCACTATTACTTTTAATATCTTTTATTTTTTTTATAACTTGTTGTATAATATTTGGTTCTATAAAAGGTTCATCTGCTTGAACATTAATAATAATATCATCATCTTTTAAGTCTAAAATATTTGAAGCTTCATTTATTCTATCTGTTCCACTATTATGCTCTATAGATGTAAGAATAGCTTCTATATTATAGCTTTTAGCTAAATCTATAACCTCTTTTGAATCAGTTGCTATTACAACTCTATCAATAGATTCTACTTGTTTAGCAGTTCTTATAACCATTGGAAGTCCCAAAATATCAGCTAATATTTTATTTTCAAATCTGCTACTTTTTAATCTTGCTGGAATTATTATCATAAATTAAGAACCTGTTGGTAAAATTAGTTTAAATGCAACAACATCTTCATCTCTATTTTCTACAACAATAGAGCCTTTTAGATGTAGTTCAATAATCATTTTTGATATATATAAACTTAATCCAACCCCATTTCTAGTCTCTTTTGTACTAAAATATGGGTCAAATATCTTTTCTATTACGTCATTTGGGATATGCCCACCATTATTTGATATCTCTACAACTACATTACTTTTCTCATCTGAAGTTACCATCTTTATATATTTATCCTCTTTTGTAGATTTGTCAAGAGCTTCTTGTGCATTATCTAGTATAGCAGATATAGATGTTGATAACTCATTTTCGTGTGTTTGAAATACAACAGTTGAGTTATACTCTTCTATTAAATTTGGATAATTAAGTGAAGATATATTTAAAGCTCTTGTACAGATATCTTTTATATAAGCATCTTTTTTATCACCTTGTAGCTCTGTTATATATTGAAACTTATTAATAATAGAAGATAAACCCTCTATATTTGTTTGCATCCCTTCCAAAATTGGAACAGCTTCATCTTTAGGAACAGCTTCATCAAATTGATATGAAAATAATAAGTTTTGAGCTTCAAGTGAAATTGCATTAAGTGGTTGTCTCCACTCATGAGCTACTGTTCTCATAGTATCACCCATAATTTTTAGTTTTGCTTCATTATCTACAATAGTTTTTTCAAGTTTCTCTTTATTTTGTTCAAGTTTAATAGTTCCTGTCATATCAAACATAACAGCTGAATAACCTGTAATATCTCCATATTTATTATTAATAGGTTTTATAATAGCATCTACCCATATCTCTTCACCATATTTATTTTTACTAGCAATTACTCCATTCCAGCTACCTTGAATAATAAGTTCTGACCAGATAGTCCCCTCTAAATCTTCTTCATTTAAAGATGGATGACTCATTAGTTTATAAGATTTACCTATAAGTTCAGATTCATTAAATAAACACAATCTACAAAAAGCTTCACTAACTTTTGTAAAAATCCCCTCTTTATTTACATGCGCTTGGATTACATATTTATCAAATGTTTCGTGGTCTGAAATAGTTTGTGTAATATCATTTGCATTTATAACAATAAACTTTTTATTTAACATAAGTTTAATAGATATATCTAAATATACTGTAGCTTTATCTCGTCTAATACAAGCAACTCTAATACTATTTGTATATTGATTTTCATAATTTTGTCTTAAAAGCTCTTTAAATTCTGCTTTATATTTAGGTAGTAATAAACTTTCGAATTTAATTTGTAAAAGTTCATTCTCTTTAAAACCTAAAATAGGTGTAAATGCATTGTTTACATAAACAAATTTACTTGTTTGGTCAATAATACCTATACCATTCCAAGAGTTATTGATAATCTCTTTAAGTTCTTGTGTATTTTTATCTATCGCTGCGGTTGTTTCTGCCATTTAAATATCCTAAAGTTTGATATTTCTATTTTATCATAAAATATTGAAAATTTAACTTATAATAAAAAGCATAATGATATAATCTTTTTATACTAATTAAGGAGTAGTTATGAAATGTTCATATCTTATGGTAGCAGGAGATAAACAAAAACATTTAGATAAATTAGATGTTTTAAAATCTGATGTAGTGATGATAAATCTTGAAGATGGAGTTTATGATAAAAAATTTGCTAGAGAGTTATTGTTTAAAAACTATAAAACCAAACTATTAAAAATAAAAAATAAAGAGGTTGTTGTAAGGGTAAATGAATTAAATGGAGTTGGCCAAGCTGATATTGAAGTTATAAATAAACTAAAACCAGATGCTATTAGAGTCCCTAAAATAAAAACTATAGAAGATGTTAGTAAAGCACTAGAGCTAATAGATAAAGATATTGATATCCATTTAAGTATAGAAACAAAAGAGGCATTTAATAATATTAAAGAGTTTAAAATAG
>Ga0193965_1000226_pt1 | contig 19551 bp, 3 predicted proteins | sample FB_8_MG_FD_140330 | JGI IMG/M metagenome (GOLD analysis project Ga0193965, IMG submission 140330) | Microbial mat bacterial communities from the Broadkill River, Lewes, Delaware, United States - FB_8_MG | ecosystem: Environmental > Aquatic > Freshwater > River > Microbial mats | place: USA... | reverse complement strand
CACTTTCCATCTCTATATCCCCAAATACTTTTTATAGTTGCACCATAAGTTGCTACTTTATTATATAAATTTTTAATATCTAAATCATTACCTGTTCCAATTAAATTCCATCCATAATTTAATTTTGAACTTAAATCATCAGCTAATATATTATAAGGCGTTCCTATTTGTATTATCTTTCCTGAATCTTTGGTATTAATCCATCCACCTTCACCTGCACTTAAAATATTCATTGTTTCATATCCAGATTGTGAAATCTGAGCTTTTTTAATACTATCTTTTGCAAAAACCTTCCACTTTCCATCTTTATATTTCCAAGAGGTATCTATATTTAATATACTTGATGGGTCTATACCATCAGTTATTTTTGATGAAATTAAACTCCATCCACTTTTATATGATATTATCTCTTTTTTAAGACTTTGGCTCTCTTTTACTTTTACAACAAACTCTTTTACTGTAATATATCCATTGTTCGTAGCTGTTACTTTAATTGTGGTTTCACCTAAGTCTACTCCAGTTATTATAATTTTATCTCCATCTAAACTTTGTGTTGCCACAAGATTATTATAACTTTCTACACTATAGGTATAATCACCTAGACTATTTATCGACACAGTATCATTGCTAGTTAATAAAACTTCTAAATATGTAGTAGATAATTCAAATACTGGTTTGTTTTCAAGTTCTACTAATTCAGTATCTATATTATCACCTTGTAATTTAACAGCTTTAGAAACTATATTCCCATCACTATCTTCTATATAATATGTAATAGAATACTCTCCATCATAAGCAGCCTCTAGTTTATTATAAATCCCTTCATATCTAGCATTATCTAAATTATATTTAAGCTCTACAGTATATGGTATCATATTAGGAGTCTCAAAACTCTCATCATTTATTACTGGTGGTTGATAATTTGGTGGAATTACAGTAGCCCATATTTTGTTTACTCCACCACTTCCATCAATAGTTATAAATAAATCTATATTTTTATTAGTTGTAGATATCTCAAAATTATCTATATCTTTTCCGAAGTAATCTGTTATACTTCCTAGTTCCATCCCTGCCGCTGCAAAATCTCCCCCTACTCTAAAGTTTAGTAAGTTATCATTTGCTCCATTTGATATTTGTGGAATTTGTAAAGCATAAACTCCACCTTGTGAAGCTAGTTTTTCTTTTGCACTAGTAAATGCATCTTTTATAGAGCTACCACTTAAAATAGCATCAGCTAAGAACTTACTAAAAGCAACATTTCCAAATCTATCTATATATGATAGTTTTCCAGTTTGTGATGACGTAACTACAACTATATCCTCTCTTTTATTTTGTTCTGTTAAAGTTGGTATAAAACTTCCTGACTTACAAGCTTCTATAACAACTACAACTTCTCTATTAGAATTAGTAGTAAAATCATCTATTGCATTTTTTAAATCACTTGCAGTTACAATATCTCCACTTTTTATCTTAAAACTACCATTTGCTCCATGGTCAACCATATATATAAATAGTGGACCTTTTTTATCACTATTCGCTCTATCTTTTATAGTTTGATAAAAATTAGTTTTATTTGGGTCTTTATTATCTACTACATCATCAATAATACCATCGTTATCTATATCAATACTATCAGAAGTTCCATTTAAATAATATATCTCATCGTTAGTTAATCCTCTTAATAGAAATCTATTATACATATTTTTTGATAATTTTTGGCTAGCTATATAAAGATTATCTGTAGGGTTATTTGCATCACCTACAAGTATTATAAGCTCTCCATTATCTTGTATATTTTCAGTTGAATCTTCTAACTTTAAACCTTTATTCAATAAATAAGTATAATACTTTTGAGCATAAGCTATCTCTGTTTGTGTTTGTTGTGGTGATAATGTTCCAATTGTAGATAATGTATAATCGAAATCACTACCATAGTTACTGTTAAACCTTAAAAAATAAGTACCATTTTGTGGTACATTGAAGTTATAAACTATAATATCATTTTGTAAATATTCAAAAGACTTTTCCACTACATCCCCACTAGAATTATATACAAACATATTAAATTGGAAATTTGTAATATCTTCATTTGATAAAACTAATTTAGGTGTAAGAGTAACTGTAAATGTTGTAGAACTAGAGGTACTTGTTTGTGTTTGAATTTTATAAAAATCAACCTCATTAGCTTTTAATGTAGCTTTTAAACTTGTATTAAACTCTGTATAACTATTATCACTGTATTCAAGTGCAGTTGCACTTTGATAATTGTTATTTGGTTCTATCTCTTCCCTTTTATCTGATTGACCAAGTACAAAGGTTACTATCTCATTTGCACTACCATTTAATGTTATTGTATATAAAGAAGCTCTTAAACCTATTACTTCATTTATAAATTTACTATCAAAACTCTCAAGCAAATGTGAACTATCTGTTTGAGACCCAAGATATAAACTACTTTTTAATTGCTTATTTGAACTTAATACATATTGGTAAGTAGTAGATTTTGGTGCTATAAAACTATAAATTGCTTTCCCATTATTATCTAGTTTTATTTGTTCAAAATAATTTTCATACTCTTTAACAGCAACCAAATTATATTTAAATTGTGTAATATTATCTAAGTCAAATGAAACAAAATACTTTTTACCTTTTTCAAGTGGCATCTTAATTGAAGAAAATTCTTCAGGATTAATAATTTGCTCTCCAAGTAAAATTTTGTTACTTTCATTATCTTCTATACTACTTTCATATATCTTAGCAGTTATTTTAGCCTCTTTTGAATTATCTATTTTTATAAGTGAAGACAACTCCTCTTTTTTTATAATAACAAGTGAATAGTTACCTGTTTGTGTAGGTTCAAAACCTATATATCTTTTATCTTTATCACTATTATCGGATAATAATTTATCAGAATATGTGTTACTTAAAGATATCATTTGAATATTACTCTCTTTTGATGTAGAATTTAAAAGAGTTGAATCACTATTATCTAAATTATAAATTTGAGATACTAAGATTGAATCAAAATTATCAAAATCAAAAAAATAACTTGTATAAGAGTTTAATTTATTAAATATAGAAGTTGTATTAAATAATGTAATAGAGATATTATTATCTCCGTTATTTAAATATAAATCAAAATATGAGTTATCAACACTACTAGTAAGAAGTGAAAAATTATCATCATCAAAACTATATCCATTATATATACTATCACTTGGATTTGTATCTATATTTACCTCATCAATCTTCCCGTCATTATCTTCATCTAAAAAGAATTTTGAGCTATCATTTTTATATAAATCAACTGAATCTGGTACACCATCAAAATCTTTATCATATGCTTTAATGTCAAATAGATGTATCCCTTTTTGATAATCAGCAATAATAATTTTATTTGTATCAATACTATCAATACTATATACTTCACCTAAAGTATCTATTGTTGTAATTTTTTCATAAGTTGTTGCATTAAAAATATGAAATCCATAATACCCATGTGGTACAAAAAGAAGATTATCTTTTAGAAGCATATTTCGTTCATTATAAGTATCTTCAAGAGAAATTGATATTATCTCCTGTGGTATTAAAGGGTTTGTTATCTCATAGATACCCAAAGCATCTTTTCTAAGTATATAAGCAATATTTTCTTTTATTTTTATATCTCTTACATTACTTATTGCTATTTGTTTTTCATAAATTGGATTAGTTATATCACTAATATTAGATACAAGTGTATCGTTATCATCTCCAATATAAAGATAATCTCCTATTTTACTTATTCCACCATAAGGATAACTTCCATCTGTAAAATCTAAACTACCTTTTATTATAGGCTTTAAACTATCATTTACATCTAAAATTTTTATATAAGTTTTACTATTACTATTTAATTGATAATATCCTGCTAAATATACAATACTATTCTCTACTAAAATAGAAAATCCATATCCAAACTCATCTCTTAATTGAGTTTTAGACTTAAAGATAGGTTTAGATGGTGTAGAGATATCATAAATAGATAAATATTGTTTATATATCCACTCATTATTTTCTTTATTTTCACTGTATCCAATTATATATAATAAACTTCCTTCTACAAAAATCTTTTTTGCATAGTCATAACTACTATTACCTTTATATGCTTCAATAGTGTTTATAATAATTGGATTATTTATATCATTTAAATCTACTATTTTTACATCAAAGTCGTCTCTAATATAAGCATAATTTCCATTTGTATCTACCTCTTGTGCAAATGTTAAATTTGTTTTTAAAGAGGAGATATCATAAAGCTTAAGAGAGTTTGATGATAATATATCAGATATACTATTAGATGTAATTTTACCATCAATATACTCTACTGTTCCATTTTTAGATTTTGCTAAACTTCCATTTGCACTATATAATACAAAATAATCATTATCTATATCTATACCAATAGCACTTCCACCATATAAAGATTCAAAATTACCGTCTTTTTGCTCAATAAGTGTACCATCTAAATAATATTTATTTAAAGTTATAGTATTTGTTACCTCATTAAATGTATAGATATCTAAATATTTATTTGTTTTTGTTTCATCACCATTGTAATCAAACAATAATAATTTTTTATCTTTTATCTCATCTAAACCATTAAAATTTATAGCTCCTAGACCATTTTTTGGAGTATCTAAATATGTAGTATCATATATATCAAATCCATAAGAACCTTGAGGTATAAAAACAAGTTTATCTTGAAGAAATAAAGTTCTTTCGTCATAATTTTTTTCAAATGACATTAATTCTATTTTTTGTGGTGCTAAAGGGGTTGTTATATTATAAATATCTAAACCATCTTCTGTGAGTATATAGATTAGTTTTTCATTCCTTTTAATATCTTTTATACTACTTGAAGATATATGTTTTTCATAATTTAGATTTGAAATATCACTTATATTAGCTATAATAATATCACTATTTGTTCCTATATATAAATACTCTTCTATTATACTCATTCCACCGTGTGTATAATCTCCATCTGTAAAATCTATACTTCCTTTAACTATAGGACTAGAACTATCACTTATATCAAAAGTTTTTAAATATGTTCGAGAGTTTGTATTTACTAAGTAGTATCCTGAGATATATGCAATATTATCCTGCAATAAAATACCAAACTCATATCCAAACTCATCTCTTAATTGAGTTTTTGATTTTAAAATAGGAGTAGAAGCTATAGATATATCATAAATAGCTAGATACTGTTTAAAAATAGATATATTATTTACATCTGGAGTCTCACTATATCCAACAACATATAATAAATTATCTTTTATTATTATTTTTCTAGCATATTCATAACTATTATCACCTTTATATGATTGAATAGTATTTATAATAGTTGGACTGTTTATATTAGTTAAATCAACAATCTTTATATCAAAACCATCTCTAATATAAGCATATTTTCCACTTATGGCTATATCTTGTGCAGATGTTAAATTTGTTTCTAAAGATGATACGAAACTATAATCTTTATCATAAACTATTAATCCATTAGTTCCATCAGAAACTAAAAAGTAATTATCATAAGAAACTATATTAGAACTACTTCCATCTGTATCTATAGTTTTTATTTTACCTAAATTTTCACCTATACTATTTGCAACTGTTGGATCACTTTGTCTTACAAACTCTTCTAAATTTGTAAGACCATCTCCATCTGTATCACTATCTGAATTACTTATAGAGTACTTAGTTTCCCAACTATCCATCATACCATCACTATCTATATCACTAAAAGCAAATATATTATTTACTAAAAATAGTGATAATAAAAAGAAACTTAACACCTTCATCATCTCTTCCTTTATAATAAGTTTTTATAATTTATAGTTCTATTTTCCAAACTGTACCGTTTTCACCAGCAAATAAAATAGCTCCATCTACTAAATTCATATTAGATACTTTAGTATTAAATGTACCTATTAAAGTGGTATTTTTATAAAACTTTCCACTACTTGTAATGATATAGATATTTTCATTATATATAATTGGTTTAGCAACAATATTGCCATTTAGTGAATATACACTATTTATATCTAAATTTTCATCAATAGTATAAATAGTTCCATTATTATCTGCAACTATTAATTCTTTAGTAGTTGATAATATATTAGAAGATGGTGTTAAAACTAAAGAATCCACAAACTCTTTTGAACTATCATACTTTTTTAAAACTCCATCTACATCTATGGCAAAATAAGAGTTATTAAGAGTTACAACTTCAGCTATTATACTAGAACCATTAAAATCTATAGTTTTTGTTATATTATTATTAGTTTTATCTACAAATACTATTTTTGATTGACTTGTACCAAATATTATCTCATCAGTAGTTTGAGATAGTTTTCCAATATTACCAACATTTTCTATAGTTGAGATATTTACATTATCTAAATCATTTATAATTAAAAAACCAGAATCAACACTATCTTGACTTTGTGTAGGGATATATATTTTACTATCTGTTATAATAGGTTTATAAACAACAGATATATCTACCCAAGCCCCAAAATCATCTTCAGATGCAATATTATTATTTGTTAAATCAACAAAAGTATCTCCAAAAGTACCATAATATAGATTATTATTTTCTACAACTAATCCATCATATATAATACCATCACCCTCTTTTAGTTTTGTAATGGTACCATTTTGTTCTATTTTACTAACTATAGAGTTACTAGCTCCAAATACATATCCATCATTATATGGATAAATAGTAGAATATATTATACTATCTGTATTTGCTAGTAATTTTGGTTTTATGCTATAATCATCTCCTAAATAAGTGAACTCTTTATTTTTATCACCTATTGTATATATAGTATTAAAATCTTTATCATATTTACCATCTACTCCATCTACTAAAGCTATATCTTCTAATGGTTTCATAATAATAGGTTCATCTGAATTAATATCAAGAATTTGTGGTTTATACCCTTTTTTATGAGCAACAAGTTTTAATGGTTTTGATGGTGAACTATATGTAAAATTACCATCTTTATTTGTACTAACAGCTATTTTATTATTAGATACTACAAGAACATCTCTTAATAATTGACCTTTTTCATTTTTAATAGTATTAGTTTTATTATAAATAGTTGAACTATCTACATCTACTAAAGCAAAAGAGGTAAATTTATTATACCAATTTTTAGATACCACAGAATTAGACTTTGATATATAACCCTTACCAACTAACTCCCAAGTATCTCCATTTAGTGCATAAATATATGGATTTGATATATTTGATACATTTTTAAATATTGGTTTTAAATTCATCTGACCATTTATAGTAATAGGGTCAATAACTTTTTTATCACTACCTTGAACTTTTGTAGATACTCCTAATTTAAACTCTCCTATATCTGGAAAGTTATTAGGCTTAGTATCTATATCTTCAAAAGATAGAGTTAAAGATTGTTTCATATTTACATTTGAAAGTATCATTATTACATTTGCTGACATTAAAAGTGGTTTTATAGGTTTTGCTTCTATAGCTATAAATTTTATCTCTTCAAAGTTAATATTATAATCAGGTAAAACGAAATATGGAACTTTCATAAAATCACTTGAGTTATTCTCAAAAGATACTTGATTTGTATTATCTTCTAAAAATATAGCATAATTTTCATCACTATTACTTATATATTCACTTACAGGTTCACCATTCTCATAACCTGCACTAAATGGTACAAATCCACTATTATTAAAATCAAATAATGATTCTTTATAATTAAAGTGTATATATCCATCTAAACTACTTACTTTACTACCAAATGATACTTTTTGTGGAATAAGATTTTCATCTAAAAACAAAAACTTTTTCTCTTTATTTTCTTTGTATATATGTTCTATACCACTATATACCCAAATACCATCATCTTTAGATATATCAGAAAATTTATCTATTCCACTATACTCTTTATTATCCCCTAGTTTCCAAGAACCATTACTATATTTCCAGTATAAAGCATTTGAATCAATCTCTTTTATATTAGAGTTATCTTCTATAGTTCCTATTAGATTCCAACCTTTTTTTATATCTATCTCATTTATTGTTTTTGAATCTAAATTAGATATTGTTGTATTATTTAAAGTTTGTATCCATACACCTTGAGATGAATTAATAGCTATTAAACTTTCTATATTATTATCTTTTAATAAGTTATTATACTCTGTATCAAAAGAGTAAGCTTTCCAATTTGTACCATAGCTCCAAATAGATTTTATATTTTGATTTGAAATATCAGAAATATTTATATCTGATGGTAAAGAAACTAAATTCCAACCTTTTTCTAAATCTATACCATTTAAACTTACACTAGTTAATAAACTACAACAAATTAAACTATATTTTATTTTCTTCATTTTATTTTCCTTTATTTATAAACCCAAAAACCATCATAATTATCTATAAAACTTAAACTCTCATAACCTGCTTCTATTGCTAACTGTGTCGTAACTGCATCTTTTGAATAAAATTTCCAAGTTTGAGTAATATTATTCCAAGCCCAAATAGTTTGCATATCTTTAAATATATCCATATTAGTTATAGTTGCACTACTTACTAAGTTCCAACCTGTTGTTAGTTTTGATATATCTAAAATAGGATTATCTTTTTTAAGCTCTAAAGATATATCTTTTTTTGAATTTACCCAATAACCTGTATTAGAAAATATTGTTGTTATCTTATTTTCAAGTATATTACTACTCCATAATCCATTTGAATATGTAAAAATAGATTCTATATCACTATTTTGTAATATATTAATATTATCTAAACCTACTAAGTTCCAACCAATAACTAATTTTTTTGATATAGTTTCTTCACTAACTTCAATATTATTATCTTTTGAAACTATTAGATTTACTGTTTTTATAGATGAAGATGACTCACTATCACTTACTTTAAAAGTAAATTTATCTATCCCTACAAAATTACTATTTGGACTATATGTAAAAGTACCATTATTAAATACTAAAGTACCATTAGAAACATCTGTTATTTTTGTAAAAGTTATACTATCTTTATCTCCATCTGTTGCTTCTAAAGTTTTTGTTATAAAATCACTATTATATAATTTAAAACTATAATTAGATGTTACGGGAATCTCATTTATTTTATTTACATTAACTTTAAAACTTTTTGTATCTTCTATATTACTATCAGCATTTAATATATTAACACTAATTGTTACTTCTCCATAATTATCATCAATAGAAGAGATAGATAAAGTACCACTTTGAGATATAGAAGCACTTACTAAATTTTCATTTGAATTTGTTAAACTAAAAGAGAAACTTTCATTTGCAATATTTGTTACATCTACATCAAAACTAAACTCTCCAAAACCTTCACTTAAGTTTTGGTCAGATAAATTCGATAATGAAATAGTATCTAAAACACTTGCTACTTTTATAGTTGTAGTATCTGTAACTACCGTTGCTCCATCATTTACAGATATAGTAAGTGTAGTATCTCCATATTGATTTAATTTTGATAAGATTGGTATAGTTGAGTTATACTTAGAACTACTAAAAATGTATGTTGTAGTATCCCCTAAAGATATAGTGTTATCATCACTTAAAGATAAAGTTACTGTTAGATTATCGTTATCATTATCGTCAAGATTTAATACTAAATTATAAGTTCCAAAGTCTTCCTTAAGAGAGATTATATCATCTACTGAAATAGTTGGGATATTATTATTAGCTTTTAATACTGTAAAATTAAAAGATTTAGTATCATTAGCAGTTCCATCTGCACTTGTGATAGTTGCTGTTAGTGTTACAGTTTTATCTCCAGTTGCATAAACTGGTTGAACAACAACACCATCATTTGAAATATAAGTTGTATTTGAACTAGACCATAATATTGTTGCTCCACTTATATTAGTAGGTAGGTTTAAATTTGATGTTAATTCTGAACTATTTTGAGATGTTAAATCATCTATTGTTAAGTTTGTTTTTACTAGTGCAACTTCTTCATCTGGGTCTAAAACACCTCCAACTTTTATAGTTGTATTATAATCTATACTATCTTTAATATCATTTACAGTTATTGTTACTAGTGTATCTCCATATTTATTAACTATTGAACTAATAGGTATATTGATATCTTGACCAAGCTGTGATGGTATTATTTGATAAGTTGTATTTGTAAGTGAAATAATTTCACTACTATTAAGCTCTATATTAACTGTTAAGTTTTCGTTATCTAAGTCATATAATTTTAAAACTAAATTATAACTTCCAAAATCTTCACTAAGTGCAACTATACTATCAATAGAAGCAGTTGGTGCATTATTATTAGCTTTTAAAACAGTAAAATCAAAAGACTTTGTATCAGTAATAGTCTTATCTGCACTTGATATAGTTGCTGTTAATGTTACACTTTTATCTCCACTTACATAAGTAGGTTGTGTTACAACTCCACTATTTGATATATAAGTTGTATTTGAACTAGACCATGATATAGTTGAACCATCTAAACCTATAGAAGAAAGATTTAAGTCACTTGATATTGTATTTGAGGCACTATTTTCAGATATAAGAATAGGGTATATTAAACTATCTTTTGTTAGTATTACACTTTTATCTATAGTTATATATGCTAAATCTGATAAAATCATATTATCCTCATCATCTTCTACAAGATAATTAATTGCATAAGTACCATTTGTATCAAAAGTATAATTTCCACTAAATAATCCTGTATTAGAATTATAAACTAACTCTACTTTTTCAGAATTAATAACTTTTGCAGTTCCTACATTTTGTGGTGCAGTTGGAGGTAATATTAAAGCATAAGCTTTTGTGATAGTTGGATAGTTTACACTTATATTTACATCTAAAGTTATATTTTTATCATTTAATACAACATAAGTTAAGTTATTATCTTTTGCAGTATAACTATTAAAGTCTGGAAAACCTCCAACCATAGCATAATCTGAAATTTTTTGTTGATTTGTACTATTACTATAATATTGTGGATTTATACTTACACCATATTTAAAAAGTTTTTTATTAAAACTTTCACTTGCTTTTGTAAATGAACTATTTAAATCATCTCCTTTTTTCATATTACTTAAAAAGTATTTAGAAAAGCTTATCCCAAAAGGGTCCATATATGTTGGATTTAAAGCATCTGCTGAAGATATGATAACTCTATCTCCATAAGTATTATTATTTAAATCATCAAATATACTTCCACTATAACAAGCATCAAATACAGCTACAATTTTTCTATTTGTATTAGTTTGAAAAGTATCAAATAAAGATTTAATATCTGTTGCACTTACATCTTTATTTGCAGCTACTTTTATAAGATTTTCATCTCCATGGTCAACCATATAAAATATTAAAGGTCTTGATGAATTATTTTCTAAATTATCTACTAAAGTAGTTACATCACTCCAAGAGAAATTTGTATTATTATATGTTACATCATCTTTTACTTTGTCGTTATTAATATCTAATATAGTTTGAGCCCCATTTGGATTAAAATAAAATATATCTTCACTTTTTAATCCAAATTTTGTAAGAGTTTTATATACACTATTTCCTATTTTATTTATAGAAAATCTTAATTTATCAACATCATTTGTAACAGTTAAACCAGATGGTAAATTATCAGGGTCAATATGTCCTACAACTATAACTGCTTGTGCATTTTTTAGTTTATCTATATTTGATTGAGTTGAAGTCTCTATTGGTTCAATATTTTGTATTTTAAAATTAATACTATCACTTAATCCTTTTGCAGATATAGTTATAGTAACTTCACCATTATTATAAAATACTATTTTATTTCCATACACTTGAGCAATAGAATTATCTGAACTTGTAAGTTGGTACTGAGATGTTGTTAACTCTTTAAAAATATTTGTAATTGTATTATCGTAAGATAATAAAGCATTTAATATCACCATATTTTGACCATCAATAACTACTTCACCATCAAGACCATCTTTTGTTCTAAGTTGTAAATCTAAAGTTGGCATAGTATTTTTTTCAGCTTCAGATATTAAAGTTACACTAGATACTACTCTACTATAATTATTATTATCATTCATAACTTTTAAATTATAATCACCTAAAAGTTTATAATCAGGAAAAGTTATCTCTAAAGTATTATTATCTAATAAAGTTGTATTTGTTTCAAGATACTTATCTATAGTTACGACACCTCCAAACTTTGAAGATACAACCATAGCAGCATCTAAAAAATCAAAGTTATTTACATCTCCAGATATCTTAATAGTATCTAAATATACAGGATTAGATTTATCACTTATATCAAGAACTATAATACCATCATAACTATCTGCTACATAAAGTAAATCACCTTCTCTCTTTGTAAACCAAACAAAATCAGGAGTATCGTAAGAACCTAAAATAATTGTTTTATTATTTTCATCATACATATTATTTTCATCTAATATAAAAACACCATCATATCCAGCACTTACATAAGTATAATTATTATCAAATACAAATGATGTAATTTGTTGTTTAGTAAGATTAAAATCAATAGTCATTACATCTAAAGTAGATAAATCTATTTTTATAATTTGATTTTGATATGTAGCTATATAAAGAGTTCCATCTTTTACATAAGAATATATAGAATAGTAATAACTATAATTTTCATAAGCTTCTGCTAATAAATCATCATATATAACTTCTATAGATGAACTGTCACTTATATCAAGTAATGCTACAGAACCCCAACCATTTCCTACAACTGCTACTTTTGAATAATTTACACTATCTTCAGACCAAGAATCATATATACTTATATCTGTTACTATTTGAATAGACTTAGCAGAACTTGTTACATAGTCTTCATTTTCATCAATATCAAAAGTTCTATAGCTTCCTAAAGATATATTATTATCTAAATCATATATAATTAATCCATAATCATCTACTGTATAGGCTAATCCATTTTGAACTAATACTTGATTAGCATTTGTAATAGAACGATTATTATCTCCATCGAATGTAACATTTTGTAAAGCTAAATTCTCTTTTTTTGTTCCATTAATATCTTTTTTAGTTAGTGTCAAAGTATTTACATTATCTAAAATTTTAAATGATTTTTTATATTCTGGTTTTTGAAGATTTGATAAATCTGTTATAACAATTCCACCTTGTGTTCCAGACTCTACTCCACTTGAATTTGTATATGTAAAATATGTAGTATTACCATCTACTAATACACTGTTAGTTTTACCTGAAACTTTTTGTGTATTATAAACCATATCTTCCATACTATTTGGTTTTGTGATATCACTAATTACAACACCATTAAAACCATTTGCACTATAAGAATAACCATTGTATATATCTACACTTGTTGTATCACCTGAAGCATTAAATTTGGCAAACTCTTTTAACTGTGTAGGAGTTGATATATCAAGAACTAAAACTCCATCCTCTTTATTTGCTACTACTAATTTATTATCTGATATAATCATTTTAATAGATTTACCATTTGTAGTAAAAGTAGTCCCTACTTTAGTTAAATCTGATTTATTTAATATATCTATACCTTTATCAAGTTTTGCAACATATATATAATCATCTTTTATAACAATATCATGAACTGATGTAGCACTATAAGTATCATTTATAGTTCCAGTTAAACTTGTTTTAACTACACCTTTATCTCCATTTGCTATATATAAACTATTATTATCACTATCTACTTCAAAAGCCCACGAAGAGTATCCAGTACTAAAATTAGAATCTTGTGTTAATTGATTATTTAGAAAAATAATAGAAGATTTATTATCATCTTCAATATCAGAAAAGTCTACTGTAGATATAATAATATTGCTAGATGTAAACTCTATATCTTTTACAGCTTGATTTTCAATAGTCTCATAAAAACTAGAAGATGTCAAAGTTCCATCTGTAGCTATATTAAATGTAAACAATCCTTCACCATCTGCAACATATAGTTTTTCATCATATATAGATAATTTACTTATATAAGTTAAGTTTAAATCTGTATTATCTTTTAGAAGTGTTGGTAGCTCTTGATTTGTAGATAAATCATATACTAAAATACCAGCTGTTTGATTTTCTCCATCATTTGCATAACCTACATATAATTTATTTTCATATATGTATGTTTCTTGAGCAATTACACTTGAACCTAAATTTAAAGTATTTATCTTTAAACTTTCATGAGTAGAATCTGCTGTAATTACAACATTTGAACTACTAGTAAAACCACTACCTTTAATAGTTATTGTAGTACCTTCATCTACAACTGCAACATTTGGTGAAATATCACTTATTGAAACAGAACCAACATTCTCTATTTGACTTGATATTTTTGCAAATAAAATAGTAGTTGCAAAAATCATATAAATTAAAATCTTTATCATAACCTCTCCTTTTATTATATTTTATAATAATATTATAGAGATATCACTTAAATATTGAAAGTTCCTTATTGGTATTAATATCTGAATATAACCAAAATCCATCTCTTTTATCTATGTTCTTTAATAACATATTATTATCTTCACATATTTTATTTTTATCTATATTAGAGTCTATACAACTCCACTTATTATTTTTATAGCCCCAAATTGTATGATTGATATCTTTAAATATAGAAAAATCATTTATATTTATAGGTAAAGATATAAGTTGCCACCCTTTAGTTATATTTAAAATATAGTTAGTATATTCAGTAAAGCCTATGTTTATATCTTTAAAACCTTCACCATACATCTCCTTTTCATATAAAAAAGAGTTATATACATTTGATACCAATTCATATTTATTTAAGTTCTGTTCTTTTTCTATAGAAGATATGAAACTATCAAAAGTTGAATAGAGTTTATATCTATTTATAAAATCATTTAAACTGTAGTTATATTTTTTAATTAGATAATAAAATAAAAAGCCATTACCATAAAATTCATAATTATTTGTACTTTTAAAACCTTCTATATTTATAATATCATCAAAATATTCATAAAGATATTTTGGGTCATTCATAATATAAACTTCAGTTGCTACTGCCGTGCCTTCTGTAAACCATTTATTTGTATCTGGTGTACTATCTTCACCTAATATAATTTTATTTTCAAACTGTACTACATGCATCATCTCATGGGCTACAATTCTTTTTATATCTGAGTTTAGTGTTTTTTGAGTTAGATTTGCATTTATTAGTATCTCAGGATAATCATCACTTGTAAATGCTCCAAGTGATGATATACTATTAGTTTTAAGTCCATCTGCAAATATACCAGTATTTGCAATATATAACTCTATTCTTTCAGGCATAATAAAACCATCTAATAAAAAACTTTGATATATTTCTTCTGCTTCTTTTTTTAGAGTATCTATATATTTGGGATATCCATCAATTTTTGCAGTCCACGGGTAACTATAATCATATTCATCTGACCAATAAATATAAAAGTGTTCTGTTACAAGTTGATTTTGAGATGATATATCTCTTAATAATAATCTATCTATATAATTACCATATAAATTATTAGTAAAAAATAAAAAAAGCCATACAAGAGAAAAGACTCTTATATGACTGATATTTAACATTTTTTTAAACTGTTAATTATTATATAGTACTATTAGTTTCATCAATTATTAATGTTGAACTATTAGTCTCTATCCCTATATCAGATGATAAGTTATCATCAAGTGTAGGTACCATTGGTGGTAATGATATTGCATTCTCAAGATTATCTTGGATAAATATATTATCTATTCCCCAACCTCTGTTATTATTCCATGCAGTATCTTTTGTGAAGAAACCAAATACAACTTTAGCTTTTTGACCAGCTAAAACATCCAATGGAAGCTTATAGTCAGACCACATTGGCTCTGCATTTAAACCTTTATTACTTAAATATGTAGCATATTGATAACCATTAACTACTGGAGTTTCAGGAGTAATTCTTTTGATATAAGTTTGACCAACTGTTACATAAGTAGTGTATCCACCAGCATCTTGTAATTTAATTGTTGTATCATTTGGTGTATCTGTGTCACCTTGTATCTCAAATCCTACAAATGCAGTATCAAATGCTGCATCATAAGCTGATACTTCAAACCATTGTTTAAAGTTAAGTACTGCTAAAGAGTAATTAGAAAAATCAATAACTGGTGATTTAAGTGCAGTTGCTACAGCTTTATTATCAGTTGCTTGATATGTACCCTTAGTCACATCCCCTACCCATGCGTAGTTTTCACCATATGGTGTTGCTAAAATAGTAGTACCATCTTCGTACCCATAAGTACTTGCCCATGTAGAATTTACTGTAGGTAAATTAGCATTATCAACTAGATTCCAAACTGCATCTGCACTTGGATTATTATAATATTTACTTGTCTCAAGAGCTACTATAGACCAATTACCATCAACTCCTACTAAACCATTTTCAAAGTCTTGATTTATACTTGGTAACTCAGGAACAACCTCTGTAATATTTGTTTCATTATTTTCAACAGGTGCTAGTCTTTTTAACATAAAGTTATGTGTAAGTACATCACCAGCTATAGGAGAAACCATAAATTCGTCATCTGTATATGTTGGTTCTGAACCATTTAAGTATTGAGGATGACCTGCTGGTCTCTCATTTTCTACACCATACTCATGACCTTCTGCTCTTGCAGTTAATTCTAAAGTAGGGATAATAGATGGAGCTATTTGATTGATTTGATAAAATCCATCATCTTCTGTTGTTGTATATCTTGCACTATAAGCTGTAGGCTCATTTGCAGATACTTTAAAGTCTAAAATATCAGAAAAATCATCTACACTTGTAAGCTTATCCCAATCTAAAGATGTAGCAGAACCAGCTACAGTTTTATATGTTTTACCTAAGCCATTATCAAATTTAGCTTCAAAACTATTTATAACAGTAAATCCACTTTGATACAATGGTACCTCATCACCAAATTTAATATTATCACTCTCATTAGAATCTGCTGTATAATCAATAGAAGTTATAAGAGGGAAGTTTTTATTAAACATCTTATATACTCTTGAGAACGGCATCTTACTTTTTGCAAAAGTATCCTCTAGTATAAGACTATGATTCCCATCTGCTTTTGCTGCTAGGTATGGATCATCTTTTGAATTTTCAGCTGTAATAAGTGAACCTAAATTACTTTCATATCCAACAATATAAGTGTTCCATCCATGAGTATCAGGGATAGAAATATAATCTGAAGTATCTGGATGAGCTTTAAATAAAGGCTTTAATCTAGAGATATCTTTACCACCAAATATTGATAATAATCCTAACTCTTCATTCTCAAGAACTTCTGTTAGATTAATATCAATAACTTCAAAAGTATTATTATCATCAGTATTATCATTATCTACATAATATGGTGCATTACCTTGATTTACAGAATATCCAAACGAATTAATAAGTGCAACTTCATCAACTTTTGCTGTAAAGTTAGCCATTATCATCTCATTGAAAGTTATAGTTTCTGTAGCATAACTATGTACAGCTTTTATAGCTATAATGTAATTTCCATAAGGGTTTTCCAACCATGGATTATCTTCAGTTGTACCATAGATAATATCTTCTATCTCTTTTTGAGTTAATATATTAACTGTACCATCTGTAGCTAATGTGCCAGATTTTATCTCTTTAACTATTGAGTCATCATCCTCTTTCATTAATGTATATGTAAATGTTACATTTGGATTTGCTTCAAGAGTAATAGTTTTTTTACCAGCTTCATTATCTACAATAACTTTATCTTTCGTAAGTATTTGTGGGTCTTGAAGTGTTACAATTGCTTTTCCTACACCTTGCTCATCTGCACCATTATAAGTAGATTTTACATAACCTTCAATAGTTGCTCTTTCAGGTATTTTGTAAATATATACATTATTGTCTGTAGTTGTTTCATTTCCATCTGGGTCATAAGTTGTATCTAAATTACCAAATTCAACATCAATTGCTATAGACTTATCAAAATTACCCTCGCTAACTGCTGTTATTTGATACATAGGTGAAAGGTATGGTACTTTATATTCAATAGTTGTACATCCAGTTTCTGCTGATGGAGTAGGTTGCCCTATTACATTTTCATCACCAATAATTACTAAGTTTTGTACTGGTTCTCCTACAAAATCATAAGTAGAACTATTGTTTTCATTTTCAGTTACTACAGAACCATCATTCATTCTGTAACCATCTTGTTTAAAACAGATCTCCGTACTACCTTTTACAGCTTCTGTTTTTATAGCATATACAATATTACCCGTACCTAAATCAGTAATTGCACCATTTGAAGCTTTCATACCAACTTTACCACTAGAAGTATCAAATTCTGCTGTATCTACTTTTTTCCAAGTTCCATCTTTTTGTTGTACTAAAACATAAAGATTTAATAAACCTTCATCTTGTTGCTCTTCTAATAACTCTAAAGCTTTTTCATTAAACTTACTTTCTCCACTATTTACACTTCCTGTAACACCATTTATAATTTTATCAAAATTTCCAACAAATTTTAATAATTTATAATCAAGTGGAATATTTGGAGCTAAAGTTTCTAAATCAATATCTTTTTTCTTAGAATCTTTTACATTAATATTAACTGCACCAACTACTGACAACTCTTCTGGAGTAACATTTTTTTCATCAATAGTTGTATTTGTATCTATTTTAGGTAATGTTGTAACATTTGAAAATGTTGAAACAGCAATAGTAATTGACTGTTCTATATTACCTGTATTAGGAATACTAACAACACTACCATCATCTGTAAGTGTATCATTTACTGGAGATGGTTTATTATCTCCTGTTGCAGTTGGATTCATAGTAACTACATTATTACTATTTAATTTAGCTAAAGATATACTTGAAAATCCATTTTTAACAACAGATATATTTGAAATATATCCATCTTTTGTAGCTTTTATTGCAGTACCATCTTCTAAGTTTAAATTTGCTAAATCGAATTTACCATTTAGTTCTGTGACACCATATAATTCTCCTGTCACAGAATTATAAATACTAACACCACCTAAAGGAGCTATATTACCACCATCTCCTATAACTTCATTTACTAAAACAAAATCAGGAATAGTAGCATCAGGAGGAGTGATATCCATACTACTTGTAGTATTTACCCAATAACCCTCACCTTCTGTGATTTCAGTTAAAAGACCAATTTGAGTATTTGACTTGATTAATTGCTTAGTAGCTGCCCCTGGAGCCCATGCTTTCCACATACCATTGTTAAATGCCCATACAGTATATATTGTATCTTCTTGAGCTGAAGTAAAAATATTTTCAATTGACTTTGTACCATCAATATTAAATGAGATTAAATTCCATCCACTTTCCAAAGTATTTGCTGTAGCTGTTTCTGTACCTGAAAGATTTAAAGATAGTTTAGTATTACTATTTACCCAAAAACCTTCACCTGCATTTATAGTTGTTAAGCTTCCTACAGTATCACCTAATGCAGAAATTTTTG
>Ga0193965_1000225_pt1 | contig 19583 bp, 21 predicted proteins | sample FB_8_MG_FD_140330 | JGI IMG/M metagenome (GOLD analysis project Ga0193965, IMG submission 140330) | Microbial mat bacterial communities from the Broadkill River, Lewes, Delaware, United States - FB_8_MG | ecosystem: Environmental > Aquatic > Freshwater > River > Microbial mats | place: USA... | reverse complement strand
GCTGATTATGGTTTTGTAAATGGTGTGACGCTAGTTGGAGAAATCTTATATAGTTCTGAGAGTTTTACTTATGATGAGTTACTTTTGAACCTTGATTCCGAGATACTTCCTAACCTTGTAAACTCAAAACTTTATACAGCCCTTAGCCTCTCTTACGGTTTTAACATATTTTTAGATGGCTCTTTAGTGTATATAGAGAGTTTTAATGATAAAAATTCACGATTCATCTCACCCACTCTAACTTACACACTCAACGATTACAACTCATTTACATTAGGGGCGATGCTTCAAAATGGGGATGAGGGGAGTGAGTTTAGTGAAGATGATAGATATTTTTTTAAGTGGAGTTTATCGTTTTAACAAAAGGGCAACTAAAAGCTCTAAGCTTTTAGTTGGGTAAAATCTATTTTATACCCTCTTCATCAAGTCTATTATATCTGCGACATGAACTTGAGTTTCCAAGTTGACACGCTTTTTTATAAAGTCTTTTTGCTTTGTGTTTGTTTCTTTGGATTCCTTTCCCTTTTCTGTGCATATCAGCTAAAGAGTGGCAACCGTAGATGTTGTTCTTTTTACAAGTCTCATTGTAGATTCCAGCAGCTTTTACAGCATCTTGTCTGATTCCTCTTCCTCTGTAGTAAGCATCAGCTAAGTTGTTACACCCCATTTGACTTCCACCATCACAAGATTTGATATATAGTTGTGTTGCTTTATTGAAATTTTGTCTTACTTTTCCAGTACCATTTTCATAAAGCCCACCAAGGTTAGAACAGGCATGGCTATCACCAGCTTCACAAGTTTTAGTATATAACTCACTTGCTCTAAGCTCGTTGATATGTGTACCTTTTCCATTTGCATACATAAATGCCAAGTTGTTACACCCTCTTATACTCCCCTCATTACAAGATTGTTCCCATAAAACAATCGCTTCTTTATAGTTATTGTTGTTGTACTCTGCCAAGCCATCTGATAAAGAATCAGCATATAAGTTTATGCTCAAAAGCATACATAATCCTAGAATTATTTTTTTCATATTTACACCTTTTTTTGTTTGTAGTACATTTTATCTGTTATAACTTAAAGCTATAAGATGAGTGAAAATAAGAAACTCTAAAAATAATAACCAATACGAAATGAAACATAATTATCACTTGCATTTTGGCTGAGTCCATAGCTATAACTAAGAGTTGTAAAATAGTTTTCATCTATAGAGTAGTTTGCATATAAAGAGAGGGTATTGATTTTTTCATCCCCCTTATAGATACTATCATTTGTATTGATACTTACAGATGTATAAGTTTTTGAGTTTAGGTAATAACCTAAACCAGCACCAAAATAAAAAGTGTTTTGGTAAACAATATCATCTCTATTTTCATCTTCAATAAAGCTATAACTAGAGTTTGTAAAAAGAGTAAAAGTATCAAATGTGTAGTGTGCATATCCACAGATAAGATAATCAAGATTATTGTTTTTAAGGGTAGAATCATAGCTTGGAAGGTTGATACCAGCACCAATTTTTATAAGTAGTTTTTGAGTGAGGGAGTTTTTATAGTAAAAATTGATATAAGAATCATTAAAACCACTCTCATCATCAGAGAGTGAATCATAGTAAGAACCACCCATTTGCAAGGAAAAATCTTTGTAATAGTAGTTTAGCTCTAAGCTAGTGTTGAGGTTGTTAGAATCTTCTTGTGTAGTGTAAGTAAGCTCAGAAAAACTCAAACCTACTATAATATCAAAATGGTGAGGAGATTCTAAACTCTTTTTTGTACACCCATCTTTATATACTAAGTCACTAAAAGGTGTGTTTGGACAAGCATCTATAGCATCATCAACGCCATCCATATCAAAATCACTATAAGCAAAAAGATGCGTTGTTATAAAAATTGCTAAGATAATTTTAATCATTGCATCTCTTTTTAGCGTTTGCCAATTGGCTGGTTTTTTATCCCGTTGGGCTGTTTGCTAAAGGTTGGTGGAGGGGGTGGTTTGTGTTGATGTATCTCTTTATTTGTGTTTAGAGGGTGCAGAGGAATCTTATTTTGAGGTAGATTTTGATTGACTTGCTTATCTGCTTTTATACTTGAGCGAAGCCCTTTTATAGCGTTTGCTCGTTGTTCATGATTCATAGTGGAGAGAATCGTTTTAAACTCATTCATCAATTTTACTCTTTGTTTGGAAGGGGCATTTTGAATAGCTAAGATTCTCTCATCAATACTGAGTTCTCCGAAAGCCAAACTTTTAAATAGCACTAAGATAAAGATAGTTTTTAGTAATTTCATAAAGAATCCTTTTTATAACTTTATTATTACATAAAAGTGTTAGTTTAGAGTTAGTCTATTCAGATCAAGCCTAAAGGATGAGCCATTACCAACTTCACTTTTGAGTACTATTTTAATCCCCAACTCTTGTGATAATTTTTTGACAATGTGCAAACCAATCCCAATCCCTCTCTCTTGTTCTTTATAAAATCTATCAAAAACTTTTTTTGTATTTTTGATTCCAAGACCTGTATCTATGATGTAGAGATATTTTTTTTCACTATCAAACTCTACACTTACAGAGCCATTTTTTTTGTTGTATTTTGCACTATTTGTAAGTAGATTTTGGATGATTCTACTTAAAGATTCTTTATTACTTCTGAGTGTAATATTTTGTATTGTGCTAGTAAACTGAATATCTGGATAACTTTTTTGGAGTAGTTCAATATGATTTTGCACTAACTCCTCCAAACTAAACTGCTCCATCTGTGTTGTATCGTTTTGTAAATAGGAGCGTAGATGTGTTTGTAGTTTGAGTATATTTTCAACACTCATCTCGATTCTATCAATCTTTTTGTTCTTCCCAATCTCGTGTTTTAACATCGAGCTATTGAGTCTAAGTGTTGCTATAGGGGTATTAAAATCGTGCAAAATATCTTTGATAAACTCTTGAGTAAGAAGCAGAGCATTTCGAAGTGGATACAGAGCATAAAAGGAGAAAATAATTGAGAGTACAAACACAATAGCTAAAAATATAGATAGATTTATAAGAGCTTCGTTTTGTAGTTTTTGAAGTTTTAGATTGTAGTTTTTTTCACTTAATGTTATAGACATCATAAATATTTCAGAGTTTGGAATAGGGTAGTAAGAGCTTAAATTTGCATCTTTATAGAGTGTATAAAAATTCTCTTTGTTATGAGCAACAAAATCGATACTAAACTCCTCACATCTCAAATCATAACTACAAGCACGCATCTGTGAAAAAAGTTTTTCATCAAGTGTTTGAATCTCTTTTGTATAGTTGAGGTAAAAAAGCGAACTTATCAAAACCCCCAAAGATACAAAAAAAAGTAAAAAACTCTTTAGAAACGATTCTATCTCTACTCTACTCAAAAATATACCCCACACCACGAATATTTTTTATATCTAGCCCTGTTGTTTGTTTGAGTTTTGTGATTGCTACTCTTAGGGCTGTTGGGGATGGCTTTTCTAAGCATTCTAGTAGAATCTCTTTATCTAAGATTTTGTTTTTGTTGTTGATAAAAAGCTCTAGTAATCTCTCTTGAACTTCCCCTAAACCTATACTTTTGTTGTTTATTTTTACCCTTTTTGTTTGTAGGTTATACTCTATGTTTTTGTAGATAAATAAAGAATCGTTTGCACCAAATTTGGCATTGATTCTTATAAGTAACTCTTGGGGAAAGAAAGGTTTTTTTATATAATCATCAGCTCCAATACTAAACGCTTTTGAGATAGATTCTATATCTATTAAGGCACTGATAAAAATAGTAGGGGTTTCATCATTTGCTTCTCTGAGTGCTTTTAGAATCTCTAAGCCATTTATATCTGGAACATTAATATCAAAGATATACAAATCAAAACTTTTTTCATAAGTTATATCAATAGCATCATTACCACGATTAACTAAAGTAACCTCAAAACCTTTATACTCTAAAAGTTCTTCTAATGTTTGGGCTAAGGGGATGTCATCTTCTAGTAGGAGTATAGTTTTTTTCATAAGAAAGTATATCATAAGAAAAAACTCTATTCATCATAGATTAAGTAAGTTAAATGTAGTATTTCATAAATGACCGACGGTCAGTCATTTTCTAACAAAGGAATTTTATGGCAATTATTGTAGATAAAGTGCAAAAAAGAAAAGATATTGCTTTGTCTTGTAAAGAGATATTTTTTCAAAATGGTATCAATGACTTAACCATCTCTCAGATTGCAAAAGCTGCTGGAGTTGGGAAGGGTACTTTGTATGATTATTTTAGAAATAAAGAGGATATTGTTTTTGAGATAGTGAATATCTTGATGTTAGAACACAATGAGGTAAAACGACAAAAGTTAGCTGAATTTCCAACAACAAGAGAAAAAGTAAAAGAATTTTCTAGTTTTTTTTATGATGAGGAAGAGAAAGAACTTCGTCAGTTATATAAAGAGTTTATCTCAATATCATTAGTGAATCCAGCTAAAGAGATGATGGAGTTTCAGACACAATATACAAATGACTATCAAAAATGGTTTGAAGAAATTTTTGATGAGGGAATCGCTAAGGGTGAGATTACAAAAGACGCTAAGGTTTTTGTTCAAGGCTTGTTTGTGATGGCTGAGGGGATGTTTATAAAAAGCTCGGTAACACATACAATAAGCGATGTAAAAAAAGAGATTCATCAGTTTTGTGATGCAATATTTGATTTAATAGAGGTGAAGAGATGAAAAAAATATTTTTGTTGATAGTTCCTATGCTTATGTATGGTGAAAATCTAAAATCACTCTTAGAGTATGCTACTCAAAATAGTGACTTACTAAAAGAAAAAACTCTTGCTCAAAAAGCCAAAAGCATAGAGTTAGAATCAAAAAAGAGTGCCTATTATCCAACTATTGATGTTGGTGGGTTTTACCAATCTTTGAATGAAAAAACTCCTATGATGGCGGGGGATATTTATAGTGCGTATGCAAAACTCTCTTTTGATATTTATGATGGTGGTAAAAAGTCAGCTTTAGAATCTCAAAGTGCTAATGAGTACGATTCTGCTAAGTATGAATCTGAGGCTATGAAAAAAAGTTTGGGCTTAAAAATAGTACAAGATTTTTATACTATCAAAAGTTTACAAAAAGCCTTAGAATCACAAGAGGATGCAAACAGATCACTCAAAGAGCAACTCACTCGTGTGAGTCGATTCTATGCAGCAAAAGTTGCTACAAAAGATGATGTAGATAGATTGCAATCAGCTTATGATACAAATGTGTATGAGATAGAGACATTAAAATTTCAGATACTTAGTCTCAAAAAATCTTTAGAGTTAAATGTTGGAAAAAATATAGAAACTTTAGATGATTCTAAATTTATTACATTTGAAGATAAAAGTTTAGAACTGAGTGATTCTATAAAATCACTAAGCTTAAAAAAAGATGCACTTTTGAGTGGGAGTGAATCTTTACAAAGTGTTTATTATCCACAGATTAAGATAGAAGATACTTTGAGTTTAAATGGTTACGCTAGAACTGATTCAAGCCATCCAGAGGGTGTAGATATACAAAATAAGATTCTCCTCTCTCTAAATATGAGAATCTACGATAATGCAACTGTAGATAAAGCAAAAGAGGCGATACTTATTAATGCCCAAGCATTAGATACAAAAGTGAATTACGCTAAAAATGAGCAAAAGATGCAGTATGATTTAGCGATGTTAAGAATCGATACAGCAGAGATAAAAATCAAAAGTGCTAAAAGTGCACTCGTAGCAGCTAACAGTGCTTTTGAGACAATTAGTAAAAAATATGATGCAAGAATAGTAGATAATGTGGTGTATCTTGATGCACTCACTAGCCAAACAAAAGCAAAAGCACTTTACGCTACATCTCTTAATGATTTAGAGATAGCGTATGCAATCTATTACTACTATGCAGGAAAAAATATAGAGGAGTTTGTACAATGATGAGAATAATATTAGGTTTAATGGTTTTAACATACAGTGTAAGTGCAACAGAGATATATGCAACTTTTAATATCCAAGCAGATAAGAGCGCTAATCTTGCTTTTTATTCTAGTGGAATCGTTGATGAGGTATATGCAGATGTTTCATCTAAAGTAAAAAAGGGTGAGAAGTTGGTTGAGCTTCAAAATGATGATTTAGAAGCATCACTAAGAATTGCCCAAACAGCTCTAGAGAATGCACAAATATCTTTGAAATTTGCAAAAAAAGATTATGAGAGACAGCAACTTATTAAAGACCTTATAGATGAGGAGACATTTGATAGATATACCCTCGCTTATGAAAGAGCAAAAGTGACAGTTGCAGAGAAAAAAGCAAAGCTTGACTATGCGCAATCTATGTTAGATAGAAGTGTTGTTTTAGCTCCTTTTGATGGGGTTATTTTTGAGAAAAGTGTTGAGGTTGGTGATGTTGTGAGTGGGATGATGCTACGAACAATATTTAAAATCCAAAGTAGTTCTAAAAGAAAACTTGTTTTAGAGTTTGACCAAAAATATCATAAAAGTGTAAAAGTTGGTGATGTAGTAAGATATACACTCAATGGAGATTCTAAAACTTATAATGGAAAAATATCAAAAATTTACCCACAAATAGACAGCCAAAACACAAAAATGAAAGCTGAAGTGGATGTGAAAGATTTTATAGTTGGACTTTTTGGAGAGGGGTATATTATTGTACCTGATGGGAAATAAGCATTATGTATAAATATGCAATAAACAAACCTATAGCAACGCTGATGTATGTTGTTACATTGGTGATATTTGGATGGATGAGTTTCAAATCGATGCCATCGGCACTTTTTCCAAATATCGATTTTCCTATGGTAACTATCAAAACAATCTATCCAGGTGCAGAATCTACCACTATAGAATCACAAGTAACAGATAAAATAGAAGAAGCAGTCTCAAGAATTGGTGGTGTTGATTCTATCACATCAACAAGTAGTGAGGGTGTGAGTGTTGTTATGATTAAGTTCTTTTTAGAAAGAGATATTGATGAAGCAACCAATGATGTACGAGATAAAGTCTCAGCAGTACTTCTCCCCCAAGATGCAAAGAATCCACTTGTAAGTAAGTTAGATATTGGTGGTGCTTCTATTATCAATCTTTTTCTTACAGCAGAGAAAGATTCAGTAGATAAACTGATGCTATTTGCAGATGAGAAAGTAAAACCAAGTGTTCAAAAAATCAACGGTGTTGGTGGTGTAAATATTATAGGGTACAAAGATAGAGAGATAAAAATATTTCCAGACCCTAAACTTTTAAACAAGTTTGATATTACCGTAAGTGAATTAAACCAAATCGTAGCAAATGAGAATGTAAAAATTGGTGGTGGTAAACTTATCACCCCTACGAGTGAGTTTATCCTCAAAACAAAAGCTGATGCTTTAAGTGTAGAGGAGCTAAAAGCTATTAAAATAAAAGACAATATCCGTTTGGGTGACATCGCAAGAGTTGAAGATACTCTTAGTGATGCTAAAAGTTATGCTTCTTATAATGGTGTAGAGGGTGTGATGATTGAGATTCAAAAAATCTCAGGAACAAACACCATCGATATTGTAAATAGAGTAAAAGCCAAAGTTCCTGCATTAGAGGAGCTAGCAGGTGAGCGATTTGGGGTAAAAGTACTCAATGATACTTCCCCTTTTATTATCCACTCTTTAGAAGATGTAAAATTTGACCTTATTTATGGAGCTATTTTAGCTGCGATTATTGTGTTTGTATTTTTGAGAAACTTTACTATTACATTTGTCTCAGCACTCTCTATCCCAGCGTCTATTATGGGTACATTTGCATTGATGGATTATATGGGTTTTGAGCTTAACAAAATGACACTTATCGGGCTTACTCTTGCTATTGGTATTATTATAGATGATGCGATTGTTGTGATTGAAAATATTTATAAAAAGATGGAAGAGGGGATGGGGAAACTTCAAGCTGCAGTTGAGGGAACAAAAGAGATGGCATTTACCATTTTAGCAATCTCAGCGATGCTTTTAGCTGTTTTTATTCCAGTTTCGTTTATGAGTGGGATTGTTGGGAAGTTCTTTGAGAGTTTTGCTATGACTGTTGGGTTTGCTATTATTATCTCATACACCATAGCTCTGAGTTTTATACCAAGTATGAGTTCGAGAGTTTTAAGAAAGGGTGAGAGTAGATTTTATGATATTACAGAACCAATTTTTAAAAGTACCGAGAGATTCTATGAGATACTTTTAAAGTTTGTACTTAGGTTTAAACTTACTACTCTTGTTCTTGTATTTGTGATGTTTTTTGGGTCTTTGAGTTTGTTTCCAAAAATAGGGATGGATTTTATCCCTAAAGAGGACAAAGCAGAGTTTGAGATAAAAATCAAAGCTGATGCTGGAATCTCTTTAGAGGAGATGATTAAAAAATCAAAAGTGGTTGAGAATCTTGTAAGAGAAGATAAAGATGTACTTTTTACAACTTTAAGTATTGGGTATAACTCTACACAAGAGAAACACAAAGCACTTCTTTATGTAAAGCTCCAGCCTAAGATAAATAGAGATTTGAATCAAGAACAGATTATTCAAAACTTTAGAGGTGCATTAAAACCATTTCAAAAAGATATGTTTATAACAGCTTCAGCGATTCCAAACATCAAAGGGGCAGGGGTTTCTGTACCCTATCAGATAGTTCTAAAATCAGATTCTTTTGAAAGTTTGGAAACAGCTACAAAAAACTTGACTGAGTATTTAGCAAAGAAAGAGGGGTTTGTAGATATTGACACAAATCTTGATGCTTCTAAACCTCAGATTGATATAAATATTATAAGAGCAAATGCAAACCGTTTGGGAATCTCAGCATCTCAAATAGCTAGTGCAATCTCTACAGCATTTTCTAGTGATTTGGAAATTTCATATTTTGAAGAGAATGGGAAACAGTATAACATCTCACTAAGATTTGATGATGAAAATAGAATCTCAAAAGATGATATTAAAAAGATTCAACTAAGAGCTAAAAATGGTGAACTTGTGTATCTTGATGGTTTGGTACGCTTAAGTGATTCTAAGGCTTTGGCATCTATAAACCACTTCGATAGACAAAGACAAGTAACGGTTTTTGCAGACCTTTTTGGTCTTGATTTGGGTGGTGCAGTGGCATATACAGAAGCTGAGATTAAAAACTTAATGCCTGAGGGTGTTGTGTATAGATTTACAGGATTTGCAGAAGAGATGGTGAAAACTGGTCAAGCTTTTGGTGCAGCTATTGGATTATCGGTGATTCTTATGTTTATAATCTTAGCGATTCTTTACGAATCACTTGTACAACCTATTATTATTATGGTGGCATTGCCTTTGAGTATTATTGGGGTTATGTTGGCTTTATATTTTAGTGGTTTACAATTTAGTTTATTTGTAATGATTGGGTTTATGTTGCTTATGGGAATGGTTGGAAAAAATGCCGTACTTTTAGTAGATTTTGCCAATGGAGCGATGCAAAGAGGAAAGAGTGCAGATGAGGCACTTATAGAAGCAGGTGAGAAAAGACTTCGCCCGATTCTAATGACAACAATTGCGATGATGTTTGCAATGCTTCCACTCGCAATAGGTGATGGACTAGGTTCTGAGACAAAAGCCCCAATGGCGATCTCAATCATGGGTGGATTATTTAGTTCAATGATTCTTACACTTTTAGTAGTTCCTGTAATATATAAATTTTTAAACCCTATAGATAGATTCTTTAGAAAGTTTTATGAGGTTGGAAAGGTAGAGTAGAAGGTATATATAAAATTAGATGACTTAACTAATATTAGTGTTGAGAGTTTTGATGCGATTAAGGGGGAGTTAGAGGATGGGTTCAAGGAGTAGAGAGGGCTTAGGCTCTCTATGCTACCTCTTGATGATTTAAGAAAATATGCCCCTGACCAAAATCATCACTTCAATATTTAATATCATTTTCTTTGATTCTTTAAGTAAACTTAATTCTTTTTATTTATTTTCATCACATGACCCCTGTATTAAGGTGGCGACTGTACCCATAGTTATTAATACCCTCATCTATTTTCTTTTTAATTACGATATAATTTTAGCTCATATAGATGTAACAACTATTTAGTTTTTCTTTGACTTAACGCTGGATGTGGTGTGTAGAATCTTTTTAGATTCGAGGAGTTCAGTCATTGGAGCATGAGCAGTGGAACTTTTTATATTAATTGTGAAACTTGTGTTGATTGTAACCCAAATTATTTTTTATTTTGTAAAATAATTTGAGTTAACCAAAAATGTTGTTGCCTTTGCACGGGCTAAAAGAACCTATTGCTAGGTTTAATAAGCGAAGATAGTTTGAATAGGCTAATACTAGTCCCCACTAGTAAATAAACCGTAGTAGATAATAACTTCAAATTTCTCTATATGCAATTATAGCATTATTCTTTAAATATTAAAATATGTAAGTTTTGAAAAATGGATATTAATCATCCTAGCCCTAGATTAAAGAGGTATAAATTAATGAGAATTGACCAAGATAAAATAGATGAAACAGTATTAGCTGTTCTTTTACTTACACTTCATGATGAAAGAAGAGTATGGAAAAATATAAGTTGGGATGTATTAGATAACTTACAGACCAAAGGATATATTTTTAATTCAAAAAACAAATCTAAATCTATAATGTTAAGTGAAAAAGGTTTGAAAAAAGCAGAGGAAGTTTTTGAAAAGTTGTTTAAAAGTGGCGATTTAATCACGGGGGTGTAGCATTTGCTAACAATTAATGATTATAATATATAATCACTTTTTTAATTAAATAAAATATAAGGAATAATTGTGAAACAAATCAAAGAAGCTCTGTATCAGCAAATGAGGTACAATATATTAAAATCAAAGTATGATGATTTTACAAACTCCCCTTTTTCAAATAGTTATGTGTATGCTTGGAATAATCATATATATCCATTCGCACATGAAGATTTTGATGGTGAAAATTATACTTTACATCAAATCTATCACAATGAATTTTATCTAAATAAAAAATTAGTAGAAGATGTTTATGATTATATTAAAACTCATATTCAAGAAGAGAAAAAATTAAATTATCCTGATGTAACCAGTAAATTTAATAAACACAAAAATGAAAAATATGATATATATTATTTAGGAAAAATTATCACTTATATTTATTATGCAAATATTTTTAAAGATAAATTTTGGAATGAATTTTTTAATGTTGAAGAGAGTATTAAAGAATTTAGTATTGAAGAGTTAGAGTTTTAGAATGGTTAAATTTATTTTTATTTTCTTAATCGTAATTAATGTATATGCTGATTCAAATACAACTTTTGAAAAATTTGAACTTAGAATAAATAAAGTTGAACAAGAGAATGTTTTACTGAAAAATGAGAATAGTAAGCTAATTAGTAAAGTTAATGCTATTGATAGTCAAAATAAATACATTGAAACAACATATACAACAATAATAGATGGAAATCAAAACAGATTAGATAATTTTTTATGGATACTTGCTTCAGTAATAGCACTTTTAGGATTCTTTGGTTTTTTAACTATAAAAAGATTTACAGATGAAAAAATAAATAAAATTATTAAAGAAAAGGAAGATGAATTTAATCTTTTAATAAATGAGGTTGAAGATTTAAAAAAGGGATTAGAATTTGAATATTTGCAAAAATTAGCAGAATTCTCTCAACATAATAAAAAGAAAGGGGAAACAAAAGAGGAAGAAAAAAAATGGATAACATATTATGCTGAACTTTTACCAAAAAATGAGGATGATAGAAGCAGTGAAGATTGGTATATTTTTGCATTAAAATATTTTTATGCTGATAATAATATGGAAGAATCGATTAAATGTACTGAAAAATCAATCCAAACAAGTAACACATTTGATTATGAGCCTAATAAATTATTGGTATATTCTTATAAGGCTCTAGGAGAATATGAAAAAGCAATAAAACAATGTCTAAAGATACTTCAAGAGATAGAAGATGATGAAATATATTATGAATTAGCTGAAAATTATATGTATTTGGAAGATTGGATTAGTGCCATTGAAGTATATTTGAAAATTGAAAGTAATTCTAGTGATTACCCTGTATATTTTCAAATTGCTCAAGCTTATAGTAATATTGGAAATTATGAAAAAACTATTGAATATTTGAATAAGGATTTAAATATCAACGAGAATAATACTAATATATTTTATGGATTAGCCAACTCTTATAATGAATTAAATAATAAAGAAGAATCAATTAAGTATATACAAAAAGCATTAGATATTGAACCAGAAAACATCGAATTTCAGGAGTTCTTATATTTTTTAAAGAAAAATAAATTATAGCTTTCACTATTTGTAGGAGTTTGTATTTTAGTTATTATATTGAGATTAGTATCCATACCCACGAATATCGTGGGTACGAAAAATATTGAGAGAAAGATGGAAAATATTTTAAAATATTTATTAGAAAATAAAGAAATTATCAATTTAATTAGTGTGCCATTAAGTTTATTAGCATTAATATTAGCATTTGTCACTTTTTTAATTACAATAAAAACATTTGTATTAAAAAAAGGAATTAATATCCGTTGTTCATATACATTAGCAGGAGGTGTTGACTGTGACGATAATTATATTAGTGATATTACACTTGAAAATAGAAAAGATAAATCCGTTATAATATTTTCTATTTATATGAAACTTGGTTACAATTATTATTTGGAATTAGAAAATTTCGAATCAAAACCATTAATAATAAAAGCATTTGAAGCTTATAGTAATCATTATAAACCTATAATATTTTATAGTACAGGTAGTCATCAAATAAAAATTAATAATTTACTAACAAATGAAAAAATAAGTAAAAAAATAGTTTTATATACATCTGATGGAAAGTATGAAATTAATGCAAATATTCCTATATTAAATCCATCTATAATTTGGTTTAAAAATTATAGTACATTTATTATTGCTCCGTATAGACTTTCTTTAAATAATCAAGTATATGGAAAAAATGTAAAATATGTAGTTGAATTTATAGATATAAATAATGAAAAGAGTTATTTAAAACTATTTAAAGACTCTTATTCTACAAGCTTTAAATATGGTATTAATATTTCAAAAAAACTTTTATCAAATAAAGAAAAACTAGAAAACTATTTTTATAAATTAATAGATAATAAAACTTTAAATGATACAAAAATAGTAAAAGTCTATGATTTTGAACAATATTTACAAAAAGAATTAAATGAAAGTGATTTTAATAAGAATATAATACAATCAAAGAAATTTAATTTTTTACAATATTTTATTTTTGGTAAAATAAGAACGATACTAGATAAGATGAAATCTAAAATTATGATTTTTTTTAGGAATAATAAAAAAATAAAATTTATAAAATCACTATTTAAATAGTGATTTTTCTAACTCAAATTTCTCTTTCAACTCTCGAATCTCATCAGCGTTTTGTTGAGCTTTATCTACTATTTCATCAAAAGCAAAACCTTTCATAACTATTTCATATAAATATGGCTTTTCTTTTCGCCAGTTTCTTAATGTCATTTATTCTCTTCGCTTTTCTTATGTCACTATTTATGTCTGGATTTATGAGTTTTGTGGTGACACTCATAAATGTAGGCTTTGTAGATGGTTTTATAATGAAATGGCTAAACGCATACTGGAGGGCTTTTCTCGTAGCCTTTCCAACAATTATGATTGTTGTGCCATTAGTTCGTAAGTTTGTTGGATTTTTAGTGAGTGAGAGGGGTTGATAGTTAAAAGTAAAAGCTCGATTAATAATCTTCAATTGATTAGAAGATTTTTTAGATAAAATATCAAAAGAGGAGATTATTATGAACAAAAAACTTCAATACATAATTATTGGTTTTACAAATGCTTTTGGTAGTTCACAAAGTTTTTATCCTACAAAAAAAATGTGGGAAATCACAAATTCAATTCAAAATAAAAGAATAAAGGCTCATTCTAATGTCGAAGAACAAGGCAAATCAAAACTCTCAAGTCTCTACAGCTAGTAAAGAAAAAGAATTTCAAAAACCACTTACAGCTATTCAAAATAATTTTAATATTACTACCAATATAGATATAAATTCTTTAACAAAACTAGCCGAAGTAAATTTAGATTTAGCAGATAGAGCTATGAAAATATATGAAACGCAGCTTGAATATGCAAAAGAGATAGATGACCAAATAATATCAATAGAAAAAACAAATCAAGAAAAAGAGATAGAAGAATTACCTTTTATAAGAAAATATACATATAGAGGACAAATTTTAGCAGCTATAATTGCAATAGGTGGTTTGCTTACATCAATATATTTCGCTTCAATAGGGGAATCTGTAGTAGCAGGTATATCAATAACTGTACCTCTTGGAACATTAGCAGTTCAATTTTTGAAGAAAAAATAATTTTTCTAAGTAGTACAAGTACTATTTAATGGAGGAGTGAAGCAATGGCAAAATTAATACAAAATCCATATTTTAATGTTAAAGGCAAAAATCTTGATTTTGTTGATGAAATACTAGCTGGTGGAATCTCTGATGATTTAAGTCCCCTCACTAGAGATGTATCTTTTGATGATAATAACGATTATACTAAGTTAACTGTGAGTAAAGATAAATTGTATAATCTTGCTAAAAAGCTTAATTTAGAAACTGTTACATATTCACAATTATAAAGGCAAATTTTATTGGAGAATGATAACAGTAAATATCTAAAAGATTTTTTTTACTATTTATACCGATTTTATACAATATGATGCTTACTACTCTTTATCTTATGAAGGAAATTGTTATAGATAAAACTAAATAGAACACACCGTTTTAATTTCTATTGTAAGATGAACAAGTATTTGTGATTAAATATATTAAGTTAACAATAGGGAGAATAAATGGCTTTTATACAATTTAGTAAAACTAAACAAAGTTTAAATAATATAATTTTATTTGAAGAGTTATATGATAAAGCTAGTCAGAAATATTTTGATTTGTATGAAGATGTGTTTGATGATAGTTGTCCAGATTTTAGAGAGACTACACAAAAATATATTAAAGAGATGATAACTCATAGTGAGATTGATACTACAGTCCCTTTGTATTATTTAGAATTAGTAAACAATAAAAAATCTCAACTCTGTTTATGTGAAAGTGAATTAATAGCATTAGAAGCATCTTATAAAAAGGATTCTCTTGATTATAAGGTGAAAAAAGTTCTTTTTTTAGATCTTATAAATGATGATGAACTTTTTCATATCTTTGGTCATAGAGTGGCTGAGATTACTAGGTATTCAAGAGAAGAGATACAAAAAATAGATGAGGGTTGTGAGCTTGTTTGGTGTTTTGATGAGCAGGAGCATTATCATATAATTAAGTGTGATTCAAAATTTATACTTCCTCAAAATATTAAAAAAAACCTCCCTTTTATTTTAAAAAACTCTTTGATTGTTTTGATAGATTCTTTTGGTAGATATGGAGTTGTCGATACAAATGAGGGTAATGAATATAAAGTTATACTAGAGTTTATATATGATTATATTAGACTAGATGGTTTTGGCTTTGCAGAGGTGATTAGAGCTTCTATGTGTGAGCTTATTGAGCTAGAAACTAATCAAGTTTTAGCTCATAATCTTCTTGAAGGTTCTTTACAAAGAGATGGCTTTATCACTATAAATCAAGATAACTCTTTGCAGTTTCACACCAAAAACAAAAAAGTATCAAAAAAATATAAGCAGATAGTAAATGATGAATCTCACTATAAAGCAGTACAAGATATACAAACAAATTTATGGGGTTTTATAGATAAAGATTCTATAGAGCGTATAAAACCTCAATTTGAAAATAGTGGTGTTTTTAGAGATGGTTTTTGCATACTTCAAGAAAATAACCAAACAATAGTTATTGATGAATCTGCTAATGTGGTTTTTACTTCACCTTATGAAAAGATACAACATTATAAAGATGATATGTTTTTTGTAAAACAAAATACTCAGTGGGGAGTTCTTAAAAACTGGAAGTTTTTTGTTGCACCTCAAAAGATAGAAGAGAATCTAAAAGAGGAGCTTCAAAAGGCTATAAAAATTGCAAAAAAAGAGTTTCATGCTAAACGATATGAGTTGCCATTATATGAGTATATACAACTCTTTGATACTTTTAAATCACGAGAAGATTTAGAAGATGCTGGCTTGTTTGGACATAAAGTGCAAATAGATGATGCTTCTTTTGGTTACATAGGGTGGCACTATCCATCCTCAGCATCACTCTATGATATGAAAATTGAGTTACCTATAGATGGTATTGGCTATAAATTTGATAAAATCAATTTAAAAAAGGACTAGATAATGGCTGCATATATGAGCGATGGTAAAAAACTACTCAATGTTGAGTATGATGACACCCCAAATATTAACGATACGGTTGATACAATGAGGGTGATCTCTAGGGATGATAATGGGGATGAATATGCACTATTTTTATTAGAACCAAATACTCGAATTTGCTGTTATGTTTTAGATGAGATTTATATTATTGGTACAGAAAATGGTTTTGAGAATCTCTCAGATGCTATTGAAGCGTGGAGAAGTGGAGAGATTTAAGCACTTCTTTTAATCTAAAAACTGATTGAGTGTCTGAATTAGTTTGGATTTATTGAGAGGTTTTGTGAGATACTCATCCATACCAGCTTGTAAAAACTTCTCTCTATCTCCACTAAGTGCATTAGCAGTTAATGCTATTATTGGAGTATGTTTTATATCTCTTTCTTCCTCAATTGCAATGATCGCTTTTGTAGCATCTATTCCATTGAGATTAGGCATATTTTCATCCATAAGAATGAGGTGGTAGTTATTGTTTTTAAAAGCCTCAATTGCTTCGATTCCATCTTCAGCTAAATCAAATTTTAAATTTAGTTTTTTTAATACTACTTGCATAAATATTTGATTTGATTTATTATCTTCAACTAATAAAATCTTTTTTCCTGCAAACAATGTAGTATCGTTTTGTACATTAGGGGAGATTATCTCTTTACCTATTGTAACTGGTATAGAAAAATAAAATTCACTCCCTACACCAAGTTTACTTTTTACTTGTAGTTTCCCACCTAAAAGTTTAACTAATTTACTTGATATGCTCAAACCTAAACCAGTACCACCATATTCCCGTGTAGTAGAGTTGTTTTCTTGAGTAAATGCTTCAAATATAAGTTCAAGTTTATCTGCTTGGATTCCTTTTCCCTCATCTTTTATACTCACTGTCAATAGATTGTTTGTGTAGTTGATATCTACGATAATATTTTTATCTGCTTTTGTAAATTTTATGGAGTTGCTTATGAGGTTTGTTATCACTTGTTTTACTCGAAGTAGGTCGGTGTTTATACTATTTGGTAAGTTATTATCAAGGATAATTGATAGATTTATATTTTTTTCTATACATGTTGCATCAAATATATGGATAATATTTTGAAACTCTTTGTATGGATTGAAATCAATTTTATTTATAAGAAGCTTCCCACTCTCAATTTTAGAAAAATCAAGTATATCATCAATGACACCAATGAGTGATTGGCTAGAGCTGTTTATAATATTTAAGTAGTTTTGTTTTAACTCATCTATCTCATTTTCTTGTAAGAGATGAATAAAGCCTATAATTGCATTTAATGGAGTTCTTATCTCATGTGACATATTTGCCAAAAAATCTGCTTTTGCTTTAGAGGAAGCTATCGCTAGTTCTCTTTGTTTTGATTCTTCTTCAATAAGGTGATGGAGATGAAGTTGTGTTTTTACTCTAGCTAATAGCTCTTTTGGTTTAAATGGTTTTGTGACATAGTCTATCCCACCAACATCGTAAGCTTTCTCTATACTATTTTCATCAAGTTTTGCTGTGATAAATATAACTGGAATATCTTGTGTCTTTGGATTATTTTTTAATATTTCACACACCTCATAACCATCCATTGCGGGCATCATAATATCCAATAGTATAAGGTCGATTTTTTCTTGATTTGCTAGTTCTATTGCTGTTTCCCCATCTGTTGCAACTACTACATCGTAACCAAATAAAAGCCCATTAATAATATCTATATTTACTTCATTATCATCAACCACTAATATAGTTTCATTCACTCTTTGTATCCTTGAAGCTTATCTTTGTAGAAACTTATATTTTACTACACAAATATTTAGTTTCTCTGATAGTAAATTATTAGTTTATGGAATTAAGTAAAGACATTTATAATGTAATTGCTTTGTAATTATTTCCTTTTATAATAACCCAATTGATTAAATATAAAATGGATACAATACCAGCATGAACAATACAATACTAATAGTAGAAGATGAAGAAGATATTTTAGATTTGATGGAATACACTCTCTCTAAAGAGGGGTATGATATTATCACTTGTATAGATACAGCTAATGTAAGAGATATGCTTGATGAGGAGGATGTTGACCTTATATTAATGGATAGAAATCTTCCTGGAATTGAGGGGAGTATCTATATATCTAAGCTTCGAGAAGATGGTTATAACCAACCCGTGATTTATGTAAGTGCAAAAGATTCTTCTGAGGATATAGTGGAGGGTTTTGATAGTGGTGGAGATGATTATATCACCAAACCATTTAATCTTAATGAGCTAAAAGCGAGAGTAAAAGCACTCATAAAAAGAACAAAAAAAGCACAAGATGTTATTAAATATAGAGATATTGTTTATAACGCAGCTAACAAAACTTTTAAAATTGAGGGTGAAGAGATAAAACTTACACACCTAGAGAGAGACCTTCTTTTAGAGTTTATGAAAAATACAAATATACTTTTAACAAGAGATGTACTCTTAGAAAAAGTTTGGAAAGATAGCCTTAACAAACAATCAAAAACAGTAAATGTAGCGATTAAAAGACTCAAAGAAAACATAGACCCAAAGGGTGAAAAAAACTATATCCAAGCTGTTCGGGGAGAGGGTTATATATTTTGTTAAAGTTTCATGAGATTGTACTTAGAAAATTTCTTATCATTTTCTCTATACTTTTTTTTATAGTTGGTGGGATAATTTACTATTGGAGTAAAGAGTTTTACATTACACAAAGTAGAGATTCCCTTTTGAGTAATATAGAGATTATCTCTTTTGATTTGCTCAAAGATTCTAAGCTTAATAATTTGGATAGTTTAGCCAAAAAAATAAAAGAGAATCTTGATTTAAGATTAACTGTAATTGCTCAAGATGGTGAGGTGATTGCAGAATCTCATAAAGATAAAACGAAAATGGATAACCATAAATATAGAGACGAGATAGTTCAAGCAAATACGCAAGTGTATGGTTATAAGATAAGACATTCAAACACCATTGACAAAGACCTTTTATATATTGCAAAAAAATATAATAGAGATGGCACAAGTATCTATATTCGATTGTCAAAAGAGCTCTATAGTATCAACGAACAGATAAGTTCACTAGGGGTAAAAATATTTGGTGTATTGATAATCTTTTTTATGGTTATCTTTTTTATAACCTACAAAACAAGTAAGCAGATAGAGAAAGAGACTTTAAAAATAGCAAGTTTTTTAACATCACTTACAAAGAAAAATAAAAATACTTACATAAGCTCAGATTTTTCACTAGAG
>Ga0193965_1000224_pt1 | contig 19611 bp, 18 predicted proteins | sample FB_8_MG_FD_140330 | JGI IMG/M metagenome (GOLD analysis project Ga0193965, IMG submission 140330) | Microbial mat bacterial communities from the Broadkill River, Lewes, Delaware, United States - FB_8_MG | ecosystem: Environmental > Aquatic > Freshwater > River > Microbial mats | place: USA... | reverse complement strand
GTTTTAGTCACATATATGTAACCACTCTCACCTCTACAACATTTCGCCTGACATTCATTACAAGCTTCAGGGTTAAATGAAAAATTAAATGACTCTTTTGTTATAACTGACATTTTATACTGTTTGTTCCTGCTTTTTCATATATATTTTTTGCTTTTTGTGAAAATTCTTTACCATCAAAACTTATAAAAGGTTCATGTACTTTCATCAATGCATTTGATCCATTTCGAGCATGAATCATAACAATAGAAGCACACCTGTCTATTTTGGGATGAACAAATTGAACATCTACCACTCTCATTTTAACTTTTGCAAGCTCAGCACATATCTCACCAAAGTGCATAGCATCATAACAAAAAACAAAGTGTGACTTTGGTTTTAATACTTGTGATACCTTTTTAAAAAACTTATCTAAAGGTAGATTGATATTATAGCGCGCATTAAATAACATTTCGTTATCACTTTTAGTCCCTTTATGGTGATAAAATGGCGGATTAGAAACAATATAGTCATATTTTTTATCAAACTCATACTCAACAAAATCCCCATGATAAAGCTTATACTCTATGTTATTCTCTTGTGCATTTTTTTTTGAATACTTTAAAAACTCTTCTTGTTTTTCTATAGCTTCTAGGTTGATTTTATCATTATCTTTTGCACATAAAAGTCCTACTATTCCGCTTCCAGCACCCACATCAAGCATATCACCTTTTGGATTTAAAGAGTCTATAAAGTCATACAAAAATACAGAATCACTATTAAAACAGTAACCTGATTCTGGCTGATATAGAACCATTTAAACTCCTCTTAGATATAATTTCGTAATTATATCCAAAGGCCATTAAATGATAATTATTCCAGCGCGTCTAGCTTCAAGTAGGTTTCCACAAAAAGTTTTAGCAGATATTGGAGGTCTTCCAATGGTAGTTCGTACGGCAAAAAGAGTTGAACATTTAGACCGTGTTGTTGTAGCTGCAGATGATGAAAAAATAATATCAGTGTGTAAAGAGTACGGTATAGAAGCTAAGCTTACATCAACTACACATAAAAGTGGTACTGATCGTATCAATGAATGTGCGAATATTGCTGGAGTTAATGATGATGAACTGATCATTAATGTTCAAGCAGATGAACCTTTTATAGAACCAGAAGTTGTAGAATCTTTAATAACAAGATTAAAATTATTACAGAACAAAAAGCAAGAGTTTATTATGGGAAGTTGCTATAATGCTATAAATTCTGAGTCTGCAAAAGATCCAAACCTTGTTAAAGTTGTTTTAGATGATATGGATAATGCTATATATTTTTCACGTTCATTGATCCCATACAATCGTGGTGGTGAAGCTACATATTTTGGTCATATTGGTATCTATGGATTTAGTAAAAAAAGCTTGCATGACTTTTGTAACTTAAGTGATGCACCCATAGAAGATATAGAAAAACTAGAGCAACTGCGTGCTATTTACCATGGTAAAAAGATATCTATGGTTAAAGTAGCTTCTACAGGATTTGGTATCGATACAAAAGAAGACTTGGAGCGTGCAATAGAAATATTTTTATAAAAGTTATTTTTTATGTACAAAAACATCATCGACTTTCGATGATGAATATATAGAAGTTATTCTACTCATTTGTTCTGCATTACCTAAGATCACAAAACCATTTTTATTTAAAAGATCATAAAAAGTATTTGCAACTTCTTTTCTAGACATTTCATCAAAATATATAAACATATTTCTAGAAAAAATTACATCAAATTTACCAAGCTCCAACATGCGCTTTTTATCAAAAACATTTACTACATCAAAATGAACATACTTTTTTAGTTCTTTTTCTAAAAAATAGTTATGCCCATCTTTAGTGAAATACTTATTAAGTATCTCTTCTGGGATATTCCTTATTGATTTTTCTGTGTAAACTGATTTTTTAGCTTTTTCTATTATGTCTGAGTCAATATCGATTGCTGTGATTTGTATATCTCTATGTTTTAATATAGAACTGTTTTCTATAATATGTATCAATATAGTGTATGCTTCTTCACCGCTAGAACATGGTGCACAAAGTATTTTTATAGGTTTTTTTTCTGGAATTGTTTCATGTAATGATGGTAAAATATGTCTTATAAAAACTTCAAACTGCTCTTTTTCCCTATAAAAATATGTCTCATTGTTGGTAATTAGGTTGATTAGTTTTTGAAACTCAGCTCCATCCTGATCATCAAAACGAAGTTTAAAAAAATAATCTTTGAAGTTTTCTATATGGTTTTGTAGTTTTTCATAACATATACTAAAATCTATAGATATACCTGTTTTTCTGTATATAAATTCTTTTACTTTATCAAAGTCTTCTACAGAAAATTTGTTGTGCATGAGGAAGGGTAAAAGCCTAAACTGAAGTTAGGCTTTTAAAAGAGACAATATTATATATTATCTCTTAAATTTAGACTTTCTATTAAAGTATTGTATCCATCTTTATTCGCTTTTTTGAAATACTTCATTAAACGACGACGTTGACCAACTAATTTTAGTAGACCAAGTCTTGATGAGTGATCTTTTTTAAATATTTTTAAATGCTCTGTTAACTCTACAATTCTTGCTGTTAAAAGTGCAATTTGAACTTCACTTGAACCTGTGTCGCCTTCTGTGCGACCATACTTTGCGATAATCTCTTGTTTTTTCGCCGAATCTAAAGCCATAATAGCCTCCTGAATGGTAATAAATTTTAAACTATTTGTTTTTATACAAAAAGTTGAAGCGAAATTATAGCCAAAATTTTATAAGATTGATAGTAAATTCAACTTCTTTAGATATAATTTACAAAAATAACCTCAAGAAGATATGATATGTTAATAACAAGAGCTAGTGAATACGCAATATTATCACTTATACTATTGTCAAAAAGTGATACCCCTCAAGATAGTGATAAACTATCACGTGAACTTGGTATCCCAAAAAGTTTTCTAGCTAAAATACTTCAGTCGTTAGCAAAAGGTGGAATACTTGTATCTTATCGTGGTGCAAATGGTGGTTTTGCATTAGCTAAAGAACCTGCTGATATAAATATGCTAAGTATTATGAGTACAGTAGAAAGTAAGTCACCAGCTATATTTGACTGTGCACCATCACAAAATGATTGTCCTTCAGCTAAGGCACAAACATGTTCTATTTGGCCTTTTTTAAATAAACTTCAAGGCAAAGTTGATAGCTTTTTATCTGAGTTAACACTAGAAGATATTTTAGAGTAAAGATTTGGCAAAAAAATTAACTACAAGACAGCAAGTCGGAACAACTCTTAACTTTTTACTAGGTCAAAAAGACCTAAGTGTAGTTGTTTTTGTAATGGCTATATTAGCCATTATCATAGTCCCACTGCCATCAAGTGCACTAGATTTCTTCTTAACTGTATCTATGTCTATAGCTGTACTTATAATCCTAATATCTCTATATGTTCCAAAACCAACAGACTTAACAACATTTCCAACACTTATACTAATAGTTACACTATTTAGACTTGCTCTAAACATAGCAACAACTAGAATGATTCTAAGTCATGGACATGAGGGTCCTGATGAAGTAAGTAGCATTATTACAAGTTTTGGTAACTTTGTTGTAGGTGGAAACTTTGTGATCGGGATCATAGTTTTCTCAATTTTAGTACTTATAAACTTTATGGTAATCACAAAAGGTTCAACAAGGGTTGCAGAGGTAGCTGCAAGATTTGTACTTGACTCTATGCCAGGTAAACAGATGGCAGTAGATGCCGACTTAAATGCAGGTCTAATAGATGATGCAGAAGCAAAAAAACGTCGTGCAGAGATACTTCAGGATGCAAACTTTTATGGGGCTATGGATGGTTCTAGTAAGTTTGTTAAAGGTGATGCAGTTGCGGGTATAATCATTACACTGATCAATATTATAGGTGGGTTTTTAATAGGTGTATTTCAACATGATATGAGTGTTGGTGACTCTGCTTCTACTTTTACTCTATTAACTATAGGTGATGGTTTGGTTGGTCAGATTCCGGCACTTATTGTTTCAACTGCAACTGGTATTATGATCACTAGAAGCTCAGGTGATGGTGACAACTTTGCGGAGGGTACGATCAACCAGATGATCGGAAATGCAAAAATACTTATGATCGTTGGACTAATAATGATCCTTTTTGCACTTGTACCTGGTCTACCAACAGCTTCTATGGGTCTTGTAGGAATTCTTTTCGCACTTTTAGGATGGGCTATTTATAAATTTGAAAAGGGTGAGTTTACTATACTTGATGTTGAAAATACACTAGGTAAAAAATCTAAAGAGACTCAAGAACAAGAAGGTGAAGTTCTAAAACCTAAAAAAACTGCTGAAGAGATAGCAAAAGAGGAAGAAAATGCTCTTGAAGACATCTTAAAAGTAGAGATGCTAGAGCTTACACTTGGATATCAACTCATACGCCTCGCTGATTCAAACCAAGGTGGTGATCTTCTTGAGCGTATCCGTTCTATGAGAAGAAAAATAGCATCTGATTTTGGTTTTTTAATGCCGCAAGTTCGTATACGAGACAATTTGCACCTTGAAGCTCAGCAATACCAGATACTTTTAAAAGGTGTCTCTATTGGTGATGGTCTAATACAACCAGACAAATTTTTAGCAATGGATAGCGGTATGGCTACGGGTGAGATTGAAGGTGATCCAACAAAAGAACCTGCTTTTGGACTCGATGCTTTATGGATAGACCCTAAAGACAAAGAAGATGCTATCATAAATGGATACACAGTTGTTGATCCATCAACTGTAATCTCAACTCACATGAGTGAACTTGTTAAGAAAAACGCGGAAGATCTTCTTACTCGTCAAGAGGTTCAGACACTTATTGACAAGATCAAAAACGACTTTCCTGTTATTGTTGATGATGTTACAAAAGTAGCTTCTATTGGTCTAATACAGCGTATTTTAAAATCACTGTTACATGAGAAGATTCCACTTAAAGATATGCTTGGCATCTTAGAGACAATAGCAGATGTATCAGAGTATACTAAAAATGTAGAGTTTATTACTGAGCAGGTTCGCGCACGTCTATCACGTACGATCACACAGATGTACTCAGGAGATGACGGTGTTATAAGACTTTTAACATTTGATACTTCAAGTGAACAGATGATGCTTGAGAAATCACAAGAACAAGATGGGGTAAGAAACCTTATGCTAAATGTTGGAGAAATCAATGCGCTGATCCAAGCTACAAGTGCAAAAGCAACTGAGCTTTTACAAAATGGTGTTTCGCCTGTGATCATAATAGTTGATCCGGCTCTTAGAAAAGGGATATCTGAAATATTTGAAAGATTCTCTCTTGATATCATTACATTATCACACGCAGAGATTGACTCAAATGCAACTTTTGAGGTACTTGGTTCTATCTCAATAACACAACAAAATGAACAACAATAAAGGAAAACTTTGAAAGCCAAAACATTTTACCACCTCTCACATATAGATCTAGATGGTTACTCGTGTCAACTGATCATGAAATATACTCCATACAAAATAGTAAACTATAATGCTAATTATGGAGCAGAAGTAAAACAAAAACTTGAAATGATTGTTGAGGCTATAAAAAATTCATCTTCTGCCTCATATATACTAATAACTGATCTAAATCTTACAGTTGATGAGTCAAAATGGCTTGATAATAAAGTTAAAAAGTTTAATGAAGACGGTAAGGATGTAACTCTACAACTATTAGATCACCATGGCACAGGTGAAGCAAGTTCTAAAAAATATGAATGGTACTACTTAGATACTAATAGATGTGCAACTAAAATTATGTATGAATTTGCAAAAGAAAACTTTGAGATTGATGAACCGTCATGGATGAAAAAATATGTAGATGTAGTAAATGCAGTCGATCTTTGGATCATGGAAGAGGAAGAAAACTTTGAAATGGGAAAAGTCTGCATGCGTTTAGTTACTGAAACAAGAGAGTTAAACCGTGTAATGTTTGCAGACCATGATAATAACTACAAGATCTCTCTTTTACATGAAGCTGCAAAATTTTTAGATCATGAAAATGCACCTGTAATTTTAGATGAAGAGATACACAAACTGAAAAAAAGTTTCTTTAAAATAGATCATGATGGTACATTAGATAATCTAGCTACAAAATATATTGTAAAGCTTCTAGGTGAACTTAAAAACACTCACACTATCTACTACAAAGGTTATAAAGGATTTTTAAGTTACGGACTTGGAAATACTTCGATCATAGGAAATGGCTTTTTAGTAGAGTACACTGAATATGACTTTATTGTAGATGTAAGTTACCGAGGAACTATGAGTCTACGTGCAGATAATAAAGTCGATGTATCTCAAATAGCAAAAGAATGGGCTGATGGTGGTGGACATCCAAATGCATCTGGAGGACGTATACAAGGCTTCAAAGAGCAATATCGCTATGATAAAGTAAAACCACAGATTCAAAGGATCATAGATGAAAAGGAATCTGTAGCTGGAAAATTAGAATATAAAAAAGAGAACTAGTCCCTTTTTTATTCTATAAACTTTCACCAATATCTTCATTCCACAAATCAGGATTGGTATCAATAAACTCTCGCATCATTTGTATACATTGTGTATCATTTAAGATAGTTGTTTTAATACCTCGCTGGTTTAACAACGATTCTTCACCCCTAAAGGTAATATTTTCTCCTATTACTACATGTGAAATTTCATAAAGTGAAATTGCCCCAGAACACATAGGACATGGAGATAAAGTTGTATAGAGTGTACATTCACGATAAATATTAGCAGGTAGTCTGCCAGCATTTTCTAGAGCATCCATTTCACCATGTAAAATTGCACTACCTTTTTGTACTCTTCTATTATGTCCACGACCAATGATCTTTCCATCATGCACTAATACTGCACCAATAGGAATTCCACCTTCATTAAGACCTTGCTTGGCCTCATCAATAGCTGCCTGCATAAAGCTGCTTGAATTTTTATCTATTATTGTTTTATTTATATCCATGAATATATATTTACATAAATAACTTTATACTCAGCTTGAATAATATTATTTTCAGTTATGTAGAGAGAATATAACTAATTATTGGCAAAGTATCTCTCAATACCATCAGCTAAACCTTCAGCCATCTTTTTTCTGTAATTATCATCTACTAATCTTCTAGCCTCTTTAGGATGTGTTATAAAACCAACCTCAACTAGTACAGCTGGCATCTGAGCACCTACGAGTACCCAAAACGGACCCTCTCTAACTCCTCCGTCTTTTACACCTTTATAATGTTTGTTAAGTGAGCCTAACATCCCACGTTGTAGATCTATTGCCAACTTATGGCTAGCAATAGTTTTAGCATGGTTTAAAAACTTTAAAAAGCTCTGTTTAGCATATCTATCCATAGCGGATATATCAGCGCTATTTTCTTTAGCAGCAACTCTTTCGGCTCTTTTTGAACGAGATGGCGAGAGGAAGTAGCACTCTATACCATGTACTTTGCTAGCATGTTTTTTACCAATTGCGTTTGCATGTATACTTACAAATATATCAGCCTCTTTTTTGTTGGCAAATGCAGTACGTCTACTTAATCTAACTGATTTATCTCGATCACGTGTCATATAAACTTTATAACCACGTTTTTTGAGTATATTTTTTAGATGTCTTGCTATTTTATATACTACTATTTTCTCTCTATACTTTCTATAGCCTACTGCACCTGGGTCTCTTCCACCGTGACCTGGGTCTATAACTATCACTTTATTTCTATCTGCTCTTTCAGGTGAATACGGTTTATTTGAAAGTTCTGGTATATATTTTTTAGCAGTTTTTGATGTTGGTACCATCTTAATAGTAAGTTTTGTTAAACTTCTAGAAAAATTTACTTTGACTTTTGTATCATTCTCTATAACCAAACGCAATGTATTTGGATTATACTGTGCTATCTTAATTCTTTTGATTCCATCTTTTCTAAGAGTTTGACTTTTAGTTAACATTGATGCGTGAATATCAAAAACATAACGATATCTTTTCTCTTTTGAATCATAAAGTGTAAAATAATTAATTTGATTTTGACGAAGATTTTTATCAAACCTTAAGACCAATCTACTTGAATCTTTCCAAGATATAGTTTTTAACTTATGCGAAGACTTAACTCTTATATCTTTTGATTTATTTGTTGTTGTTTTTTTTACAGTTTTTTTACGAGAAGTTTTTTTAGTTTTTTTAAGTATTTCGAGTTCATCTTCGTAACTCTTTATATCTATATGTAGTTTTCTTCCACTGTTTATAATTCCCTTAAGAGATCCCTCTTTTAATTTCTCATCTGAATTCATGAGAGATCTAAGATAGAGATTTTTGTAATCATTATATGCACGAAACTGATCTGTTTTAGAACCAGTCTTCATATAAGAGTCTGCTCTTTTTAAAATCTCAAAATCATTGTTTGCATATAAAGATGCAGATAAAAAAAGTACTATAAATAAAAGACGAATCATTCTTTAACTATTCGCCTTGCGTTAATTTTTCCATTAACTCTTTTACAGATATTATTTTATCAAGTCTATATCCATTAGTTCCAGAAAAAAATAATCCAGTTTCCAAGTTACCTTCATAGGCATCACTTAGTCTGTCAGCAATACAAAATCCAACCTCTTTAGCCTCTTCACCACGATTACAAGGAGCCACACAGTTGGATATACATTTAACATCAGGCCCTTCTCTTTTTTCAACCATGTTTGTAAGATTTGTTCTTACACCTTGAGCTGGATAACCTACAGGTGATTTCATAAGTTCAATATCACCTTCTTTAGCATCCAGCAATACCTGTTTCAAATTATCATGTGCATCACACTCATGAGTACCTATAAAACGAGTACCCATTTGAACGCCTTTGGCACCAAGTGAGAGCATCTCTTCTATATCATTTTTATCCCAAACACCACCAGCTGCTATAACAGGAATATCTCCCCAAGTTGCAGCTTCTTCAACTACAGGTGCTACTATATTTTCAAGTTGATTTTCTTCTAGTTTACACTGTTCATATGTAAAACCTTGATGTCCACCACTTTTTGGACCTTCTACAACTACAGCATCAGGAAGACGGTTATAACGTTTTTGCCATCTTTTACATATGATCTTTAAAGCTTTTGGAGAAGATACGATCGGTACTAGTGCTACATCAGGATACCCCTCTGTAAACTCAGGCATATTTGTAGGTAAACCAGCACCGGTAATTATAATATCGATTCCGGCTTCACATGCATCACGTACTACACGTCCATAGTCATTAATAGCGTATAAAATATTTGCAGCAAGCGGCTTGTCACCACATATTTTTCTAGCATTTTTTATAATAGCTGTAAAACCATCTTTAGAGTAAAAATTTTCTTCACTTAATGGTCTTTGTGCTACTAACTTTTTTGAATATTTTTTATCTTCATAATATCCTGTACCAACAGCAGACACTACACCAAGTCCACCCTCTTTCGATACATTTCCAGCCAGTTTATCCCAACTTATTCCAACACCCATTCCACCTTGAACTATAGGTTTTTCTATCTCATATTTTCCAATTTTTAGTGGTTTTAAACTCATTATTTTACCCTTAGTTTAGCGAATTTTCTTTTTCCAACTTGAAGTACATACTCACCTGTGGTCAACTGAAGTTGTATATCAGAAACTTTTTCCTGATTTATTTTAACAGCACCTTGCTTAATATCTCTTCTAGCTTGAGAAGTTGAAGGCTCAATTTTACAATCTACCAATGCTTTAGCTATCCAAACTTCACCTTCACATGAGAATTCATCAATATCTGTTGGAATTTGACTTTTTGCATGAACCTTTTCAAACTCTGCTTTTGCATTTTTAGCATCATCTTCTGAATGATATCTTGTAGTGATCTCTAAGGCCAACTCTTCTTTAATTTTTTTAGGGTGTAGAGTTCCATCCTCGACACCTTTTTTAAGTTCACTTATTTCATCTAATGATTTTGTGCTTAAAAGTTCAAAATATCGCCACATTAACTCATCAGATATGCTTAAAACTTTTCCAAACATATCATTAGCTTCATCTGTAACTCCGATGTAGTTATTTAAAGATTTACTCATCTTTTGAACACCATCAAGACCTTCTAAAATAGGCATCATTAAAACAGCTTGTTGTTTTTTTACATCATATATTTTTTGAAGCTGTCTACCCATTAAAAGATTAAACTTCTGATCAGTACCACCAACCTCTATATCACTCTTAAGGTGTACAGAATCATATCCTTGAAGAAGAGGATATAAAAACTCACTTACTGCAATAGGCGTATTTGCACTATATCTTTTTGAAAAATCATCACGCTCTAACATACGTGCAACTGTAAGTGTAGAAGAAAGTTCAATAAGTCCTACAGTACCTAAGGCATCAAGCCAATCTTTATTATAAACTATATCTGTCTTGCTCTCATCAAGTATTTTAAAAGCCTGAGTCGTATAGCTTGAAATATTTTTTCTAATATCTTCTGAACTCAAAACTTTTCTTGTAGCACTTTTACCTGTTGGATCACCAATAGCAGCAGTAAAGTCACCAATTAAAAATTGTATACGAGCACCATATTTTTGGAATGCAGCTAATTTTTGAAGCAGTACCGTATGACCTAAGTGCAAATCTGGTGCAGTTGGATCGAATCCCACTTTAACCGTATATGTTTTTCCCTCATCAAAGTAAGCTTTTAATAATTTTTCAATTCTCTCATCATCAATTATTTCAGCAGTACCTCTACGTATCTCTTTAAGGGCTTCTTCTAACATCTATTTCCTTTTTATTGTCTAATATTTTTAAATTTTATTGATATGCATCATCAGTTCTTACTAAGTGAACTACCTTAACTTTTTGCTCAATTTTAACACGAAGTTTGTTAATATCTCCATCTTTAGTTTCAAATCCAATCTCACAATAACGTGTTGATTCACTATTGTTTTTTCCAAGTTCTAATGTATTTATATCTATACCTAGTTTTGCTAAATAGTTTAAAAATTCTGCAAGTGTACCCTTTCCACTATGGAGAGAAATAATCATATTATAGTTAAATATATTCTCTTTATCCCATTTTGCAAAAAGCATTTTTTCACCTGCTAAAATCCTGTTATTAGCACTTTTACACATCTTATGATGAACATGTGCTTTTCCTTTTTCTAAAAAAGCCATTATCCCATCGCCAGTTTTCGGATGACAACAATAATCAAATACAACATCATTTATATTGTAGTTTGAATATATAGAGATCCCCTTATAGGAATATTTTTTCAACTTAAACCTATGTCTTGATAAGAATCTTTTAAATCTGTTGTTTGAACTTATATGCATTATATACTTTTGTATAACCTCTTTAAGAGAGTCAACATCAAAGGTGATCGAACATTTCTTTTCACAGTAACTTTTTTCAAACCAATCTTCTACACGTGAGTTGTTAAGATTCATTATAGTTGCAATTATATTAACTGCATATCTAGCATCTATCTCTTTTAGTCTTGAATTACAATTATGTTTTATGTTTGTTCTAGCTTTACTTGTTTTAACAGCATCATACCAGGAACACCTTGGTAATGTGTTTTCAACAACTTCTATTTTTACTATATCACCATTATGAAGCTCTGTCAAAAGTGAAACTTTTTCTTTGTTAACAAGAGCTATTTTAGCTTTATTTCCAACTTCTGTATGAACAGCATATGCAAAATCTAGTGCTACAGCTCCACGCGGAAGGGTGAAAGCTTCACCTGTTGGTGAAAAAACTGATATATCTTCAGAATAAAGATCATTTTTAATAAGTTCATAAAAGTCTTCCACTGATTCGTTTTGATAACCTAAGTTGTTTAACCAATCAAGCTTAATTGTATCTGCCCCACTCTTATATTTCCAGTGTGCCGCTACACCTAGTTCAGCAGTTTGATGCATCTCATATGTACGAATTTGAATCTCAAATATAGCCGCTTTATAAAAAACTGATGTGTGTATAGTTTGATATCCATTATCTTTAGGAACTGCTATATAATCTTTAAACCGTGAAGAGAGTGGCTGAAAATGCAGATGTATTAATCCTAAAATTGTGTAACACTTTACTTTATCTTCTGTAAGAATTCTAAGTGCTAAAAGATCTAATACCTCATCTATACCAATACCTTTTCTTTGCATCTTTAAGTAGATCGAGTACCGGTGCTTTACGCGAGATATGATCTCAAAGTCTTCCTCACAAAAACCATGCTTAATCAAAAGTTTAGAAACTGTACCTTTAAACTCATCAAGCTTCATCTCTATCTCATGATAATTTGTATCAAGGTAATTATCTATATGATGTTTTTCATCCTTAAAAAGATATGAAAAGCTAGTATCTTCAAGTATATTTTTTAAAAAGCTTATACCTAAGCGATGTGCAATTGGTGAGTATACGACTAAAGTCTCTTCTGCTATTCGTTGCTGTTTATGTTCAGGAAGTGCATCTAAAGTTAAAATATTGTGAAGTCTGTCACAAAGTTTTACAACTAAAATTCTTACATCAGTAATAGATGCAAGTAACATTTTTCTAAATGAGAGTGCAGATACTATAAGTTTTTCATCTGAATATGATGGTATTAATTCATCATCACGAATAGCATCTATTTTTGTAAGTCCACCAACCAAGTGAGCTACATCATGTCCAAATTTTTCCTCGATCTCTTCGATCTCCACCTCTGTATCTTCAACAACATCGTGTAGGAGTGCTGAAACAGACATAGATATATCATTTGTAATAGATGCAACTATAGCCGCAACTAAAATTGGGTGTATTATATATGGTTCGCCACTTTTTCTAAACTGTCCTTCATGTGCTTTAATAGCATAAACTAAAGCATCTTCAAGCTCATCAGTTCTATCAAAATGTGAGTATAGATATTGTGCAGCTGAATCAATCGTATGAAGGTGCTTTACCTTTTCAATATCTACCTGATTCAACGCCAAAATTTATGCCTCGTTGTCAACAAAGCCTTTTATAATTACAAGGCCTTCAGCTATTTCCATTAGTGCTAAGTCTGCAGCTTTAACACTTTTTGGATTAATATTTAGTTTGCTTGTAGCTCCATTTAAAAGTTCATCACTTCTTTTTGAAACAGCAAGTGCCAGTTGATAACGATCCATACTTGGATTATTTTCTAAAACTTTTGCAGTTAATTCTTCTATTTTCATAATTTTTCCTTATTATTTTACTATAGAGCAGTTTTTACCATCATTTTTCAAAATTTCCAAAAGATTACCTTTTGTAAACATATCACAAACAATAATAGGTAGCTTGTTGTCTTTTGCCAGTGCTATAGATGTATCATCCATAACTTTTATGTGTTCACTCAATGCTTGATCATAAGTTATCTCATGAAGCTTAACAGCATCATCATATTTCTTAGGATCCTTGTCGTATACACCATCTACTTTTGTAGCTTTAACAATAACCTCTGCGCCAATTTCAACAGCACGTAAAGTAGCAGCTGTATCTGTAGTAAAGAAAGGATTACCAGTTCCAGCTGCAAAAATCACAACACGACCTTTTTCTAAATGACGTGTAGCTTTTCTGTTTATGTAAGGCTCAGCAATCTGTTCCATTTTAATCGCTGTTTGCATTCTAACTTCAAGTCCCGCATGTTCACATGCTTCTTGCATAGCTACACCATTTATAACTGTAGCTAGCATTCCCATATAGTCACCACTTGTTCTTTTAATAATTCCATCTTGTGCAGCAGTAACACCACGAATAATGTTACCACCACCGATTACAATACCTACTTCTATTCCTGCATCTACTAGAGATTTTATCTCTCCTGAGATATAGTTTAAAATTTTAGTATCAATACCATGACCTGCCCCGCCGGCAAGAGCTTCACCTGAAAACTTAACTAAAACACGTTTATGAGCCATGAATTACCTTTATTAATTTCGCGAATTATATTAAAAAATGACTTTAATATTGCTTTGGCATTATCTTTTTTTTAAGCTGAAATAGCTTATGATATACTGAATTTAAAACAAATAGGCTTTATTGTGAAACATAAAGTAATTAGACAGTCAAAAATCAACTCCATCTCAAAAATCCAAAATGAAGAAAAAAAGAATGCTTATATTCTTTTGGATACTAATTCTATGAAACTTATTCCAGTTGATAAAAGGATGTTAAATATAGGTTCTAAATTAGACTTCAAACTATTTTCAATAGAGAAAAAGACACATATGTCACTTTTTTTACAAGCAGATTCTATCATTGATAAAGAACAGAAACAAAAGCTTAAATATATAGAACAAGTTTATACACTTGAATCTGAAAAAGATAAATATAATAATTTTTTAGAAACACATATACAAGATATCATCAAAGAAAAGAACCTTACATTAGATGAAAAGACAGATATTATATACGAAGCAAGTACAGACTTAACTAAAGAGTTGTATTCTAATCCTGATGCTTTAAAAAATGCAAACTTAAGTGAAAACATTATAACTCCTATTTTGGAAACAGTTTTATCCAGTCAAGATACAATCTCTTCATATATAAAAATTATAGAATATGACTATTATACGCATACTCATTCTTTAAATGTAAGTATTTATGCACTTTGCTTAGGAGCAGAACTAAAACTTGATAAAAATAAACTTACATCACTAGGCAGGTCTGCACTATTACATGACATAGGTAAAAGTAAAATAGACCCTAAAATAGTTAACAAAAACGGTATGCTTAGTGATGAAGAATACGAAATAATGAAAAAACATCCATCTTATGGTTATGAGCTTGTAAATTCATACAACATACTTGATGAAGATATATTAGATGGTATTAAACATCATCATGAAAAAATAGATGGTCGTGGATACCCAGACCATCTTTCTCATAAGCAGATAGGTTTATTTCCAAGAATAATATCGATTTGTGATGTTTTCGATGCACTAACTACACAAAGATCATACAAAAAAGCTATGCACTCTTATGATGCCTTAACACTTATGAAAACAAGCATGAGTGCTCATTTTGACACTAAATTTTTAAATACTTTTATTAAAATGTTACATCCATAATAATAACCTGATTATTATATAAGCAATAAATCAGATAATATCTATCTTATTTAGCATATAATTTAATATTCAAATAAATTAGGATTTATTATGCAAGAGATTATGGCTACCTACAAAGAAAATGTAAAAGATATAGAAAATTTTTTAATAGAAACTATATTCAATCTTGGCGATTTAAAAGAGTGGGAAAGTACTGATTTTAAAAAAGTTTTTAAAGTATTTCCATCTTTAGAACTAGTATATACATGTAACTCAAGTACAATGCTTCAAACATCTGAGAACATATATAGAAATAAAAAAAGAAAAGCTCCTATGGGAAGACACAGGGATTATCTTTTAAATAATACAAAATTTAATGAAAGCGATATAGCTATAACAAAACCATATATTAGTAGTGCTACAGGTGACACATGTATAACAGTAGCAAAAAAAGAAAATGGAAATATATACTTTATGGACTTTAATATATCAATGCTCCTCCAAAGACTAGGACTTGTAGAGATTCATAATGGTTTTAACTTTGTTAGTAAAAGTTTTTATTTTTTAACAGCAAATATAATGATGATTTTAGCACTTTTTACTATAGGATACTCTATATATGCTTTTGTAAACTCTTTAATGATGAAAGGCGATCTATCTATAGAAGCAATCTTTAAACCTGTTATTGCACTTACTTTGGGACTTGCCATATTTGATCTGGCCAAAACTGTTTTCGCTCAAGAGGTTATTTTTAAAAGCTATTCTAAAAGCTCTTATGAAGAGTATAGAGTTTTGATAAAATTTTCTATAACAATAATTATAGCCCTACTTATTGAATCACTAATGGTTGTATTTAAAATAGCTATAGATAACTACGAGCATATGATACACGCTTTTCACTTGATTGCTGGTGTTTCTGTACTTATTGTTGCTGTAGGTTTATTTATATATTTTACAAAGAAAAAAGCTTGCAATTAGATTTCTTTTATATAATGTCTCTTTTAAAAAAGGATATAACAAATGTCAAAATTTATAAAATTTAAATGTGATTTAGATACATTTATAGATGATCTTAATGAATTGCTAGAAAATAATAATAAAACAATAGAATCTTTACTAAAAGAGGAAAATAAAACATATTCTTCATTTGTTAAAAAAATGCAGTTAATAGATGAGGAACTAGAACTTTTTTTTACACCATTAGCACATCTAAACTCTGTAAATAACTCTGATAAAACTCAAAAAGTATATAGTGATTCACTTCCTTTAATAACTGAATATTCTACGAAAATCTCACAAAATATTGATATCTACAATGCCTATAAAGAGATTCAGCAAAATGAAAAAGAGAGTCTTAACCAAGAACAAAAAAGAGTATTAGAACTAAATATACTTGGATTTGAGCTTAGTGGTGCTCATCTTGATGATAAAACAAAAAAAAGACTTGCAGAGATAAATCTAAAAAAAAGTGAACTGCAAAATGATTTTTCCCAAAACTTACTAAATGCTACAAATGAATATGAAAAAATAATCACAGATGAAAAAGATGTCGATGGAATCCCTAAAAGCGACCTTGAAAATGCAAAATTTATAGAAGATGGCATAACAAAGTATAGATTTACACTACAGATGCCATCATACATAGCATACATGACATATGGACCAAACAGAGGTATAAGAGAAGAGATCTACAAAGCTTATGTATCTCGTGCTCCAGAAAATGAAAAAATTATAGAAGAACTTTTAGAGTTACGTCATGAAATGAGTAATCTATTAGGATTTAAAAACTATTCTGAATACTCACTAGCTTCTAAAATGGCAGATTCTCCGCAAAGTGTCCTTAACTTTTTAGATAAACTTTTACAAAACTCAAAAAAACAAGCAAAAGATGAATTAAGAGAGGTTCAAGAGCTTTGTGATCATAGTTTGGAAAGCTTTGATAGCGCATACTATACTGAGATCTTAAAAAAGAAAAAATACGATATTGATGAAGATGAAATAAGAGTATACTTTGAACAAAAAAGTGTTGTAAATGGATTATTTGAATTTTTAAATAAACTATTTCATATAGAGTTCAAAAAGGTTGAAGAAAAACTTTGGGATGAAAAAGCATCATCTTACGATCTTTTTGTAGATGGCAAACTTCGCGCTAGATTATATCTTGATCTTGAAGCTAGAAAGTCAAAACGTGGAGGAGCATGGATGCATAACTATCAAACTCACTCTAAAAATGAAAATCAAGAGATACAGTTAGCTTCCGCATTTGTAGTATGTAACTTTCCTGCTTCAAGTGGTAATTCTGCTTCTCTTCTAAGACATGATGATGTGGTTACACTGTTTCACGAGATGGGGCATGCTATTCACCACCTTTTATCTAATGTAGATGAGAGTGAGGTTAGTGGTGTAAATGGAGTTGAATGGGATGCAGTCGAATTCCCATCACAATTTTTGGAAAACTTTGCCTATGAACCAAAAGTATTAAAGATGTTTGCAAAACATTATAAAACTGGGGAGATAATATCAGACGAAATGATTCAAAAGCTTGTTAATTCTAAAAACTTCATGTCAGCATCTTCCATGCTTAGACAGTTAGAGTTCTCTATATTTGATTTTAAACTCCATACCAAGATTTATAAAGGTAATGAAATACAAAACCTACTAGATTCTATAAGAGAAGAGACTGCACTTATAAAAACCCCATCTTACAATAAATTTCAAAATGGATTTGCACATATATTTGCAGGTGGATATGCTGCAGGGTATTATAGTTACAAGTGGGCTGAAGTTTTAAGTGCTGATGCATTTTTCAAAGTAGTAAGTGAAGGTATTTTTGACTCAAAAACAGCAATAGACTATAGAGATGTAGTTCTAAATGGTGGTGGAGCTAAAAGTATGTCTGAGTATTTTAAAGAGTTTATGCAAAGAGATATTGACACAGATAGTCTTCTAAGGTTAAATGGAATAAAATATTGAAACCAATAATATTTTTATTATTAGTTTTTTTTATACAGTTTTTAGATGCAGGGGAGATAGAGTTGAAAATTGCTACTTATAACGTTGAATCTTTATTTGACCTAGAAAAAAAGGGTTATAAGTACAAAGAGTATAAACCATATGGAAAATCCATGTGGAACCAAAGAAACTATAATATAAAACTAAACAATATAGCTAAAGTAATAACAGATATTAATGCAGATATTATAGCACTACAAGAGATTCATTCTCTTAAAGCTTTAAAAGATTTAAAATTAAAACTAAAACAAAAAGGTCTCTACTACAAATATTATAAATTAGCAGACAAAAAAGACAGTGTTATAAAAGTAGCAATTTTAAGTAAGTACCCATTTTTATATTCAAAAGAGATTACAGTTGGTATCTCTTATAAGTACAGAAATATACAAGAAACAAAATTTAAAATTAAAGATCAAGAATTCTATCTGTTTAATAACCACTGGAAATCAAAATCTGGACCAGAAAGCATGAGAATATTTTCAGCTAAAAGACTTAGAGATCGCATTGATAATATTGGTTATAATAAAAACATAATACTACTTGGTGACTTTAATTCAAACTATAACGAAGATATAACATTTATAAGAAGTAGAAAACATAACAATACAAATAATAAAACAGGCATAAATGATGTTTTAAGAACAAAAGAGCAAAAGAATAGAGCCAAAGATACTACTTATGTAGAAAAAAACTTTTATAACCTATGGTATGACACAAATAAACAAAACAGATACAGCTATATTTTTAAAGGAGAAAAAGAGACTCCTGATAATATAATAATCTCTCAAAGTTTATTAAACAAAAAAGGTATGCATTATAAATGTGGTTCTATAAGCAACTTTGTTAAAGACTATATGCTTTATAGAGGAAAATATCCTTATAGATGGAAAGTTTCAGGTGGAAAAAACCAAGTTCACAAAGGTGAAGGATACTCTGATCACCTACCGGTAACCGCTAAGTTTATTATTAATTAAGACACCAATCAACTGGCTTTTTATTATGTGTAATCAGATAACTATTTGCTTGTGAAAAAGGTTTTGAACCAAAAAAACCACGATAAGATGATAATGGAGAAGGGTGTGGAGCTTTTAAAATAAAATGTCTTGTTCTATCTATTAACCTCTCTTTCATCTGTGCAGGGCGTCCCCATAATATAAATACTACATTCTCTAAATTATCACTTATTGCTTTTATAGTAGCATCAGTAAACTCTTCCCATCCTTTACCTTGATGTGAATTAGCTTGTGATGCACGAACTGATAAAACTGCATTCAGAAGTACTACTCCCTGATTAGCCCAAGACTGTAAATTACCATTTTTTGGATAGGCACATCCTATATCATCAACAAGTTCTGTAAATATATTTTTAAGTGATGGTGGGAAAGATATCCCGTCCTTTACAGAAAATGACAACCCATGAGCTTGATTTTCTCCATGGTAAGGATCTTGACCCAGTATTACAACTTTAACATCTTCGAATTCAGTTGAGTTATAGGCATTAAAAATGTTTTTATTCTCTGGATAAACTGTATATTTTGATTG
>Ga0193965_1000223_pt1 | contig 19644 bp, 17 predicted proteins | sample FB_8_MG_FD_140330 | JGI IMG/M metagenome (GOLD analysis project Ga0193965, IMG submission 140330) | Microbial mat bacterial communities from the Broadkill River, Lewes, Delaware, United States - FB_8_MG | ecosystem: Environmental > Aquatic > Freshwater > River > Microbial mats | place: USA... | reverse complement strand
CTTCTAACAAACTCTAACTCTGTTTTGAACCAGATGTTTAACAAAATGAGTATAGATAAAACTGCAATTGAGTTGGATGTAAGAAGTGTATCTGAAAAGCTTTCTAAATCATCATCTGTATCAAAAGAAAACATTAAACTATCACGTGCATTTGTTCAAACACTAGAGAGTGGTGCAGGTCTTATGACAAAGAATGGAGACAGCTTTTTAGCGGTAGATACATATATATTGGCAAATTTACAAAATGAGCCGTTTAATTCGATTTTGAAAAAGTATGTAGATATCTCAGCACTTGCAAAAAATATAGAAGCTTCTCGTGGTGGAGCAAAAGTTGACTCTCAAAGTGCAGATGAGACTTTTGATTCACTTGATAAATACGGAATAGACTTAACAAAAGAAGCGCATGAAGGTAACCTTTCACCTGTTATCGGACGTGATGAAGAGATCACGCGTATGATGCAGATTCTGATTCGTAAAACTAAAAACAACCCTATGCTTTTAGGTGAACCCGGTGTTGGTAAGACAGCACTTGTTGAGGGTCTTGCTCAACGTATTGCAAATAATGAGGTACCGACTTCACTGCAAAACAAAAAAGTAGTAGCTCTTGATATGAGCTCACTGATCGCTGGTGCAAAATACCGTGGTGAGTTTGAGGACAGACTAAAAGCGGTTATTGATGAGGTAAAACAAAGTGGTAATATCATCCTTTTCATTGATGAGATCCATACTATTGTAGGTGCGGGTGCTAGTGAAGGATCTATGGATGCGGCAAATATTTTAAAACCAGCCCTAGCAAGAGGTGAATTACACACTATTGGTGCAACAACTCTAAAAGAGTATAGAAAGTATTTTGAAAAAGATGCAGCACTCCAAAGACGTTTCTTACCGATCAACTTGGATGAGCCTACAGTAAATCAATCTTTACAGATACTTCGTGGTATTAAAGAGCGTTTAGAAACTCACCACAACGTAAGCATTACAGACTCAGCTTTAGTTGCTGCTGCGAAGTTAAGTGATCGTTATATTGCAGATAGATTTTTACCAGACAAAGCGATTGACTTGATCGATGAGGCTGCAGCTGAGCTTAAGATGCAGATAGAGAGTGAACCACATGCATTAAGTAATGCAAAACGTAGAAGTAGTGAACTTCATGTTGAACAAGAAGCACTAAAAATGGAAGATACTCCATCAAATGCTAAGCGTTTAGAAGAGATCACAAAAGAGCTTGCAGATGTTGATGAAGAGGTTAGAGGGTTGGAATCAAGATTTGCAAGTGAAAAAGAGGTCTTTGAAAGAATCTCTACTATAAAAAGTGAGCTTGAATCAAAACGCTCAGAGGCGACTCGTGCCAAAGCTGCGTCTGAGTTTAACCGTGCAGCTGAGATAGAGTATGGTGAGATCCCTGCACTTATTGAAGAAGAGAAAAAGATGAGAGAGCAGTGGAGTAAGATCCAAGAAGCGGGAGCATTAGTTAAAAATAGCGTTGATGAAGAGTCTATCGCTTCAATCATCTCACGCTGGACAAATATACCTGTTAATAAGATGCTCGAGAGTGAAAAACAAAAAGTTCTTCATGTAAAAGAGGAGTTAGATAAAGATGTAGTTGGACAAGAGAGCGCTACATTTGCAGTTAGCCGTGCGATCAAGCGTAATAAAGCCGGACTAAGTGAAACAACTCGTCCGATCGGTAGCTTCTTATTCTTAGGTCCAACTGGTGTTGGTAAAACTCAAACTGCTAAGACATTAGCTAAGTTTTTGTTTGATTCTGAGGATGCAATGATTCGTATAGACATGAGTGAGTACATGGAGAAACATGCAGTGTCACGTCTAGTCGGTGCAGCTCCTGGGTATGTAGGATATGAGGAGGGTGGACAACTTACAGAAGCAGTTCGCCGTAAACCATACTCTGTTGTGCTGTTTGATGAGATTGAAAAAGCGCATCCTGATGTATTTAATATGCTTCTTCAGGTACTAGATGATGGTCGTTTAACTGACAACAAAGGTGTTACAGTTGATTTTACAAATACTATAATCATCTTAACTTCAAATGTTTTAGAAGAAAATATTAAAACAACATTTAAACCTGAGTTTATCAACCGTTTAGATGATATCGTTAAGTTTAACGAACTTGGTAATGATCAGATCAAAGGTATTGTAGATATCTTCTTTAGAGAGATCTCTGCTAAAGTAGCTGAGCGTGATATTGAACTAAGTCTTAGTGAGAGTGCTAAAGAATATATTGCAGAAGCTGGATTTGACCCTGTTTATGGTGCTCGTCCGCTTAAACGTGCTCTTTATGAGATCGTAGAGGACAGACTTGCTGATCTTATACTTGAAGGTAAGGTTACAGAGGGTTCAAGAGTGAATTTTGACATGGAAAATAATGAGATAAAAGTTAGCATTTCGTAAATAATTATTAGTTATAATTATGCCCATGAAAACAATACTATTAATATCAATATTCTTAACTTCAATTTATGCAAGTATGGGTGACTGTTTTACATGTCACCCAAAACTTATTAAAGGTATAGACGACAACGAAGAACATAAGCCTATGCTAACTTGTATAAAGTGTCATACGCCAAGTAGAGCATCAGTTTTAGAGTGTGGAGATAAATGTTTTTCTTGTCATAAAGAGGTGGATTTAGCTCCAGAGGAGATTCCTGAACATAGAGTTTTTGAAGACTGTAGAGAATGTCATGTAAATGCAAAAAAAGAACTACTAGATATTACAAAAACATTTGATCAGTCACATGTAGATACACTTAAAGACTTCCTACTTCAGTAAAGTTTTATACTTTTAGTTTATAATCTTTTAAAAACTAAAGTGAGATAGGAATTTTTATATGAAATTTCCCTTGATAAGTGAAGTTGCAAATACAGATATAGACTTGATAGATATTTCAAAAAGCATTGAAACAGCTGTAGATGTAATGATGCAAAATGATCACAGAAGTGTAATCTTAAGAGATGGCGAAACATTTAAAATATTAAATGTTTTAGATGTATTGAGGATCCAAAGAGACAACTTGGACTTGAGTCTTCCTTTAAAAAGTTTAAAATTAAAAACAATCCCTACAATACGATATGATAGAAATATTTTAGATACGTTGGAGTATTTAAGTAATTCAGTTGAACAGATATGTGTACTTAATGATGAAAACAGCTTGTACGGTTTGTTAACACATACAGATATTACAACTCATATTGATCCACATACACTTATGGATAACTATAGATTAAGTGATTTTTTAAAAATTGGTCGCAGAATGAAATGGGTTTCTAAAAATACAATCATATCTGACCTAATAAACGATATGTTAAATGGACCTTTAGATAATGCTATAGTTGTAGAAAATATGGAGCCTGTTGGTATTTTAACTACAAAAGATTTAATGATGCTAGTTAAACAAAAAGTAGATCTTAATGTAGAGATATCAAAATATATGTCATCACCTGTTGATACTATACAAAAAGATGCCTCAATAAAAGAGGCTTTAGAGTTTATTCAGAACAAAGGGTATAAACGAGTTGTAGTGGTGGATGATGGTGGAAAGTTATCAGGTATTATCTCTCAAAAAGAGCTTATATCTTTAACATATTCAAGATGGGCTACCCTTATGAAAGAGTACCAAGATGAACTTCATGAGATAAACTCAATGCTTACAAACAAAAATAGAGAGTTTGAGACTATGGCATCTACAGACACTCTAACAGGTTTATATAACAGATATAAATTTTCAGAACTTTACCTTTCATCTTACAGGTCTATGTCTCAAAGACACAATAGCATGTCTCTGCTCTTAATAGATATTGATAATTTTAAAAATGTAAATGATACTTATGGACACAACGCTGGAGATAAGGTTTTAGTACAAGTTGCACATACTTTACTAAAAACACTTCGAAATATTGATATAGTTGCCAGATGGGGAGGTGAAGAGTTTATAGTACTACTCCCCACAGCAAACCTAGATAATGCAAAAAAAATTGCTGAAGAGATCAGAAGTCAAGTTGAAAAACTAGAGATAGACTCAGTTGAGAGGGTGACAATAAGTCTTGGAGTCTCATTAGTAGAAGAGGGTAGTGAAATGGAAGATATAATTAATTGTGCAGACAAAGCACTATATCTTGCAAAAGAGAGTGGAAGAAATTGTGTTAAAACTCAAGAGGATATCTAAAAGTAATGCAGAATTTAGATAGAATAAAATTAATCATTTAGGTTTGGAAAATATAATGAAAAAATATCATAGTGATCTTCTAGAATACTTAGAAGTTAATACAACAGTAGGTTATATTGTTTTAGACCATAACTATGACATTTTAGATGTAAATTCTTACTTTTTGGACCTAACAAAATACTCTAAAAATGATTTAGCTGGCAAAAATATCAACTTTTTTACATTATCAAGGGAAAAACATAACTCATTTTTAAATACAGTAAATATGAGACTTAAAAATAAAGAACCATTGTCTTTTAAACATGAGTTGAGAAAATCAAACGGTGATGTTATTTGGCTAAATATAAGTGGTACAGTATATAAAGAACACTCAATATGGTTTGCAACACCAATAGAAACAAGTAGTAAAAAAGAAGAAGCAATTAAGCAGATAATATCATCTATTTATAAAAAAGATGATACTCCCTTTATGGATGCTATCACTATGCAGATTTGTAAAACACTTGGAGCAGATCATACATTTATAGGTGAAATTCATGATAGAGAACTTTCTGTAACAACGCTTTCTCACTGTATGGATAAAAAAATAGTAGGTGGGTTTAAGTATAACTTGAAAAATACACCTTGTGAACTAGTTCATGATGGAAAAGTGTCTGTCTTTCCTCAAAACATTACTTCTATTTTTCCATATGATCAAGATTTAAAAGATTTAGGTATAGAAGGTTACGCTGGTGTACCACTTTTTAATGAAAAGCAAGAAACTTTAGGTTTAATTGTTGCATTATATAGAAAACCAATTGAGGACCCTGAGTTTATATCTTCTACAATTTCATTGTTTGCAAATATAGTTGCAAATGAGTATGAAAGACAAAAGGCTGAAAGAGCAGTAGAAGAACAAAGTATATACTATCAGTCAGTTATTGATGGGATAAAAGAGCCCTTGATGGTCATAGATAAAGATTATAATATTGTACTTTCAAATAAGGCAGCTGACCAAAATAAAATATTAGAATGTATCTCAGACAAAAAAAACCCAAAATGTTATGAAGTGTCACATAAAAGAAGTGAACCTTGTGAGGGGATTGAACATCCTTGCCCTCTACAAACTGTGATGGATATACAAGACCGGGTAGTTGTAACGCATGAACATCCAAATGAAGATGGAGAGTCACATTTTATGGAACTTACGGCAACTCCTTTATATGATAAAAACAGTGAGTTTATAGGTATTATTGAATCAGCTAGAGATATTACAGAACATATCAATACAAGAGAACAACTAAAAGAGTATGTAGATGAGTTAATTTACAGAGAAAACTACAATACATTAACAAACCTTCCAAATAGAGTACTTTTTTATGACAGAATAGAACAAGCGATTAGAGCAAATAAACAAAGAGAGGGTAAGTTTGCCGTTTTATTTGTGGATATTGACAGATTTAAGTTTGTTAATGACTCTTTTGGGATCAATGTTGGAAATGAAGTATTAAAAAAAGTATCTGAGATTTTACAAGAGTGTATTAAAGACAATGATACATTAGCTCACTTTGGCTCTGATGAGTTTGGTATTATATCTCAGTCTGTAAAGAATACAAATGAGATAATTGATTATGTTCATAAAATTTTAAACTCATTTAATGACCCATTGGTTTTAGATTCTCAGAAAGTTTATGTAACAGTTAGTTTAGGAGTATCTATATACCCAGATGATACTTTGGCAACAGAAGAACTTATAAAGTATTCAGATGTTGCTATGCATAAGGCAAAAGAAAATGGCAAAAGCAGTTACGAGTTTTATACAAGAGAGCTAACAGATGTTGCTTATGAAAGAATTGTTCTTGAAAATAATTTAAGAGAGGCTATAAATAGTAATGAGTTAGTAGCTTATTACCAGCCAAAAGTTGATATACAAACAAGTAAAATAATTGGAATGGAAGCTCTTATTAGGTGGCAAAACAAAGATTTTGGTTTAGTTTCACCAGCCAAGTTTATACCACTAGCTGAAGAGATAGGTATAATCTCTTTAATAGATTTATGGATGTTAAACACTGTTTCAAAAACGATTGCCAAATGGTATGAAGATGGACAAAACCCGGGTGTTGTATCTATAAACATAACTTTTCAAACTCTAAAACTAGAGAATTTTAAAGAGTTACTTATTGATATCTTAGACAAAAACAGATGTGATCCAAAATACTTAGAACTAGAGATCACAGAAAATCAAATAATGGATAATCCTCATGTTACTATTGAGCTGTTAAACTTGATCAAAAGTTTAGGTATAAGAATCTCTATTGACGATTTTGGTACTGGATATTCATCATTATCGTATCTTAAAAAACTCCCTATTGATACACTTAAAATAGATAAAACCTTTATAGATGAGGTAGCAAATAATGAACAAGATGCTGCTATATCTAAAACAATTATAACTTTGGCTAAGACGCTAAACTTGAATATTGTTGCAGAAGGTGTTGAAACTATAGAGCAAAAAGACTTTTTACTTAAAAATGAGTGTAGTACTGTTCAAGGATATTTTTATCACAAGCCTATGAGTGAAGAAGATATATATAAGCTTATATAAGCACTACTTGTCAACTTTTTTACGCCAAATTTGAAATATTAAAGTAGCACTTAGTGCTAAAGTGAGCATAATCGTTATTGCATAGTATGTGCCATTGTTTCCAGCAGAGAGTGGTAAACCAGAAGTATTCATTCCAAAAAAACCTACAACTAGGTTTAGAGGTAAAAATATAGCTGATATGATCGTTAAAACATATATCATTTTATTCATTTTATCGTTTGATTTTGCATTGTAAAAGCTATATAGATAGTCAAGTTTTGATAGTTGTAGCAAAGCTGAACGCATAATTCTATCTAGGTGTTCATGTATATCTATGTACTTATTGATTGGAAATTCTTCATTGTCTTTATAAAAACCTATAAACTCATCCATAATGTTAGTTGTTCTTGCAAGTATACGCTCTACTCTTAAGATCTGTAGTTTTATCTCAAGCCATGAGTTTAAGAAGTCTTTATCCGTATTGTTTGCATATAAGTCCTCTTCTAAGTCAGATACCATATCTTGAAATTTTGTAAAAGATCTTAATACTCTGTCTACAGCTTTATCAACCATTTTATATACAGATGTAAACTCATTGTCAAACTCTTTGAATTCTTTTTTTTCTTTGTCATAGTAGTAGCTTTTTTGATCAGTAAGTATAAAACCAAATGATTTTGAATCGAGATTTTCACCTATTATAGGAAGTCTTATTATAAACATATTATAGTTTTCATTGTCATCAAAAATAGATGGGTGTGCTTCGTTATTTAGATCTTCTAAGTGTAGAGTGTCTAAAATATTTTCAATATTTTGCATTTTTATTCACTTTTCATATGTATATCCATTTGTGGAAATGGTATCTCTATGTTATTTTTTCTTAGTGCATTATATATAAGGATCAAAAAATCAGATGGAAGAGAGATCTGTTTTAGTGATCGATCAACCCAGACAACTAGTTCAAGATCAAGACTGCTAGCGTTCATCATAACCATTCTTATATCTGCTTTTCTTTCTTCATCGTTTCTTATAAATATAAGCTCACTCTCATCAAGTGCTTTAAGAACAGCCTCTTTAACATGACCTATATCACTTCCATAAGCAACTCCAAATGGTATGTGAAGTCGTCTGATCTTATCTTCTAATGTAAGATTGATTACATTGTTTTGTATAAAAGATGAGTTTGGTATTATAATATCGATGTTATCAAAAGTTTTTATAGTTGTTGAGCGTATACGCATATCAGTGACCGTACCGCTTAGGGTGTCATTGATCTCTATTATATCGCCTATTCTGATTGTTCGCTCAAACATTATGATGATCCCAGCTATCAGGTTTGAGACAACAGTTTGTAGACCAAAACCTATACCTATAGATAGTGCTCCGGCTATTAGTGAGAGAGACTTTAGATCAACTCCAACGCTTCTAAAAGCACTCATAGCAAAGATTAGTATGATCACATAATAACCTATGTTTGATAGCAAACGTACGGTCATCATGGAGATGTTTTCATGCTTTTTAGTAGCTTTTAAGACCCATCTTTTATACAAAAAGCCTAGTAAAAAACCTACGAAAATATAAGCAACAGCTTTTATTAAACTATATAAACTTATAGGTTTTTCATTAAAAGTAAAAAGTGATGAATCAAAAAAATCTTTGGTTTGGCTAAGTAGATCAGATGATGCTAAAAGTGTAAAAGAAAATAGTAAAATAATTAAAATTGCTTTCATAAATTTTCTCCTAAAAAATAGATAGACCTGTTTTTGTGGTAAAAAGCTCTAATGCCATAGTCCCAACAAGTGAGTTTCCCTGAGCATTTAGTCCAGGTGCCCATACCGAGATCCCCATCATTTTTGGTACAACCGCAACTATACCACCTCCAACACCACTTTTTCCTGGAAGTCCTACGTTAAAAGCAAAATCTCCTGAAGCATCGTAGTGCCCACATGTTAACATAACTGCATTTATCCTTTTTGCCTGTTGTGTTGTAATGTACTCTTTGTTTGTGATCGGATCAACTCCATGGTTTGCTAAGTAAAGCATTGCACGTGAGAGCATATTTGTGTTCATCTCAATTGAACAGTGTTTAAAGTATATTTCTACTATATCGTTAACTTCGTTATCAAAGTTTCCAAAGCTTTTCATTAGGTTAGCAAGTGCAATATTTCTATGACCGTGTTTCATCTCTGAATCTGCTACAGTCTTGTTTAAGTCAATAGAGTCGTCATTTGCAATAGAGCGTATAAACTCTATAACTTCCAAGTAAGCTCTATCTTCATTTTTATAATGACTTACAAGTGCATCTGTAACATTTATAGCACCAGCATTTATAAATGGATTTCTTGGTTTCCCATGCTCATATTCTAACTGAACTAGTGAGTTAAATGGGTTTCCTGATGGTTCATGACCTATTCTTTTATATAGGTCTCTTCCATATTTAGTAAGTGCTAAAGTAAATGTAAAGACTTTTGAAATGCTTTGTATAGAAAAAAGTTTATTTGAACATCCAGTGGAGTATTGTGTGCCATCAAACATTGTAAGGCTCATGGCAAATTGGTTTGGATCTACATTTGCAAGAGCTGGAATATAGTCAGCTACTTTGCCACTAAGTAAAAATGGTTTAACTTCATTTGATATATCATTTAAAATTGATTGATAATCGACTTTTCCCATCAAGCCACCTTTTTTAATTTGATTTATTTTATAAGAAAGTATACTCTTTTTTTTTAACATACACACTGTTTTATTAAGAAAATATTTAGCTAAAAAAACTTCTTTTGGGAGTATAATTTTATGCGAATTGGAAAGTTGTGAAATAAACATGTTCTTACCTAAATACCAAGGATAAAAAATATGATTAAGTTCGAACTTATTAGAACACTACTACTAGTATCTTTTATATTAGTTTTAGATGCAAATGCAGAAGGTGAAAAAATAACTTGCGATGACAGCTATAGTGTATGTGTAGAAAAATGTGATAGTATGCAAAGCCCTTTAGAAACTTGTTACAACTTGTGTGATACAACTTATTCTAAATGTTTAGAATCTGAACAATATACAGAAGTTGAGGAAAACTCACAACCAGAAGAAAAATAAAATTTTAAACTTTCTATTCGCTTTCTTCTTTTAGAGGTTTTGAATTAACTTTGGAACTCTTTAGTTTTATGTCTTCATCTTTATTGTATGCTTGAAGTAGTTTAATAGAAATATCTCCACGAACTTTTGAAGCTATTTTATAGTTGGTTTTGTAAGATATGAGACCAATAACTCCTGTTTTTAGGTTGTTTAAAGTGAACGTGATTGTGTGTAGTATATCTAGATCAGAGAGTACAGAATTAGTTATATTCTCTACTTTTTCAAAGTCACTATCCGCAGAAAATTCAAACTCTATCAAATCATTTATTAAACCATCTTTTTTACGTGAATAGTTGTAAAAAACTTTTGTAAAAACATAACTATTTGGTATATATATTGTACGCCCTACATTTTTAACTTCTTTTAGATTGTTGTAGTCCTCAATTTCATTTAGTTTTATCTTCATAAGTGATATATCTTGTATATCTCCTATAGTATGTTTTGTCTCAAACTGTACCATTATCCGATCACCGACTCTTATCATATTGCTGAAAAATATATAAACAGAAGCTACTATATTTAAGATAACTTCACGAAGTGCTATAGTAAGTGCTGCTGCTACAACACTTAAAAAAGTTATTATATACATAAAGTCTTCTAAGTATCTAACAACTAATGAAACAAGTATAACGGTATAAAAAAGTATCGATATTATTTTTTTATGAATATGGTTATTATCATCTCTTATTTTTTTCTCAATAGTTGCAAAGATAAACAAAAAAACTCTATAAAATATATAAACAATAAATAAAACTAGAAGTGTTATGAGATGTTTTTGAAGTTTCTCTTTATAATATTCATCATACTTTTTAGCTAAAGTTTCTTGTGAGTCTGTAAGGTTTAAGTATGTTTTATCTAGGTTTTCCAAGTACTCTTCAAAATATTTTAGATCATCTAAAGAAACAGACGATTTTTGATCTTTTTTATAGTAACTGTTTAGTAGTGAATATGCTTTATGAAGCTCATTTTTCATATCTATAAGCTTATCTATTTTTTTCCTTAGTTTATCTTCTGAACTTTTGTAAAAAAAATCATATGCTGTGATCTCAGGTATTGAAAACTTGTATTCACTTAGAAGTTCATCAAAGCTTTTGTTGCGTTCGTAAAGCTCAAGCTTAGACTTTTGGATGCCTAATTTTCTTTTTAATTTTTCAAGCTCTTTTTGGTTGTTTTTATTTCTTCTGATCTTTTGCTCTATTTTTACTATGTTATTTATGATCGTATAGTAGTTTTTGTTGTTTACATATGTTTTGATCCAGATATTTTTGGAATCCCAGATATTTTTTTTACCAGTATCTGAAATTCCAATTGTAAATAAAAGTACAAGAATTAAAAGTATTTTCATTACTTACTCTATAATCTCTTCATTATTAAGTTCATAAAACTCACTTTGCTCAATTGCATCTTCAGCAAAATACTCTATTTTATCATCAGCTAGATCTAAGTTTTTAAACTTGGCTATATGAAAAACAGCATCTCCTTCTTGTATAAGAGGGATCTCAGACTTTCCTATGATGATCCCATCATATGGAGAAAAAATTTCAAAACTTTCATCTCCCAATGGCTCATCTATGTAAGCGATCACTTCATCTTTACTTACAGTATCCCCTAGTGCTTTTATGGTTCTTAGCATTCCACTCTCAACAGATCTGATCCACTTACTTGTTCTTGTTACTATTGGGCTTTTTATTGTTTTTTTTGGAGCTGTTTTTGGAAGCATTTGGTTTGAGCGAAGAACATTTACGATCCCATTTACACCTATGCGTATACTTTTTTCATCAAACCTAAGCGCTTCACCTGCTTCATACAAAAGTATTGGTACACCCATCTCCTGAGAAGTTGCTCTTAGTGAACCATCCCTTAGTTCTGAGTGTAGTACTACAGGAGCTTCAAAAGCTTTTGCAAGTCCAAAGGTATGCTCATCATTTATATTTGTTCTGATCTGAGGAAGATTTGACTTATGTATTGAAGCGGTATGTAGATCTATCCCAAGATTACACTTACTTACGATCTCATCAAAAAATATCTTTGCAACACGACTTGCAAGTGAGCCTTTTGAACTACCTGGAAAACTTCTGTTTAGATCACGTCTGTCAGGAAGGTAACGAGAGAGGTTCATGATCCCATAAACGTTTACAACAGGTACTAGTATAAGAGTACCTTTTAGCTTTTTGAGTATACTTAACTTTCTTAGTCTTCGTATGATCTCTATACCGTTTAACTCATCACCGTGTATAGCAGCACTTATAAAAACAGTAGGACCACTTCTTTTTCCACGAATAACTCTTACAGGTAACTGAGTTGGTGTGTTATATAGTTTTGGAAGATCTATATTGATCATTTTATTTGTGCCCATTGGGATCTCAACACCACCTAAAACAAACTTTTCAGTCTGCATTTTATGCTCCTATATTATCTCTTTTTATTCTTCTTTTTTTAGTAGTATCTGATTTTGGAGTTACATTGTTTTCTATGTAGTCCATAATTTTTCCTGCTATATCTATGTTGGTTGATTTCTCAATACCCTCTAAACCAGGAGACGAGTTTACCTCCATCACAAGAGGCCCGCGAGAAGATGGGATCATGTCTACCCCACATACACCAAGACCCATAGCTTTTGCTGCTGCAAGAGCAGTTGATTTTTCTTTTCTTGTAAGTTTGTGAGCCGTTGCACTTCCACCTTGGTGAAGGTTTGATCTAAAGTCACCCTCAGCACCTTGACGCTTCATAGCACCAACCACTTCACCACCAACTACAAGTGCACGTATATCAGCACCACCAGCTTCTTCTATAAACTCTTGAACAAGTAAGTTTACATCCATACCATAAAATGCATCTAGGACTGATTTTGCAGCTTTTTGGGTATCTACTAAAACTACACCGACACCTTGCGTACCTTCAAGGATCTTTAAAACAAGAGGTGTGCCTCCACTAAGGGCTATTACATCTTTTGCACTTGATTTATTTGAAGCAAAAACAGTTTTTGGCATATCTACATCAAATTTTGATAACACTTGTAGACTTCTTAGTTTATCTCTACTTCTTTTAATAGCAAGATTTCCAGATGTAGAAAAAACATCCATCATCTCAAAGTGTCTAACCATAGCTGTTCCATAAAATGTACGACTAGCTCCTATACGTGGTATGATAGCATCAGGAGTTGGAAGCTCTTTACCCTTGTAGTTTACTTTTAGCTCACCTTTCATAATCTCTATAGAACACTTTAAGTAGTCAATTACCTCTACTTCCCAGCCTTTGTCTTTTGCAGCTTCAACTAGCCTTTTTGTAGAGTATAACTCTGCATTTCTTGATAATATATAAACTCTCATTACTTTTTCCCTTTTGCTAAATATTCTTGTGATACATCAACTAAAAATTTTCCACTTATAAATCTTCGTCCTATAAGCATAGGGTACTTCATATCTGCACGGTTTGTCAATGAGATAACAGTTTGATATTTTTTTCCAAAAAATTCAACATCTACTTTGATCGATGGACGAGTTTGTATCTCGCCATTTGAACTTTTTACTTTTTTTATCTTGTGTATGGGCATTTTCATTTTTCGCCCATGGTAAGCTTCATGAACTTCATCAAGCAGCGTAAAATGCACATATCCTTCACAGTCTATATCTATATCATCACAGTGTAGAGCATTTGAGTCAGCCCCTGTATCTACTTTTGCATCTAGATCATATAGGTCTAAATCAATTATAGATATTTTTTCTTTCTTGCCAATAATCTTTTTTTCACTCATAGAGATTCTCCAAAGGTATACTTTTATACTATATGAAAATTATATCTGTTTTTTATGATTTTAAGTCTTGTTTTAGAACAAACTTTTTTGTGCAGAAGTGGTTTTTTGTATCTCTTGTTCGTTTTCTTGTCTATGATCACAACTGTAATCATCATTATGTTTGTATTCTTCAACAAAGGAGTACTTTCCCTCAAAAAATAGTTGAAATTTGTCACAATCATAGTTTAGAGGACATGTACAATTTGAGCAAGCTGTTTGGTCGTTCATAAGTTTATTCTACTCTTATTTTATAAATTTTATTTTAAAATATCTTCAAAATAATTTATCCAAGCACTTATGGTTTGGAGTCTTCTTTTTCTTGTACTTTGACTATTCATGCCATACTTTATATACATATCGTCAGTAATTGGCTTTTTGTGTAAAAAACTATTAGCTATGGGTTCTGAAAAGACTATTTTAGATAGTTCTTCTATCCTTTTTTTAAAAGGCAACTTGACAATACTCTCTCCAAGTTCTGAAAGCTTTATACACTCGTTTTCCTCACTACACACCTTTAGCCATTTTAGTACGTTTAAGTAGTAGTCTATTTGACGAGATACTAGGTCAAACTCTAAGTTTAGTTCTTGTTTTTCTATGCAGTTTCTTTGAGATATTACAAGCATCATATCTTGTATTTTTTCAAATTTATCGGCTTGTGGAAAAGGGGAGTTTGTATCTACATTGTTTTGATCTATTTCTACATTGTAGATTGAAAACTTTGAACTTTTTTCTTTAAACCTAAAAGCCATCTCTTGCGAATGATCGGCATAACCAACCTTACCGTCATAAACATATGGCACAAACCTAAAAATATTGTTATGCAGATAAAATATATAGCTTTTAACACTTTTAGACCCATCTGTCTCTTTTTCCCAGTAGAGCTGAGGATATAAAAGTTGTCGGATATTTATGTTGTTTCTAAAACCTATTTTTGCTTCTATTAGATGAATGCTCTCTTTACCTTCATAACCACCGTCTACTTCGATCTGTACACCATCTATGTCATACTCAGTTGTATCTATTTTAAAGCTAAGGTTCCCTCTTAAACGACCTCTGATACTTAAAAAACTCTCCTCTTTAAATATCTGTTCACACATCTTAGAGATGTATGCTATGTCAAGTGCAGCGCTTTCGCTTTTTATATTAAACGGGTCTATGGAAGTTATATCTTTTGGAGGGTCAATCTCTATTATTTTTGTAGATATATTTTCGTTTATGTCAATAAATGGATCATTCTCGGCGATCCTATAAAGGCCGTTTTTAACAGCAAGTATAGACAGGTTGTTTTCTTTCATAACTTTAGGGAGATTTTCTCTAAAGTCGACTTTTGTCATAAGTCTGGCTTCTTTGCCATCGACTTCTTTTATCTGATCAGCTGTTATATCAAAAAAACCATCGGTTTTTATGTTCTCAAGTATGTTGTATCGAACAAATATGTTTTTCCAAGAATCATTTGTTGTGATTTTATTTTTTGCCATCAGAGTCAACTTTATAGTTAAGCACTACAACCTCTTTGATCTTACCTCTGCCTGAACCTTTTGAGTTTACCGCTCTGCTTGCCATAACAGTTTTTATATCGTAGTCTTTGTAAAGCTCTAAAATGTAGTCTGTATATGAGTTAGAGAGCATAAAGTAAGCACCAATACTGTCTATATGATCACATAGGTCTTTTAGTCTCTCTTGCATCTTCACATCAAAGCCCTGATCTGTGTATGAGGTAAAGCTAGAGGTTTTATTGATCGGAACATATGGTGGATCAAAGTATACAAAGTCACCTTTTTTTACATGATCTTTGATCACCTCAAAGTCGCCTGTATGTATCTCAGTATCTGCTAAAAGTTTGCTACACTCTTTTAGATTTTCTTCATCTAGCCATTTTGGATTTTTGTATTTTCCATAAGGGACATTGTTTTGTCCCTTACTGTTTACCCTGTAAAGACCATTAAAGCCAGTTTTGTTTAAGTATATAAATCTGCTTGCTTTTTTTATATTTGAGAGACGTTTATATTTTTTTTCATCTCGATCTAGTGCTCTCATCTTGTAGTAGTATTCTTCTGTATTTTTATGCTTTTTTAGATCTTTGATCAGCTTGTCTGTATCGTTTTTTATTGTAGAGTAGAGGTTTGTTAGCTCATGGTTATAATCACTTATAAAGCTGTTTTGATGTTTTAATGAAAAAAAGAGTGCACCACCGCCTATAAATGGTTCATAATAACGGTTATATTTTTTTGGTAAAAAACTTTTTAGATCATTGATCAGTTGTCTTTTACCACCAACCCATTTAATAACTGGTTTACACACTTACTTCATACCTTTTAGATAAATAATATATAGATTATTTTTAGAAATGTATTTTACTATAATAAGCTATAAAAGATATTATCTACAGATCAAAATATAAAATCTGTAGATAAAAATCTGGAACTGCGTTCAGTTACAATCTTTTGAATTATATCTTTGTTTTGGTCGTTTGTTTTTGCAGCAACAAGAGTCCTAATGCTAAATACACGAAGTGCATCTGAAACAGAGAGTGTACCCTCCGCAGAATCTTTTCTCCCTGTAAATGGAAAACTGTCAGGTCCACGTTGGCACTGAGAGTTTATGTTTACACGACATACTTGATTTACAAGAGGATCGATCATCGCTCCTATCTCTGAACTGTCGTTTCCAAACAGGCTTACTTGTTGACCATAGTTAGATTCTACAACATAGTCCATAGCTACATCTACATCATCAAAAACTACAATTGGAACAACCGGTCCAAACTGTTCCTCATGGTATAGTCTCATAGCTTTTGTAACACCGTATACAACTACTGGTGACATAAATGTTCCGCAAGACTCAACCTCTTTGTTTATAACTTTTGCACCTTTTTTAACTGCATCTTCGATCAGTTCAAACTGGTAAGCTATTTTTTGAGTATCTGGAAGTGGTGTTATCTTTACACCATCTTCCCAAGGAAGACCCTGCTTAAGATCATCAACCTGCTTTAAAAAGTTTTTTAAAAACTTCTCCTCTATAGATCTGTGAATAAAAAGTATTTTCAGTGCTGTACATCTTTGTCCGTTGTATGAAAGTGAACCTGAAACACACTCTGAAACAGCATTATCCAGATCGGCATCAGCAAGAACAATGGCAGCATTTTTTGCTTCTAGTCCCAGCACACTTCTTAGTCTATGTGGCTTTGGATGTTGTTTTTTTATAGCATCAGCACCTTTGGAAGTTCCAATAAAGGCTAGTACATCAATACGCCCAGAGTTCATTAAAGGTTCAACAACCTCATGACCTGTTCCATAAACTGTGTTTATAACACCTTTTGGAAAAGCATCCCTAAAGGCTTCTAAAAGTGGTTCATGTAGAAGTACACCTATTTTTGGTGGCTTAAAAATAACAGTATTTCCCATTATAAGAGCTGGTATAAGAGTTGTAAACGTTTCATTTAAAGGGTAGTTGTAAGGTCCCATACAAAGTACAACTCCAAGTGGTGAACGCCTTATTTGTGCTAACACACCTTCTTCAACTTTAAATTTTGATGAGTCTCTGTCTAGTTCTTTTAGAGCATTTATAGTATCTCGTATATAATCAACTGTACGTTCAAACTCTTTTTTAGAGTCTTCTAAACTTTTACCAATCTCCCACATTAAAAGTTTTACAACATCTTTACGTTTTTTGATCATAATATTTGTAAATGTTTCTATACAAGATATACGCTCATCAATACTCATTGTCGGCCATTTGGCACGACCTTTGTCGTAAGCACTTTGAGCTGCATCTAAAACTTTCAAAGTTTCATTTTTTCCCATTAATGGGTATGAACCAATATATTTTTGAATACTGTTTTCACCGTTTTTTTCAAAAATCGGTGAAAATACCTTTTGCATCTTCCCATCCCATTTGAGAAGTTCTTTGTTACACAGATAAGTTTGCTGTTGTACAGGTTCAGATATATCCCACTCTTTTGGAATAGAGTAGTTTTCAAATATATCACTAGATTTCATAAATACCCCTAGTATTTTTTAGATAGATGTAAAATAATATCTTTTATCTCATTGTTTTCAAAAAAGATATTTCGAGCCAGCTCATTGCTAAATTTTTTTAAAAGTTCAGATTTTTTGTTTATATATTTTTCTTTATCATTTTTTATCGGGTTTAGAGATTCTTCTAACTCTTTTTCATATGTTGAAATTATCTGATCTCTTTTTTCACTTTTTGTTTGAACTTGTTGTTTTGAACCAGACATCAATGTCAACAAAATAACAACTACAAGAATTATAATCCCAAGCAGGGCATATACTATCTCTGAATCCACTTAACCAACCTATATATTAAAAAATATTTATACTCTGAGCATCTTTTTTTTTATATTATAGAGAAATATTTTTAATTTAACATTGATTGTCCTATAATTATTCATAACAAATTTCCCTTTCTTCAAAGATCTTATATTGTACTTTATAACAAAAAATCTATTTATTAAAAAAATATGTCAAATTGCAAAATATTTTAAAAGTTTAAATTGATATTTTTTTATACAAAAAGTAATATTTAATTGTGTTATAATCAAAAATTGTTAAACAATAAAGGTCATTTATTATGAATTTAGTTATAAAGCTAGTGATTCCTTTTGTTCTATCTATCATATTAATTATTGTGTCTGTTATTGGTATGTTGTATTTTCTAGAAGAGAAGCATCAAGATTTTTTCTCTATAAAAGAGTTTAAAAGTGTAAACCTGACTTTAGATAAGTTGATAAAATGTGATACAAAACTTGCAGAAGACCTTTTACATCTAATCTCAAAAGATCCAAAATTAAAACAACTTTTTAAATCAAGAGACAGAGAACGTACTTTTTTAAATTATTATCAAACTTTTCTTAAATATAAAGAGAACTACGGTTTTTCACATTTTTATCTACATGATGTCAACCAAACCAATTTTTTAAGACTGCATAACAAAGGTTATCATTCAGACCATATAGACAGAAAAACTTTAAAGAGATCAATAGCTACAGCAAGTAGTGCTTCTGGTATAGAGTTTGGAATTTATAATAATCTTACACTTCGTGTAGTTATACCTTGGTTTGATAATGAAACTCAAATAGGTTATTTAGAACTTGGAAAAGATTTTGATTACTATCTTGATGAGTTGTCAAATAAAAGCGATACAGAATTTGTTATGATGCTTAGAAATAGTTTTATAGACAATGAAAAATATTTGAAATGGAAAGAGATATCAAGTAATAAACATATGTTTAAAAAACTTAAAAACTTTTCTGTTGTTAATTCTACAGTTGATCTAAAAGACAAAAAATTTTTAGAGGTTTTAGATCAAGACAAAGAGTTTGTAAATAGGGAGGTATTAACAGGTAAAGATCATTTTCATATACAAAGTAAGGTGATCAAAGATATAGATGGTAAAGATGTAGGAAAACTTTACATAATGTATAACCATTTCTCATCTATGCAATATATTTTGTATATCTCCTTACAAATATTTTTATTTTTGCTTTTTGTATCTTCACTAGTTTTTATCTATTATTTTAACCATATTAAAAAAATTGATAATAAGCTACAAAAAAGTACAAAAAAAATAGAGTTTAATCTTCTTTTTGAAAAGTTTGTAAATGATGTATCTACAACTTTGCTTGAACATAAAAATTTTGACAATTCGGTAGATAATGTTTTAGAAAAGTTAGCCAAAACTTTAAATGTAGATAGAGCATATATTTTTAGGTTTCATAATAATTTTACTAATATGAGCAATACAAATGAATGGTGTGCAGATGGTATAGTGTGTCAAAAAGAAAATCTACAAAATATACCTACGACAAATTTAGAGTGGTGGCTTGAACAATGTATGGAAAATAAGCCAATAGTGTTAAATACCCTTGATGATTTACCTATAAAAGCAATAAGTGAAAAAAATGATTAGAGTGAACAAAATATTAAATCACTTCTTGTATATCACATATATGT
>Ga0193965_1000221_pt1 | contig 19789 bp, 15 predicted proteins | sample FB_8_MG_FD_140330 | JGI IMG/M metagenome (GOLD analysis project Ga0193965, IMG submission 140330) | Microbial mat bacterial communities from the Broadkill River, Lewes, Delaware, United States - FB_8_MG | ecosystem: Environmental > Aquatic > Freshwater > River > Microbial mats | place: USA... | reverse complement strand
TCACCCTCAGCACCTTGACGCTTCATAGCACCAACCACTTCACCACCAACAATTAGTACTCTAATATCAGCTCCACCAGCCTCTTCAATAAATTCTTGAACAAGTAAGTTTACATCCATTCCATAAAAAGCATCAAGTACAGATTTAGCTGCTTTTTCAGTATCAACTAAAACAACACCAACACCCTGTGTCCCTTCTAAGATTTTTAAAACCAAAGGTGCACCACCACTTAGAGCAATTATATCTTTTGCACTCGATTTGTTTGAAGCAAACACAGTTTTTGGCATATCTACAGCGTATTTAGAGAGAATCTGCAAACTTCTGAGTTTATCTCTACTTCTGGCAATCGCTAAGTTTCCTGATGTTGAGAACACATCCATCATCTCAAAGTGTCTTACCATTGCTGTCCCATAAAAAGTTCTGCTAGCCCCAATTCTAGGGATGATAGCATCTGGAGTTGGTAACTGTTCACCTAAGTAATTAATTTTTAGTTGCCCTTTCATAATCTCGATAGAGCATTTTAAATAATCAATAACTCTAACATCCCACCCTTTGAGCTCTGCAGCTTCTACTAATCTTTTTGTTGAATATAACTCTTTATTTCTTGATAATATATAAACCTTCATCTTTTTTCCTTATATTTGTTTTGCTAAATACTCTTGTGATACATCAACTAAAAACTTACCATTTAAAAATCTTCTTCCAATCAGCATTGGGTACTTCATATCTGCACGATTAGTTAAAGATATAATTGTTTTATATTTTTTTCCAAAAAACTCTACACTTACCTTTATAGATGCTCTCTCTTGGAGTTCACCATTTGAGCTTTTTACTTTTTTTACTTTATGTAAGGGCATAACTATCTCTTTGCCATGATATGCAGGGTGCACATCATCGAGGAGATGAAAATGTACCATATTATGCTCATCAATGCTTATATCATTGCAGTGAAGGGCGTTTGAATCAGCTCCTGTATCTACTTTTGCATCGAGATCAAATAGTTCAAGGTCAGGTATAGAAATTAACTCTTTTCTACCAACAGTTCTTTTTTCTATCATAAGTAAAACTCCTTTTTGTAAAAATTAATAGTATATCGCAATAATTGCAAAAGCGAAAAAACATAAGATGGGAGATTCCCTTATAACAGTATAATACTTGCTAAACCTAAAAAGCTAAAAAATCCTACAACATCCGTCACTGTTGTGAGTAAAACTGTACTTCCAATAGCAGGATCTACTCCAACTTTTTGAAGTACTAAAGGTATTACACTTCCAAAAAAGCCAGCGCCTAAAAGATTGATAATCATAGACAAACCAATAACCACCCCAAGCATAGGCATATCAAACCAAAGAAAAGCAATGATTCCAATAAGTACGGCAAAAATTGTTCCATTGACCAAAGAGATAATCACCTCTTTATAAATTGTTTTTTTTGCATTTTCACCTTCAATATCTCCGAGTGCCATTTGACGCACTGTTACTGTCAGTGTTTGTGTTCCTGCATTTCCACCCATAGAAGCAACTATAGGCATCAAAATAGCTAAGGCAACAAGAGATTGAATAGTGGCATCAAACATACCAATAACCAAAGATGCAGCGATAGCTGTTAAGAGATTCAACCCTAGCCAAATAGCTCGCGTTTTTCCAATTTGAAAGATATTTTCCTCTTGCTCAGCCTCGTCATTAACACCTGCAAGATTAAAGATTTGCTCAGTCGCACTCTCTTGAATGATGTCATAAATATCATCAGAAGTGATTCTTCCGATTAGTCTGTTTTTATCATCTACAATTGCAATGGAGTTAAGATTATAATTTGTTACCATCTCTACTACATTTTTGATAGTATCTTTATGATTTACCGAGTAGTTTTTATGTTTGTCATAAGGGATATCATCAAAATTAAGCTCACGGTCAAAAATGATTAGCTCCTCAAGCCCAATTGAACCTAAGTATTTTTCTCTATCGTTGACAATATGCACATGCCAGATATTATTAACCTCTCCATTTGTTTTAAGCTCTTTGAGTCGTTCTAATGCTATGCCAATATTTTCATCGATTTTTGCACTAAAGAGTTCTGTTTGCATGTAAGAACCGGCTTCACCATCTTCATACGATATAAGCTGTTCTATAACCTCTTTTTCTTCATCCTCAAAGTGACCGAGTATATCTTGAGATATCTCTTCGTGTTTTTCACTAATGTTTTGAATTAAAACTGCTGCATCATCGGTATCCATTTGAGATGCTATATTTGCAAGTTTTTTTACACTGAGTATATCTGCTGTCTCTTCTTGAACATGATTTGGAAGCTCAGATAAAACCTCTGCAAAAAGTTCTGTAGGAATTTTTTTAATTGTTTGTTCGTATTCTGTGGTACTTATATCTCTTAGTTTAAGAAGTTGTTCTGCAATGTCGTAAGGGTGAACACTTGTATCACTTTCTTCGTATTGATGAATCTCAGCATCTAAAATATTGAGTGTTGATGTTAAATCTTCTTGGTTTATCTCCAAAGTTTTTCCTTATTTTTTTCTTGATTCTCATATAACTTCTTTTGGATAAAAAAGCATAATATCATATTTTCTGTAAAATGAATGGATAAATCTATTTATTTCTATTATAATAAGAGTTAATTTTAACTTTTGGAACAGTAGATGAAACTTCTCTTTATATTTATAATTTACCTCTTTTTCTTTATAAACTTATCCTTGGCAGAGGATTTTGAGTATCTTAAAAAACATAATAATAGTTGGATACAAGTTTATACTAATCTCCTTAAAGCACAAATGCTTGATGATGAAATACGAGATTTAGAATATAGTATAAAAAATGCAAATAAAAAAAATAAAGTGGAACTTACTCAACTTTTGAAACTTCAAAAAAGTAAGAAAAAAGTTCTTGATGAATTGCCACAATCTTTTGATAGTATGCTTGAGAGAATCTCCATAAAAAATGATAAAAAAGAGATAAGTATTGTGGAGTATTTTCTTAAAAGTCAAAAAAATAATTTTGCTATGGAAAATAAAAAGCTTAGAATCTTGCAACAAGAGTATATGGAAGCTTTAGAGTACCTCACACAAGAGTTAAATGCAGCAAAAAAACAAGAGAGTAAAGATTCATTCAAAGAGGAACAACTTAAAAAAGCACTAGAGTTTTTTGTGAGTGCAAAAGGTTTACTTGAGCATAAAGAGGAGGTGTTAGAGCATACAAAAGAGTTATATCTTCACGAAATTAAAAGTTATGAGCAAACACAACTTCCTAAGCATCTTTTTAATCTGAGTGTAATATTGCTTATTTTTGTAATGTTTCACATATTAAAGTATTTTATTACTAAACAGATAGAGGATGAGGATCATTTTTTTAAAGTAAAAAAGATTCTCAACATCAGTTTTTTTCTTATTCTTTTTTTAGTAATTATAATTTTTAATATTGACAATATTATCTATGCAGCAACGCTTATTGGTTTTATTGCAGCAGCTATTACTATATCAATGAAAGAATATTTGCAAAGTATAATTTCTTGGTTTCACCTCTCTTTTGGTGATTATGTAAAGATTGGAGATAGAGTGTTACTTCATATAAATAATAATCCTATAATAGGTGAGATAATTGATATATCATTATTTAAGGTAAGTATATATGAAAGTATAAATAATACAACATCACTAGAGTTAAAACGAGCAGGGCGTGTTGTATTTGTTCCAAATAATTACTTTGTAAGTAATTATGTATATAACTATACGCATGATAAGATGAAAACAATTTATGACCTCATAGAGTTTCGTATCCCATTCTCAGCCGATACTAAAAAAGTTGAAGAGATAAGTACAGAGATAACTTTAGAGATAACAGAGCGATATATGGAGGTTGCAGCAAAACAGTTTGTAAGTTTGAAAAAAAGATACGATATGCGTTCTCGTGATTTTAGACCAAGGATTCATCTTGTTCCAGACCCAATAGAGCCATGTTTTATACTTTATGTTTGGTATGTAACTCCCTATCACCAAATAATGGAGTTTAAATCTCAACTAAGTAAAAAAATTGTAAAAAGATTCCAAAAAGAAAATATTTTATTTTACGAAAAAGAGAAATAAGCTTTACTTAGAGATTCACTCTTATAAAATCAGCCAAATGAAACAAAGTTGTAGTTATAATCTCGCTCTTAAAATAGGAGACACCATAATGAATAGAAAAAAAATATATAACCCAGAATCAACAGAAAATGTAAACGATAGGAGAGTATTTGGTGGCGATCCTACTGGTATCTTTGAACTTAACAATATTAAGTATCAGTGGGCTTATAACCTTTGGGAGATGATGTTAAATAACACATGGTTTCCTAAAGAGGTAGATATGACAAGAGATGTCAATGATTATAAGAATCTTACAGATAGTGAAAAAACAGCATACGATAAAGCTTTATCACAACTTATTTTTATGGATTCTTTACAAACGAACAATATTATAGATAATATTAATCCTTATGTTACATCACCTGAGATAAATCTTATTTTGGTGCGTCAATCATTTGAAGAGGCACTTCACTCACAGTCTTATGCTGTAATGGTTGATACAATCTCTCAAAACTCTGAAGAGATTTATGATTTGTGGCGTAGAGATATGATGCTCAAAAACAAAAATGATTCTATTGCAAATGTATATTTAGAGTTGGCAAAAGAGCCATCAGAATACAACTTTGTAAAAGCGTGTTTTGCAAATCAAATCTTAGAAGGAATCTATTTTTATAGTGGTTTTACTTACATCTATACTCTTGCTAGGTCAGGAAAAATGTTAGGTTCTGCTCAGATGATTCGTTTTATTCAAAGAGATGAGGTAACACACTTAGTACTTTTCCAAAATCTTATCAACACACTTAGAAAAGAGCGTCCAGACCTTTTTACAGCTGAATTAAGAGCAGAGGTTATAGAGATGTTTAAAGAGGCTGTAAAGCTTGAATCTGAATGGGGTAAATATATCACAGAGGGTCAAATTTTAGGTCTTACAAATGAGATAGTTGAGCAATATATTCAGTATCTTGCAGATGATAGATTAAACTCTGTAGGTTTTGATAAAATCTACAATGTATCAAACCCAATCAAATGGGTAGATGACTTTGCAAAATTTAACGACCAAAAAACAAACTTCTTTGAGGGAACAGTAACAAACTATTCTAAAGGTTCTTTGAGCTTTGATGATGATTTTTAAAATTTAAATTAATAAGAATATGTTATACTCAATCCAACTTAAAAAAAAGGATTGATATGAATAAAATAGGACTTATGTTGTTGTTATCAGCAACTTTTGCCTTTGGATCAATGGTTACTTTTGCAGGTACGGAAGTTACTTTAAACAATAAAGGTTTAAAAGTTGGAGATAATGCTCCAATGTTTAATGCTACTACAATTGACTTTGAGGATACTGTAATAGGTGGAAAAAAAGATAAGGTGCAAGTGATAGCATTTATCCCCTCTTTAGACACAAAAGCTTGTCATATAGAAGTGATGGAGTTTAATAAAAGAATAGCAAAAATGAAAAATGTTCTTTTATCAGTAGTATCAAAAGATTTACCTTTTACACAGAAAAGTTTTTGTAGAGATAACAGTATTAAAAACATTGAAACTGTTTCAGACTATAAAGATGCTAACAATGCTAAAAGATATGGTAGTACTATCTCTGCACCAGCTTTTTTAGAAGGTTTTTTTGGACGCGTTGTTTATATTGTTGATACAAAAGGAAAAATCGCTTATACAGAAATTGTTAAAGAGATTACTGAGCAACCAAACTATGATGCAATACTTAGTGCTTTGAAAAAAATTAGATAATTTTTTAATATAACTATCCATAAGGTGAGTGATATTATAATCAACTCACCAAAAGGATAATATATGAATAACTACACACTCTGCTCACTACTTTTTAAAACAACTCCAAACTACAAAAACAATTTACAAACACTACTTACACTTATAAAAAATACAAAAGAGAACACTCTTATTGTTGCTCCTGAGGTTTGTTTAACTGCTTATGACTATGATAATTTTGATGAAGTTATCACATTTGCTGATAAGGCGATAGAAGCGATTAAAAAAGTCTCATTCAATAAGATAATAATACTTACTATTATAGAAAAAAAGGATGGTGAAGTTTTTAACTTTGCTAAGATTTTTCATAATGGTGAAGTTGTTTATGAGAGAGCTAAGGCGAGATTATTTCGTTTTGGTGATGAACATAAGTATATGAGTGAGGGGAGTGATGAAGATATTAAAATTGTCACTGTAGATGGTATAAAAATTGCTATATTTGTATGTTTTGAACTACGATTTAAAGAGTTATGGCAAAAGTCTGAGGGTGCTGATGTTATTGCAGTTCCATCTTATTGGGGAGTGTTGAGAACAGAGCATTTTAAAGCTTTTACCCAAACACTCGCTATTATGAACCAATGTTTTGTAGTGGCTAGTGATTCTATGGATGATGAGTGTACAAAGATGAGTGGTATCATTAACCCACAAGGTGAAGTTCAGAGAAATGAGCAAAAAGCATCTTTAGAGATGAAGTTTTCAAAAAAAGAGATAGCTACTATGAGAAGATATATGGATGTTGGGATAAGATAATTTAATAAATGTCGCTTTACTCATAAAAACTTTTCACTAAATATAATTATTTAACAAGTTTGAGACTATTTTGAGACACACTCTATGCTAGTATTCGACCAATTATTAAGGAATATATATAATGAAAAAACCACTAGTAATTCTATTTATACTAAGTATCGCTCCTGTACTTATTTTTTCACTTACTCTCAAAGAGAGTATTGTAGAGGTGTTAAATACTAATCCTATAGTACAAGAAAGACTGAAAAATTTTAGAGCGACACAACAAGACTTAACTATTGCAGAATCTGAATATTATCCAAGTATTGACTTGCGTGCAAGTGCTGGATACAACGATGCAGGAGCAATTAACAGTGATGTAAATGAACTCTCTTATACCAACTATGAGAGTTCCCTTACACTTACTCAAAATATTTTTGATGGTTTTGGAACTACAAACAAGGTTGATTACCAAGAGGCTAGAATCTTAGCTGCTGCATATAATTATATTGAAAAATCTAACGATACAGCTTTTAAAATGACAAGTGCTTATGTTAATGTGATGCGTTCAAATGAACTACTCCAAACTGCAAAAGAAAATGTCAACATTAATCAAACGATTTTTAACAAAGTAAAAGACCTTTATGAATCTGGATTAACTACAGATTCAGAAGTGAAAAAAATCCAATCAGCACTTTCTTTAGCAAGGTCAAACCTAATAGTACAAAAAAACAATGCACTCGATACTGAGTACAACTTTAGAAGAATCTTAGGTCGTATGCCAGAGATTCCAAATATGAAAAAACCAAATTTTGATTTTGCAATGCCTGTAAGTATTGAGCGTGCGGCAATGTATGCTATAAAAAACAACCCCTCTTTACTTGTAAGTCGCTACAACATCAAAGGCTCTCAAGCTCTGTATAAACAAAAAATAAAAGAGTTTTATCCAACACTCGATTTGGAGATAACACAAAACTATAATGATACAGATACACCAAACAACGGCTTTAACCAACCCGATGACCGTTTGAGTGCTAGAGTGGTACTTAACTATAATCTTTTTCGTGGTGGTGCAGATAGTGCCGAAGTGCAAAAAAACATAAGTAAAATCAATCAAGAGATAGAGATAAAAAGAGACTTGAAACGACAAGTTGTTGAGGGTTTAGACCTCTCTTGGAGTGCTTATAAAATGATAGGGCTACAGCTTAAAGATTTAAGAGAGTACAGTGTGTTTAGTGAGAAAACTCTTGAACTCTACAAAGAGGAGTACGATTTAGGGCGTCGTTCACTACTAGACCTTTTATCAGCTCAAAATGATGTGATTAACTCAAGAAGCCAAATCATTACAGCAGAGTATGAACAACTTTTTGCAAAGTATAGAATCCTTGATGCTATGGGGCTTTTGGTAGTTTCTATAGTTGGTGATACAAAAGAGTTTACAGCAAGAGTGAATCTTAACAGTGATGATGAAGCGTATGAGGTTTTAGACACAATCCCTGTAAAACTAGATGTTGATAATGACAACATTAGTGATAACCTTGACCTTTGTGACAACTCACTTTTAGAGAACAACATTATGCCTTATGGGTGTAAGAAAACACCAAAAGATGGTGATGGCGATGGTGTTTTTGATAGTGTAGATATCTGTTTAGCAACACCACCAAATGTAAAAGTTACACTCAATGGTTGTGCTATTGATAGCGATAAAGATGGTGTACAAGATTATAAAGACAAATGTATAAATACACCTTTTGGGCATAAAGTGGATGCAAATGGGTGTTCTGTTTCTGTTAATTTAGTTGTAAATTTTCCAGATGCAAGCTCATATATACCAGCAAAGTCTTTCCCTGCTATAGATGAATTAGCCGATTTTTTAAAGGCAAATGAAGATTTTAATATTTTAGTTGTTGGGCATACAAACTCTGTTGGGGATGATGAATATAATTTATGGCTCTCAAAAAGAAGAGCAAAATCGATTCTCAAAAGGTTAATCTCTAGTGGAGTTGCAAGTGCTAGAATCAAAAGTGATGGAAGAGGTGAGAGTGAGCCACTTTTGGATGATGATACCCCAGAAGCTTTAAAAATCAATCGCCGTGTTGAGATTGAACTTACAAAAATAAATAAAGAGGAGTTTTAATGAAAACTTTTTTAATAACGATACTATTATACTCCTCACTGTTTGCAGGAACTTATGACTATACCTACACAGTAGATGTAGATTCTAATGAGAGTAATAGCTCTGAGCTGGAACTAGATTCTTTTATGGGTGGTGAGTTTGAGGAGATAGTGCGTTTTAATATGCTCCATTTCGATGGTGATTCTTTAGAAAATGAGTATATTGAAGATACAGATATCAAATATTTTGATTATATTGTAGAGACTATCAAAACTTATATCGCTAGAGATAAAGATATAAAAATAAAAATCATAGGTCATACCAATGAGCCAACAGATAAGCATAATGAGTTGGTAGTAGATTCTGATACTTATGCAAACACTATACAAAATTGGTTTCGCCCCTCACTCTCTACAGAGCAAAGTGATAAACTGAGTAAAAGTTATGCACAAACAATACAGAGTATGTTAGTTGATTCAAACATATCTAAAGAGTTGATGCTAATAGAGAATCGTAGAGGCGATGATATGGGATTTAGTGATTCTCTCTCAGAGGGCAAAGAGTTGTCTAATCGTGTAATGCTTACTCTTTATGTATCGCTTAGTAATAAGATAGAGTTAGATACAGATGAAGATACTGTGTTTGATAAGCAAGATAAGTGTCCAGATACACCAAAAGGTGTAATCGTAGATGTAGAGGGTTGCCCACTTGATAGTGATGGTGATGGGGTGTACGATTATTTAGATGATTGTCCAAACACGCCAAAAAATGTAACAGTTGATAAAAAAGGTTGCCCACTCGATAGTGATAGCGATGGTGTAGTTGATTATAAAGACAGATGTCCAAATACACATATTGGCTTATCGGTCGATATAAATGGTTGTCCATTAGGGAGAACTTTAAAACTCAACTTTAGAACAAGCTCAGATAAGATTCTCAAAGAATCGTACCCTGAGGTGGTGGCTTTTGCAGAATTTATGGCAAAAAACCCTGCTTATGATGCAAAAATTGTAGGGCATACTGATAGTTCTGGTCAAGCAAACAAAAATATGACACTCTCTAAAAAAAGAGCAATTTCGGTAAAAATAGCACTTGTAGCAGAGGGTGTATCAGCATCTCGCCTTGTAACAGATGGTAGAGGGGAGTTAGAGCCTATTCAAAGCAATAGAACAAAAGCTGGACGAAAAGAGAACCGTCGTATAGAGGTTGAACTCTCTTTACGCGATTAATATTAAAGGGTTATAAGCATGGATGCAAAAACAAATATACCAGTAACAGAGGATTCTTTACTCAACTCTTTAGTGCTATATACAAAACTCTTTCATAAGCCTTTTAGTGCTGAAGCACTACTCTCAGGCTTACCTGTGAACAATAAAGATGGGCGTTCAAAACTCTTCTCAATAGATTCTAAAGCAAAATCTCTTTTTTCAAGAGTGGCTGCTCGTGCAGGTTTAAAATCTACCCTTATCAAAAGACCAATAGAATCGATGCTTGAGTTGCATCTACCGATGATTCTTTTACTCAGTAACGATAATACCTGTATCTTGGAAAACTTTTCCGAAAATAGAGAAGAGGTAAAAGTTGTTTTTCCTGAGGGTGATGGCTCACAAGAGTGGGTAAAAGTTGAAGATTTGGAAAAGGAGTATTTAGGGTATGGATTCTTACTCAAAAAAGAGTTTGAATACGATTCTAAAAAAAGTAACAATCTCAATATAAAATCAAAACATTGGTTTTGGAGTACTATAAATCTATCAAGAGGAATCTACAGAGATGTTTTATGGGCGTCATTACTGATAAATATTTTTGTTCTTGCTACGCCACTTTTTACTATGAATGTGTATGATAGAGTTGTTCCAAACAATGCACAAGAGACACTTATGGTATTTACTATAGGAATCGTATTTGTGTATGTTCTTGATTTTTTTCTAAAGATTATCCGTGCGTATATGCTAGAGCTTGCTGGAAAAAAGAGTGATATTATTATGTCTTCTATTATTTTTGAAAAGGTACTCAACCTAAAGATGAAATCGCATCCAGATTCGGTAGGTTCTTTTGCAAATAATCTCAAAGATTTTGAAGCAGTGCGTTCATTTTTTACCACTGCAACGATGACAGCAGTGATAGATTTACCTTTTGCTGTGATATTTTTACTTGTTATCTATTATATTGGTGGCAACTTAGTTTTTGTTCCTATTGTGACTATGTTTATTATTTTGCTTTTTGCTCTTTTGATACGCAAACCATTAAGAGTAAGCATAGAGAGTTCTCACGAAGCAAGTGCAAAGAAAAACGGTATCTTAATTGAGACACTACAAAACATAGAAACTGTAAAAGTTATGAGTATGGCAGGTAAACAGCAGTGGGAGTTTGAAGAATCTACAGGGGAGATAGCTGAGAAGAATCTCAAATCTCGTATGTTGTCTTCATCGATTCCTAATGTTACGAATCTTTTTATTCAGCTCAATACTGTTTTTGTAGTTGTGTTTGGGGTGTATTTGATTCAACAATTTGAACTCACTATGGGGGGATTGATTGCAGTTGTGATTCTTACATCAAGAACAGTAGCTCCAATGGGTCAAGCAGCAGGACTAATCTCAAACTACTCCGATGCAAAATCAGCCTACGATACTCTTAATGAGATAATCTCTAAAGAGGTGGAGCGACCAGAGGGTGAAGAGTTTGTAGAGAGACCAAGCTTTAAGGGAAAAATAGAGTTTAAAGAGGTGACATTTTATTATCCAGATTCGGATACTCCTGCTTTAAATAATGTTAGTTTTGTTATAAACCCGGGGGAGAAAGTTGCTATTATTGGTAGAATAGGTTCTGGTAAATCTACTATTGCAAAACTGATTTTAAAATTGTACGAACCAGCAGAGGGTACAATCTTGATAGATGATATAGATATAGCTCAGATTGACCCAGCAGATTTACGCCGTTATATAGGCTATGTTCCACAAGATATTCAACTTTTCCGTGGAACGCTAAAAGAGAATATTATCTCATCAGATTTACACTCAAAAGTGGAAAATATTATAAAAGCGTCTGAGATTAGTGGGGTGGATGAGTTTGTAAAAACACACCCTCGTGGGTATGAGATGTATGTAGGTGAGAGGGGTGCTGGACTCTCTGGTGGGCAAAGACAAAGTGTTGGTCTTGCGCGTGCATTGATGCAAGATAGCTCTATTTTGCTTATGGATGAACCTACAAATGCGATGGATCAAACAAGTGAAAATAAGATTATAAAAAAACTAAAAGATAAGTTTGAAAAAGAAACATTAGTTTTAGTGACACACAAATTAGGGCTATTATCACTAGTAAATAGAGTGATAGTTATGCACCATTCTAAAGTTTTAATGGATGATACAAAAGATGAAGTAACTAAAAAACTAGGTGGTAGCTAAGATGAATAAAAAATTAAATAAAAACTTATCTGAGCGTGATTATGAATTTATGAACTCTTTGAGTTCAGCAGTACTCCAAACCACCCCAAATAAGATAAGAATTGTTTTACTCTTTTGGGTAATCGCTATTTTTAGTTTTTTAGCATGGGCAAATTTTGCAGTTATTGATGAGATTGCACGAGGTAGTGGGGAGATAATCCCAAGTGGACAAAACCAGATAGTGCAAAATCTTGAGGGTGGAATCGTAGAGGAGATTTTAGTAAAAGAGGGTCAGAGTGTTGAAAAAGGTCAGATTCTCTTAAAAATAGATAATAAAAAATCATCTTCCTCTTTTAGCTCAAACAGTATCAAAGCAAATGCTCTTGAAGCAAAAATTATCCGTTTGCGTGCAGAATCTAGTAACACAGAGTTTAAGGTAAGTAAAGAGTTACAAAAGAAAATACCAATCCCCATAGAGGATGAAAAAGCACTCTATGAGATAAATATGAAACAAAAAAAATCAAAACTGAGTGCATTAGCTGAACAATTAGTGCAAAAAAAGAATGAACTCTCAGAAGCAAGAAGTCAACTCAAACAGCTCAAATCATCTCTAAGTATGATAAAAAAAGAGGTGAGAATGACTGAACCAATGGTACAAAGAGGGGTGAGTTCTAAAATAGATTTTTTAAAACTACAAAGAGAAGCTAATGGGATAGAATCTCAATATATCGCAAACAAAGAATCTATACCTAGACTCAAATCAGCTATCACAGAGGTTAAAAACCGTATAAATGAAACAAAGCTAACATTTCAAAGTGAAGCAAAGGTAAAACTCAACGAAGCTCTAGCAGAACTAAGAGGTCTCAAATCAAACAACAAAGCACTCAAAGACCAAGTAACAAGAACTATAGTTCGTTCACCTATGAAAGGGGTGGTGCAAAAGTTATTTATCAACACAGTTGGGGGTGTCTTAAAGCCTGGAGCTGATATTATAGAGATAGTGCCTAGTGAAGAGGCTCTTTTAGTAGAGGTAAAGATTAAGCCATCAGATATTGCATTTATCTATTTTGGGCAACAAGCAGTGGTAAAATTCTCAGCTTATGATTTTGCTATTTATGGTGGATTAGATGGGAAAGTGGTAAATATTAGTGCCGATACACTCAAAGATGACAAGGGTGAGTTTTTTTATACAGTAAAGATTCAAACTAATAAAAATTATATAGGTGATAAAGCAAAACATCTAAAAATTATAACGGGGATGACAGTTACGGTAGATATAATCACTGGTAAAAAAAGTGTACTAGATTATATACTCAAACCGATTTTAAAAACTAAACAATACACATTTACGGAGCGTTAAAATGGATATTTTATTACATAGTGACGATATAAACCTATTGAACTACTGGGAAAATGTGTTTAAAAAAGAGTGCAAAGTTATTGATGACTTAGAGGAATTAATCGAATCAAAAGAGAGTGTTATTCTTATAAATTATACAGCTTTTAATGCAAAACAAAATGAGATAATAAAAAAACTCAGTGATGCTAAAAATCTACTCTTAGTTTTACATAGAGTACCCAATATCAAAACAGCTAAAGAGCTTTTATCATTAGGTGCAAAAGGGTATGGCAACGCTATGATGAGAGAGCATTTTTTACTTTTTGCTGTAGAGACTATGCAAGAGGGGATGGTTTGGTTGCATCCAGAATTTACTTCTGAACTTATCAAAGAGATACCACAAAAAAAGGTACAAGATACAAACTTACTAGAAGAGTTATCTCACAGAGAAAAAGAGGTAGCCCTTTTACTCAAAGATGGATATACTTATAAGCAGGTTGGGGAAAGTTTAGAGATAACACCCAGAACTGTAAAAGCCCACGCACAAAGTATTTATAAAAAATTACACATAAAAGATAGACTCGCTTTAGCTTTACTTTTGAAATAGTATTGTTTTAAACAAAATTTTAATCTCTTCAAGATAGAATAATTAAAAGCTAGTACTTACTCTAAAGGAAAAAAATGAAATCTATTTATATTTTATTTGTGTTTGTTTCGAGTTTATTCGCAACGGATATAAAAGTGAAATATGTAGCTGAAGTTATCCCAAAAAACATGAGTGTAAAAACAAAAAAAGAGCGATTTTATCATCTTCTAGTCCCTGTTGTAGAAAAAGTGCATACTGATTTGATGAGGGAGTATGAGGGTGTAGTAGAAGATATAAAAGAGCAAAAAAATCAACATAAAATAAGTCAACTCAAAATCTTTTATAAAGCAAAAACAGATAGCGAACTCCTCGCAGCACTTAAGCCTCACCCAAAAAGTATAGTACTCGCTCAAGCTGCAATAGAGAGTTCATGGGGAACTTCAAGATTTTTTAAAGAAGCGTATAATATTTTTGGGATGTGGAGTGTCAATCCAAATGAGCCAAGAATCGCAGCAGGTGAAAAGAGGGGTGGAGTGAGAACTATATGGTTGAAAAAATTTGATTCTATAGAAGAGAGTGTAAGAGCGTACTATAAACTTATGGCAAAAGGGAAAGCTTTTAAAGAGTTTCGTACTCTTAGAGTAGCTACAGATGACCCACATGAACTTGTCAAAAAACTAGATAAATATTCTGAAATAGGTGAAGAATATACAAAAATCCTCAGTGAAATGATACGATATAACAAACTAGAAAGATATAATTAACAATATGTATAAAAAAGTATATTTAATAGCTGATGAACTAGAATCATCACCACAGTTTAATGATTTAATAGAGCATATAAAAGCCCACTACAAAATAGTTCCCACTATACATTCACATAGAGATTCTTTTGAAAACTCTTTAGATATTGAGCTTTATTTATTGTATTTGAGTGATGATGAGATAAAAATATTTTTTCAAAATAATCTTAATTCAAATATAAATATTGGGATTGTCTCAAACGAAAAAGCACCTTTAGCTATGAAAAACTATGCAATAGCCAAAGATATGTTTGAAGCTGTAGATGATGCTTTTAACCCTCAGCTTCGTTCTAAAATAGACCTTTTGATGTGTAATGAGCTTATCGCTTTTAATCGTGTTATTATAGGGAATATGCACGGTATGAATAAGCTTGACTTAAATGAAAGTGGTAGATGGCAAAAGCTAAAATATTTTGTGGATAACCTCAAAACAATCAAGTTTAAAAAATACACCCTCACCACATCAAAAGAGCATACAATAAAAACAGTTGCCTCAGGAATTACAATACTTGAACACACGATTCACTCTGAAAAATCAACACTCAGCGATACACTCTCCATTCACGATGGAAAACTCAATGCCTTTATATTAGCCCCAACATCTGTACTCTCTTATCTTTGGTATCTTATATCGATATTTTTTTATCAAAAAGTCTCTTTGGGTTCTTTACCTAAAAGTTTGGGTTTTATAAAAACCTCTTATTTAACAATTAGCTCAAAAGAATCTATAGATTATATGCTCGATGATTCTTTACTAAGTGCAAAAAATATTGAACTCCATGCCCTTATAGATGCTTTAAATATCCATCTAGGTCGCTCACTCATAGATAATGTAAAGCCAGAGAATCATACTATAGAGGATAAAGATACAGTAAAACTAAACACTCTACCAGCTGGTGAGATGAATACCCTCTTGATAAATGAAAAGCTCCCTTTGTTTAAAAAAGCGAGTGAAGATGATTTTAAAGAGTTGTTTTTGAGTTTAAGAGGGAGTGCGAAATTCTCTTATGTGTTTTTGATTCTTATGATTTTAAGTACTCTTCTTGCTACAACAGGTTTGTTTGCAAACTCTGCTCCGGTAATTATTGGGGCGATGATTTTAGCACCCCTTATGGCACCTATTATTTCACTCTCAATGGGTGTAGTTCGTGCTGAGAATACACTGATACAACAAAGTATAAAAACACTCTCTATAGGTATAGGGATGGCACTACTATTCTCAGCTTTTTTTACATTTTTGATTCCTCTTGAGCAGATAACACCAGAGATGCAAGGTCGATTAAATCCAAACTTACTTGACCTAATGGTAGCAGTATTCTCAGGAATAGCAGGTGCGTATGCCAACTCAAAAGAGGAGGTGGCAAAATCTTTAGCTGGTGTAGCAATTGCTGTGGCATTAGTTCCCCCTCTAAGTGTGAGTGGAATCGGTATTGGGCTTGGTAATTTTGATGTGATTTATGGCTCATTCTTGCTTTTTATGACCAACCTTATAGGAATCACCCTCAGTGCTGCATTGACATTTATAGTGCTGGGTTACTCACCTGTAACTAAGGCAAAAAAAGGGCTTTATTACACCTCTGCACTTTTGAGTATTGTCACAATCCCTCTGATATTTTCTTTTTTAGAGATGATTGAGAACAACAACTATCTAAAAGATTTGGAAAGTGTAAAATCTATAACACTCAATCAAGAAGAGGTGATTCTCCATATTCAAAATATTAAATTTAAAGAGAACAATCTAGTAATCAACCTACAAAGCACATCCACAAAACCACTGAGTTTAGAGAACTACAAAGAGATAAAAAAACACATAGAAAAAAAGCTCAAAGAGAAAGTAGTTTTAGAAGTTACTCCTAAGATTATTGTTCGTTAGCTATTTTGTACTCTTCTAAAAAAGCTTTTAATGGTGCCTGACTTTGTTGCTTTTTGAGTTAGTAGATGAGAATCCTATAGCCGAATAGAACTGTTTAGAATCTCCATAATAGATAGGGATAAAAAGAGTTGGGTTTAGGTTGCCATCGTCATCTGTGTTGAAAGAGATTTCTGTGAATGTGTTTTCTTCTGCATTTGCTAGTGATGTTACGAATAGGATGGCTTTTTTTATTTTAATTAATAGATATTTCTGTATAATTTCAATTACTAGGACAGCCTATTATGGTTTATGGAGCGGTAAAAAGCTTTTTGAAGGTTAGAGGATTAATTACCCTCTAACCTTTTTTTTTGCCCTCCTATACCATAATAAGGGATTTTTTCCCTTGTCTCCCTTTTTAATATTATTCTTTTTTAGTAAATTATCACTATCTATAAACTCAGTAAAAGCTATCTAATCTTTTAATAAAAATATAAGTTTTATTCCTTAAATGGTGCCTGACCCCATTGCTTAGTGTCTATAAACATAAGAAAAAATTAGTTTTTTAAACAAGGAAGCTAACATCAAAACCTCAAACTTGTTTGAGCTTTTGAAAAAATAAAATTTTAAAACCTTTTTTCAAGACCTATACTAAACATACTTTTCTCAATAGAACTACTCTCCCCGCTAACATTATTTTTAGAATCAAGATTCTCTACTCCATACCCTATAGATGGTTTTAGCCCACCGAGTACTTTTTTCTTGAAAAGTATTTTAGCTATATAGCTTGTTGTTACTTCATTTGAATCTACTGTATTTGTTTCAAACATAAAGCTTGTTCCATTTTTAGCTAATTGAGCTACATCGTATTTTAGAGGTTGATTGTCATAGCTTACTACAAACCCAATATCTACAAAACTACCTGTTTTAGTTTGTAGTTCGTACTTAAAGTTATAAGCTATATCTTGAACAGTTGAGCTACTACTTGTTCCTGTTTCATTTACGAGTGGTTTAAAGATGGTTGATTGTTCTACACCTATAGTTGTATATGGAGAGATACTTGTAGATACTCTTGAAGTGATATACTCACCCATAGGAATCACTACATCAGCTCTTATAGCGTGTCTTTTTATATCTAGCTCTATCTCGTTATCAAAAGCGATGTAGTAATCAGACCCATTACTAAAAAGATTCTCACTATCGTGAATATATCCAAACTCATTGTTTTCAACATAAGAGATAGTAGATTCTACACCTACTGAAACAGCAGCACCAAAGAGAGATGTTCTGTAAGACAAATAGTTAAGTGTTAAATCTTTTGAACTACTTATAAGTGCATTTTTAGAATCACTAAAATCATCAATAGATTCTACCTCTTTTGAGTTAGAAGAGCTGAAACCTATAGCTGAGTAAAACTGTTTAGAATCTCCATAATAGATAGGGATAAAAAGAGTTGGGTTTAGGTTTCCATCGTCATCTGTGTTAAAAGAGATTTCTGTTAATGTTGTGTCTTCTGCTACTAAAGTTGAGCTAAGTAGTAGTGCTGATAATAAGAGTTTTGAGATTTGTTTCATTTTTGTTTTCCTTGTTTTAAAGTTGCTGAAATCTTTTATATATTTTTCGTTACCACGATTTTCGTGGTAATGGATACTTTATGTTTTATTAAAAGAGTACTGTCATCACTTTTTTCTTGAACTATATTTTTAATTTTGATATACTTATATCTACGAAGACAACTTAATGTAGTTTATGGAGCGACAAAAAAGCTTTTAAGGGTAAAGGAAGTCATGATCCTTTACCCTTTTTTTTTGTCCTCCTAAACTATCATTAGGGGATATTTATGAATAAGCTAGTCTTCGTAACACTGCTTGTGTGCATTTTTGCACCTATGCTTCACTAGCATAGTCAGGGGGTTGTTCCCCTTGTCCCCTTTTTAATATTATTCTTTTCAAGTAAATTATCACCATCTATAAACTCAGTAAAAGCTATCTAATTTTTTAATAAAAATATAAGTTTTATTTCTTGAATGGTGTCTGACCCCATTGCTTTCCTTTTACTTTTAATACTAAATCAGACTAATTTTCTAACTCTAATCTTGAAAGATATAAATCAGTATTCATTCCCTAAATGATGCCTGACCCTGTTGCTGACAATTAGCTAAAGAGAGAGATGAGAAAATTCTAGGTCAAGATATTTATAGTAATGAATCTATGAAAGATAATGAAGAAGATGATGATGAGAAAAAAAATCACATTGGTGTTGATTTGTCTGCGTAATCCATATATTTTGTTTGAAATTTTTTTAAAGCAACTTTATACAATCCCTTTATATTCGAAGAAATAACATATTTTGAACAATTAACAGAAGTTGTACTTAAAGTAGAAATAAAAAAACTAACTTTTGATTACAACTTCAAACAAACTAAAATAATCTAGAAATACAAGATTTTAAAAATAACTTTTCTTGCTCCATAACTTCTTAAGATTTGTGGAACTTTGCAGTTTTTACTTTTTGAACACTTTGTGGAACACCGAAAACTCATTTGAGTGCTTTATGTTCCAAATATAAGCATTATAGTAACAAATGAGTATCTTGTTTGATATTATAATCCTATACTTATAAAATAAATAATAAAGTATGTTTACTTTGTTAAAATAAGTACAATACGTAAAAGAGTTAGGTTCTATATGTTTAAGAATATTTTTATGCTTACTGTAGCATACCTTATCATTCATAATTCTAATTTGTCTGCTTCAGGATTAACAGAAAACGCAGTTTTTTTGAATCAACAAGAACGATAATGGATTGAAAACTTAAGCAAGCCATTGACAGTAGGTATTACACAAATTCCAGATCAAGTTATAAAAACTAAACATGAATACAGCGGATTTTCTATAGATGTATTCAAAAGACTTGAATCTTCTTTGGGTATTAAATTTAAGTATGTTTACTTTGATACCTGGAATAATCTTGTAAAAGCCGCAAATAACAGAGATATAGATATTATATTTTCTGCACAAAAAACAAAATCAAGATTATTAAAGTTTGATTTTACTGATCCTATACTAAAACAACAGAACAAGATCTTTGTAAATAATAAATCTATCGCATACAGTTTAAAAGACCTTTTTGA
>Ga0193965_1000217_pt1 | contig 20092 bp, 24 predicted proteins | sample FB_8_MG_FD_140330 | JGI IMG/M metagenome (GOLD analysis project Ga0193965, IMG submission 140330) | Microbial mat bacterial communities from the Broadkill River, Lewes, Delaware, United States - FB_8_MG | ecosystem: Environmental > Aquatic > Freshwater > River > Microbial mats | place: USA... | reverse complement strand
TAAAACAGTTATTATCATGGAGCTTATTCACAATGTTGCTCATGGTCATGATGGTTTATCAGTATTTGCTGGTGTTGGTGAAAGAACTCGTGAGGGTAATGACCTTTATCATGAGATGAAAGATTCAAACGTACTTGATAAAGTTGCACTGTGTTATGGTCAGATGAGTGAGCCTCCAGGAGCACGTAACCGTATCGCTCTTACAGGTCTTACAATGGCTGAATATTTTAGAGATGAGAAGAAGCTTGATGTATTGATGTTTATCGATAATATCTTCCGTTTTGCTCAATCTGGTTCAGAGATGTCTGCACTACTTGGACGTATCCCTTCAGCTGTTGGTTACCAACCAACATTGGCTCGTGAAATGGGTGCATTACAAGATCGTATTACATCAACTAAAAATGGTTCAATTACTTCTGTTCAAGCTGTATATGTACCAGCAGATGATTTAACTGACCCGGCTCCAGCTTCTGTTTTTGCTCACTTAGATGCAACTACAGTACTTAACCGTAAAATTGCTGAAAAAGGTATTTATCCTGCAGTTGATCCACTTGATTCAACTTCAAGATTACTTGATCCGCAAATTTTAGGTGAAGAGCATTATGCAGTAGCACGTGGTGTACAACAAACTCTTCAAAAGTATAAAGATTTACAAGATATTATTGCTATTCTTGGTATGGATGAGCTTTCTGAAGATGACAAAAATGTTGTTGAACGTGCACGTAAAATTGAAAAATTCTTATCACAACCTTTCTTCGTTGCAGAAGTATTTACAGGTGCTCCTGGTAAATATGTTAAACTTGAAGACACTATTGCTGGATTCAAAGGTATTATTAATGGTGATTATGACCATATGCCAGAATCTGCATTCTACATGGTTGGTGGTATGGATGAGGCAATCGCTAAAGCTGAAAAGCAAAAATAAGTAATTCTATACTAAAGGACTGAAATGGATAAGTTAAAACTTGAAATCCTAACACCTAATGGCGAAATCTTTAATGATGAAGTTATTAGTGTAGTTCTCCCTGGTGAAGAGGGAGAATTTGGTGTTCTTGCTCATCACGCTTCTTTAACTACTTTGTTAGAAGCTGGTGTTATTGACATCGAAAAATCAGATAAATCAGTCGAATCAATTTTAATCAACTGGGGTGTAGTTCAAGTTGATGAAGAGAAAGTAATTGTTTTAGTTGAAGGTGCTGTCGCTATCCGTGGTGAAAGTGAAAGTGCAATTGCTAATGCTCTTGAAGATGCAAAAGAGCTTATTAAATCTATTGCTGATTCAAATCCTGCAATAGCTGCTGTATCTGCTAAGATAGAGTCTGCTGCTCAAAAATTACTTTAAGATAATGACAAACGAGTTAATTGATTTTTATCTAAAAAGTCATCCAGTTACACTGGGTGTATTGGCACTTTTGTCAATATACTTTATTATTCTTAACTGGGTGTTTTTCTATCGCTATTTTTCTTTAAATAGTTGGCTCTCAAGAGAAAATTCATCACTAGAAGCTTTATTAATGGGTGCTTCAACTGTAAGTGAGAAATCTTTTTTAAATAACTTTATTAAAAGTAATTCAAATCTTTCGAAAGAGATATTAGATTTAGGTATGCTTGCCGCGACGAAAGAAGCGACAAAAGGTTTATCTATTTTGTCAATATTCGCTTCCACTACACCTTTTATAGGACTTTTTGGAACCGTTGTATCAATTTTAGATACATTTACGCATATTGGTCAATCTACAGGTAGTATGTCTATCATCTCTACTGGTGTTTCAGACGCATTAATTGCAACTGCTGCTGGTATCTTTGTAGCAATTTTTTCTTATACATATCATCAGATTTTAAAACGTCAATCATTTGAATTAATCAGTTTCCTTCAAATGCAGAGTGATGCTGTTTTGGCTCGTAGGCTTTAAAATGATTTATGATTGGGATGATAAGCCAGAATTAAATATTACTCCTCTTGTTGATGTTATGTTAGTATTACTAGCGATATTAATGGTGATTGCTCCTAACATAATTTTTGAAGAGAATATTAAATTACCTCAAGGCTCCACATCTCAACAATTGTCAAAAATACCGCCAGTACATATATCTATTGATAAAGATAAAAATATAAAAATCAATAAAGATACTTATTTGTACAACGGCTTTATAGATAATTTTTTCCTTTATTCTTCTAAATTAGATAAAAAAGCAACTGTTTTAATCAGTGCAGATAAAAGTTTAGACTATGGTATAGTTATGTCGATTTTAGCTGCTGTGAAGCAAGCCGGATTTACTGAGGTATCATTAGCTACAAATGGTTAGAAATAACTCCTATTTTTATTTAAGCGGTTTATTATCGTTTTTATTATTTACTTTCTTTTTATCTCTTTTCTTTTATATGATGTTTTCAAGTTCTGAATTAAAAACTTATGCACTTAATAAAGAAAACTATATCTCTATATCTATGGATATTCCCAAAGTAATTACTAAAAAAGATAATGCCAAAGCAGATGTAGCACCAAAAGAAAAAGAATCTGTCCAAGAGGTTCAAGATGTTGATGTTGAAGATCTCTTTAGTGATGTTTGGACCAAAGATATAAAAAAAATTAAGCCAAAGCCAAAACCAAAAAATTCAAAAAGAATTAAAGAGCTTCAAAAAAAGATTAAAACATCAAAAAAGAATGATATTGAATCAATAACTGAAAAAATAAATAGCTTACAAGAGGCAAAAAAAAGTGATCAAAGTACACAAGCTTCAACTGGTAATGAGGTTAATGAATATTTGGCTAAAATTAATGCTTTAGTTTATCAGCATTTTAATCCACCACAGAACACTCAAGGGAATACTGTTAAAGCAGTAATAGAACTTAGTCCTATAGGAAAAGTTTTAGATTTCAGGATTTTAAATTATTCAACAAATGAGTTATTAAATCAAGAGTGTGACAAAATAAAAGGGAGGTTGATGCGCATCGTATTTCCTATTAATCCCCAAAATAAATCTAGTAGAACAATTGTTCTATTGACATCTAAGGAGTAAACATGAAAATATTTTTTTCATTATTAATGTTATTTACTTTATCATTTGCAAACGATGCTACGATAGAGGTAATAAAAAAAGTTGAATCATTACCAAGTATAGCTGTAGAAGATGCTTCAATTGGTTATGACGATACTTTTAAAATGCAGTTTTTTAAAGCACTTATAGCTGATTTGAATGTAATCTCATTATTTAATGTAGACAGACACCATAGAGTTACAAATTATGATGCATCAAATGTATTGGTAGAAAATAAAGATATGAATTATGTTTTAAGATACAAAATGTATCAAGGAGATAATGGAGCACTTAATTTAGATTTAAAACTTATTAAAGATGATAATAATCTATTTAATAAAAAGTACAAAATAAGTAGGGATAATATCTATATGTTTGTATCTCATGCAATTGCATATGATATCAATGAATATATGGGTGAGGAATCAGTTGAATGGATGAAGAGAAAAGTTATCTTCTCCAGAATTGTTGCACCTAAAAAAAGTGAAATAGTGATTGCGGATTATACACTTTCTTATCAACATGTGATTGTCAATGGTGGTTTTAATGTGTTCCCTAAATGGGCGAATAGAGAACAAACAGAATTTTATTATACTTCTTTGGATTCTGCCAAGCCAACGCTAAAACATGTTGATGTAAATACTGCAAAAATTAAAAGTATAATATCATCTGACGGTATGATGATTTGTTCAGATGTTAGTGATGATTCTAAAACCTTACTTCTGACTATGGCTAAGAATGGTCAACCTGATATTTACACATATAACACAGATTCTAAAAAGTATACAAGAGAAACTACGTATGGTGGGATTGACGTTAATGCCCAATTTATGACGAAAGAAAAAATAGTTTTTATCTCAAATAGACTTGGGTATCCAAATGTATTTTCAAAAACTATTGGATCTAGTGCAGTTGAACAAATGGTATACTATGGAAAGTCAAATTCGGCGTGTAGTGCACATGGGGAATACATAGTTTATAAGGCACGTGAAAGTTCAAATGCTTTTTCTAAAAATACCTTTAACTTGCATCTTATCTCTACAAAAACAGACTTTATTAGAAGACTTACAGCAACGGGTGTTAATGAATTTCCAAGGTTTTCAAAAGATGGTGATGCAATTATATTTATCAAAAATTATAAAGCACAGAGTTCTATAGGAGTTATAAGGTTAAATCACAATAAAAATTATCTTTTTCCTCTGAAATACGGAACTTTACAAGCAATGGATTGGTAAAAATATAATAGAGCAAGTTTGTTTTAAATTTGTTGGCCTTTTTTAGGTATAATTATTCAATTTTAAAATAGTCAAGGAATTCAAATATGAAAAGTATAATACTTTCTAGTGTGGTAACAGCACTTTTAATTTTTAGTGGATGTGCAGATAAAGAAGCTGTTGTTGATGAAAACATGGGTAATCAGGGTACTATTCAAGAAGTTTCTGAAGTAAAAACAGAAACAGTATCTATGGATAATAGTGTTATCAACTCTACAGATGGCATGTCTGATATGAGTATGAGTGATATAGAAAGTAAAATTCCAGCAATATACTTTGCCTTTGATAAGTTCAATATTGATGCAAATATGCAAGAAGATATCTCAACAGGTGTTTCAATTGCAAATAATACTGGTCGTGATTTCAATGTAAAGCTTGAAGGTAATTGTGATGAGTGGGGAAGTGATGAATATAACTTTGCACTTGGCCTTAAACGTGCTGATGCAGTAAAAAAAGCTTTAGTTTCTGAAGGTGTAGATGCATCTCGTATCTCTATGGTTAGTTATGGTGAAAGCAATCCAGTTTGTACTGACAAAACTCAAGAGTGTTGGTCTAAAAACCGTCGTGTAAATTTTAAACTACTCCCATAATTTATGAATAAATATACTTTAACTGCATTTATTGCAGTTACGGTTCCCCTTTTACTTTACAGTGCAGAGCCATCAGCATTTGGTGCAGGAGATCTAAATAATCCACAGCCTTATGGCCTTACAACTAGTGAAAGAGTCATCTTAGAAAATAAAAAAAAGCTTCATAAAGTACAAATTAAAAGTAATAATCAAGCAAATGAGGTTGACTCCCTACGAGAGAGATTAGATGGACTACAAAGTATTATAGAGAGTTTAAGTAGGAAAGCTCATAACAATAAAGTGAATCTAGCACAACTCAATGAGCAAAATATGAAAAGTTCTGAGAGTGCAGATGAGTATGAGAAGAGATTAAGTAGTATAATCGAAGAAAATTCTCAAAACATAAAGAAATTAAATCTTGTGATTCCTGAACTCTCAAAACTTGTAGATTCTATTAATGAAAACTATGTAAGTAAAGATGAGTTTAATACACTTGTAAGTGATATAAATAAATTTAAAGCATTAATGGCTAAAGAACTTAGTTCTAGTACAAAAACTATCGCTAAAAAATCTTCTTTTGAGTCAATGTCTAATGCTGAAGTAGCAAAAAAAGCAAAAGCTTTTTACAATAAACAATATTATACTGATGCAATAAAGCATTATGATTATCTTATTGAAAAAAACTATAAACCAGCATTCGCACATTATATGATTGGAGAAATGAATTATAAGCGTAAAAATTATGCAACTGCCATTTCCTATTTTAAAAAAAGTGCATCACTTTATAAGAAGGCATCTTATATGCCAAATTTAATGCTTCATACTGCTATATCAATGAGAAATACTGGGGATGAAAAAAATGCACAAGCATTTTTTAATGGCGTCATATCAAAATATCCAGATTCAAAAGAAGCTGCAGAAGCGCAAAAATATTTAAATTAAAACATGGAGTGGCTGTATAATTTTCAGCCACATTATAGATTATTATGATAAAATCCATAAAAATTAAACAAAGGTTAAAGTTATGGCAATAGAAGCAAATCAAATTGTATCATTAGAATATGAAGTTCGTGATGGAGACACTGTTGTTGACAGTAATGTTGGTGGAGCACCATTAGTATTTATGTTCGGTAAAGGTCAAATCATTCCAGGTTTAGAAGCTGGTATTACTAACATGGCTATAGGTGAAAAAGGTGATGTATTAGTTAAACCTGAAGATGCTTATGGTCAACATAATCCAGATGCTACTCAAGAAGTTCCTAAGGATCAGTTTGCTGGTATTGATTTAGCAATTGGTATGACATTATACGGTCAAGGTGAAGATGGTGGTACTGTTCAAGTAACAGTAAAAGAGATTGGTGAAGAGAATGTAGTTATTGACTTTAATCACCCATTGGCTGGAAAAAGTTTAATGTTTAGTGTAACTATCAATAACGTAAGAGATGCTTCTGCAGAAGAAGTTATGACAGGTATCCCAGCAGAAAACAAACAAGAAGATGATGGATGTTGTGGTACTGGTGGCGGCAGCGGCTGTGGATGTCACTAATTTTATAACTGCTTCAGATGCTTCAGCACAAGCATTTAAAACAGCAACACTTTTAAAAACACTTAGCGTTAATGCCTTAATTACAGGAGAGTTAAGTGTTGGGAAAAAAAGTCTTGCAAGATATATACTTTCAGATGCACCAGTTATTGATGCATCTGCTCATGATGAATTAATCGTAACTCTTCAAAGCACCCAAGAGATAATAATAACAAATTTAGAAAACTCACCAAGTATTACTAAGATAGCTGAGATTATAAACCTTAATGGTATTAGGGTTATTGCAACATCTAAGAGTACATTAACTAATGAAACTATCGATGAACTTTTTAGTTTAAAATTTGATATTCCACCTTTGAGTCAAAGACCTGAAGATGTTGAACTGCTAATTAATAAGTTTATTCAAGAAGCATCCTTATTATTTGGTACAAAAGAAGAGTTTAGTTTTGATAATTTTTCCCCAGATTTAAGTCAAAATGCAGCCTCATTAAAAAGACAGGTAATGATACATTATCTTTTACAAGATATTCAGGATTTTGAGTTAATGGAGATTGTTGAAAACTTTGTAAAACCAAAATTAGGTTCAAATAGTGATTATAGAAAGTTTTTATATCTGTATGAAGTACCTTTGATTAGAGCAGGGCTTGATAAATTTAAATCACAACTACAGCTTGCTGACAAATTAGGTTTAAATAGAAATACATTAAGAAAGAAAATAGCTGATCATCAGCAATATATAAAAGGATAAAAATGTCAAAAAAAATAGCAATGATATTCGCTGGACAAGGTTCACAAGCAGTAGGAATGGGTCAAGATTTTTATAATAACTCTGATCTTGCAAAAGAGATGTTTGAGAAAGCTGGTGAGAGAATTGGTGTTGATTTTCAAGAGTTAATTTTTGAAGAGAATGAAAAACTGGGTCAGACTGCTTACACTCAACCTGCAATATTATTAGTACAAATGATTGCTTATAAACTTTTTATGCAAGCTTGTCCAGATGTCAAAGCTGAACTTTTTTTAGGGCACTCTTTGGGTGAGTTTTCTGCTTTGTGTGCAAGTGGTGCTATAGATTATCTTGACGCAATTGAATTAGTTCATAAGCGTGGTACTTTAATGCAAGAAGCTTGTACGAAAATAGAAGCAGGTATGATGGCAATCGTTGGCCTTGATGATGCAAGTGTAGAAAAAGTTTGTGCTGATGCTCAAGCAACTGGTAAAAAAGTATGGCCTGCGAATTATAATCAAGATGGTCAACTTGTTGTTGCTGGAATGAAAGCAGACTTGGCTTCACTGGAGCAAACATTTAAAGATGCTGGAGCAAAAAGAGCTTTACTCTTAAATATGTCAGTAGCATCACATTGTGAGCTGTTATCTTCTGCACAAGAACCATTAGCAGAGTTAATGTCAAATATGATTCACGATTCATTTAGTGCTCCTGTAATCTCAAATGTGACTACAAAAGCTTATTCTACAAAAGAAGAAGCTGTAAGTTTATTAAAAGATCAACTTGTTAAACCTGTAAAATATAAACAATCTATTGAAGCAATAGCGTCAGATGTGGATATGGCGATTGAGTTTGGTAATGGCGTCACACTAAAAGGTTTAAATCGTCGTATTGCTAAGGATTTAACTACGATTAATATATCAGATATGAACTCTTTAGACAGTGCTACAAAGGAAGTTTGTAACTAAATGAAAGTTACTTTAGTTCAGAGTTCACCTAAACTTAATCGTTCTAATTTAAATGATATTGTGGTAGTTATAAAAGAGCATATCCACCTTAGTGATATTATTATATTTCCTGAATTATCACTAAATGGGTACTTACTTCAAGATAAACTTCATGAAGATGCGTGGAGAATTGAAGAGCTAGATATATTAAAAGAACTAAGTAAAGATATAGATATTGTTGTTGGTGCAGCTATGCGAGATGCTAAAGTATTTAGAAATGCATCTTTGTATTTTTCTAAGGGAAAACTTTTAAGTCAACATTATAAGGTACATCTTCCTAATTATGGTATGTTTGAAGAAGCACGTTATTTTGATGCTGGAAATGTTTTTGAAGGGTTTATGACTCAATTTGGAAAAGTTTCTATGTTGGTATGTGAAGATTTATGGCATGCAGATGTACACTCGCAACTTTTTGCTGAAAACCCTGATTATATCATAGCACTTGTAGCATCTCCTGCACGTGGATTTGATGATGATGGTCTATTGATTAAAGATCAATGGTACGCTTTATTAAAATCAGTGGCACTTCAATGTGATGCGAAAGTGTTTTTTGTAAATCGCGTTGGTTTTGAGGATGGACTTGGTTTCTGGGGTGGTAGTTGTATAGTTGATAGAGATGCAAGAATAATTCATAAATTACCTCAGTATGAACAAGCTGTAAAAATATTTGAAATATAAATAGGAATAAAAATGAAAATAGCAATTATGGGTGCAATGCCAGAAGAGATAGCACCTATTTTAAAAAAAATTGAGAATTACACTACAACTGAATATGCAAAAAATACTTATTACGAAGCAACTTACAAAGGTATTGAATTAGTTATAGCATACTCAAAGATTGGAAAGGTGTTTTCAACTTTAACAGCAAGTACAATGATTCAACACTTTGGAGCACAAAAATTATTATTTAGTGGTGTAGCTGGTGCAGTAAGTCCTAGTTTAAAAGTTGGCGATTTAGTTGTCGCTACTAAGCTTTCTCAACATGATTTAGATATTACTGCTTTTGGACATCCTTATGGGTATGTACCGGAAGGATCAGTTTTTGTTGAAGCTGACAGAACTATGATAGAACTTAGTAAAAGCGTTGCTAGTGAAATGGGTAAAACTATTCAAGAAGGCATTATAGCTACAGGTGATCAATTTGTAGCAAATGAAGAAAGAAAAAACTGGATAGGGACTACATTTGATGCTGATGCTCTAGAGATGGAAGGTGCTAGTGTTGCAGTAGTATGTGATGCTTTAGATATACCATTTTTTATTCTACGAGCTATTAGTGACGCGGCTGATATGGATGCGAGTTTTTCTTTTGATGAATTTTTAGAGACTAGTGCTATAGAAAGTGCTGAATTCGTTATGAAAATGGTAGATAAAATAATTGAGTAAAAAATCGATAGTTCCTTCTAAAAAGATTATGTCAAAACTTGGTAAAACAAATGCCGAGTTTGAGTTAATCGAAGAGGGTGATAAAATACTTGTTGGTTTAAGCGGAGGGAAGGATTCTCTTACTTTAGTCCATGCTATGAAAGAGCAACAACGTCGTGCTCCATTTAAGTTTGATTTCATTGCTGTAACAATTGGTTATGGTATGGGTGAAAATTTTAATGGATTAGTAAGTCACTGTAAAGAGTATGATATCCCTCATATTTTACATGATACTCAAACTTATGAATTAGCGAAAGAGAAGATTAGAAAGAATTCATCTTTTTGTAGTTTTTTCTCGAGAATGAGAAGAGGCTATTTGTATAGCGTAGCAAAAGAGCACGGGTGTAATAAGGTTGCATTAGGTCACCATATGGATGACGCTGCTGAAAGTTTTTTTATGAATTTTATATATAATGGACAGATGCGCTCTCTTGCACCGAAATATAAAGCAGAAAATGGTCTTATTGTTATCCGTCCATTAATACAGATGCGTGAGCGACAATTGCAAGCTTTCGTTTTAGATAACAATATAGAAGCTATTGGTGATGAAGCATGTCCTGCTATGAGGTTTGATGTAAAGATGCCTTATGCAAGGGCGAATACAAAAGAGATGCTTGCAAAAATGGAACAAGAGTTTCCATCTTTGTTTACAAGTTTAAATGCTGCATTTAAAAATATATCCGCAGAAAGTTTTTTTGATAAAGAAAAATTTTCTCTCTAGTTAGTTCTCTTGATCTTTTTTGAAATATCGATTAAGAGTATCGCCTTTAGTCGTTTCTAGAAACTCTAAGATGTTTTCCTGGTAAGCAATAATGTCAGGATCATGGGTAAGTTCTAAAAGAGGTCTTAGGGAATCAATATCGATTTTTTTAGCATACCTTGGAACTATTTTTAAGGCATGTTGTATATTTGCAACTAATGTGTCTATATACAGGCCATTATTATCATGAACTTTTTTTACAAGTTCTTTGGTTGAGAGCATAAGTAAATTAGCTCTATTCTCATCGTTCTCATAAATTTTCATTCCAGCTTCTTTAACAATAATATAGTTTTCAACTTTTGCTTTTGGATTAGCTGCAATAACAAGTGCAAAAATTTTAGCTCTGAAATCTAATGAACCATGATGGTGGACAAAAATTTCACGAAATGCATTAAAAAAATGATGCTTTAATGTAAAACCAATTCCCATGTAAACTCCTTCTATGTTATTATACATTTTTGATTCTAAATTAAAGAGAGTATTTTGTTAGAAAATAATGAATATGAAATTTTAAAAGAGAGTTTAATCAATTCTCAAAGATTGTTTACAAAGCTTGCAAGTGTATCTGATAGTATTGCAAATATAGATTATGATGAGAGTGGACTTTACTGTGAAGAGGAAGATATGTATAAGCGTCATTGGATAAAGCTTAGCTCTAAGGTAGTTGATAGTCTAAGCCAAGATTTAAATGAATATGATATTGAGCTACTTGAGAACAAAAACTTAGAGTTAAAAGAGTTAAATCTAAACCTTGTAAAAGATGGCGTTAGAAATAAAATTTGTGTTAATTATAATGATTCTGATGCATTAAATATATTGCAGATTAGTTGATATAAAAAATAGTTGGTATAATTTCATGAATATAAAAAAAGGATCAATTTATGGGTAGAGCGTTTGAATATAGGAAAGCTTCAAAGTTAAAAAGATGGGGAGCGATGTCAAAATTGTTTCCAAAGTTAGGAAAGATTATCACTATGGCTGCAAAAGAGGGTGGTGGTGATCCTGATACTAACTCTAAACTTCGTACTGCTATTTTAAATGCTAAGGCTGAAAATATGCCTAAAGATAATATAGAAGCAGCTATTAAGCGTGCAACTGCCAAAGATACAGAAACTATGTTAGAGGTTAACTTTGAAGGTAAAGCTCCTCATGGTGTACTAATTTTTATAGAGTGTATGACTGATAATAATACAAGAACTGTTGCAAATGTAAAAAATATTTTAACCAAGAATGGTGGAGAGTTATTGACGAATGGTTCACTTGAGTTTATGTTTGATAGAAAAGCACTTATAGAGTTTGCTTTAAAAGATGATATGGATATTGAAGAGTTGGAGTTAGAACTCATTGATGCTGGTCTTGAGGAGATTGAAGCACAAGATGGTGAAGTTTTGGTCACAGGTGATTATACAAGTTTTGGCACATTAACATCGGCTATAGAAGATATGGGCATTGAAATAACTAAAGCGAACTTAGAGAGAATGGCAAATACTCCGGTGTCTATAAGTGAAGAACAACAAGCAGATATTGATAAAATATTAGAAAGACTAGAAGATGACGAAGATGTACAAAAAGTCTTTACAAATTTAGCATAATTTTATGCAATTTGTAAAAGAAACTTTTACAAAAACTCTCGAGGTGAAGCAATCAAAGTTTATTGCACACCTTTGCCCTTACTCAAATTATAAAGAGACACTACAACTCTTAAAAGAATCTAATCCAAAAGCAAGACATTTCGTAGTTGCATATAGATACCTTAATGAGTTTGGCCAAATAGTTGAACATAGTAGTGATGATGGTGAACCAAAAGGGACTTCGGGTAAACCTTCATTAATGGTTTTGCAAGGCAAAGAACTAGTTAATACTGCTGTAATTATTGTCAGATATTTTGGTGGTACAAAATTGGGAACTGGCGGATTAGTAAGGGCGTATAGCGATGCAGTAAATTTGGTTTTGGAAGTAGCAGATTTTTTTGATTATGTAAAAGAAAAAGAGATAAAAGTAAGTGTGAACTATTCTGATGTAAGACTTCTAGAATATGAATGTCAAAACTTTAGCCTTAGTATTTATAATAAAATTTTTAATGACCAAGTGGTTTATTCTATAAGGGGAAGCGAGTTAAGTATAGATAAATTTTTATTAAAACTGAAAAGAGTGGTTTGTATTTTAGAAGATGAATAGAGTTAACTCTATCCACCACCATTAACAGCACTTCCTAAGCTCCACATAGGTAAGAAGATACCAAGAGCAAGTAAAATTACCATTCCTGCTATAACAAAGAGCATAATAGGTTCTACAGCTTCAGATAAGCCATCAATAATTGCATCAAATTTCATTTTATAATACTCAGCGACTTTTTTTATCATAGCATCAAGAGTACCACTATCTTCACCAGCTCGAACCATTTGAATAATCATGTTTTCAAAAAGATCAGTATCATCAAGCCCTCTATTTAAGGTGCCCCCCTTCTCAACAGTAATCCTTACCGACTGCAATTGTGATTTTAATGGTAGATTATCTATCATCGCGATAGCAGTATCAAGTGCTTCAGCTATAGGGATACCAGCGCGGATAAGTTCTGAAAACACAAGAGTAAACCTACTTAGTGTAGAGAATTTAATAATATTTCCAATCAGATAGGTTTTTAATAGTGTTTTGTGCCATCCATGTCTAATATGTTTATAATTTGTAATCAAATATTTAAACACCATAAAAGAGAGGACCAAAATAGCTATTAGATAGGGTCCGTAGTTATTAAATAGATGTTCTAAGGTTAGTAATATTTGTGTAGGAAGTGGTAAATCAACATTTAACTTTTCAAACATAGTTTTAAATTTAGGAACAACAAATGAAATTAAAATTGTAAATGCTACAGCCATAGCTATCATTACATTTCTAGGGTATGCCATTGCTTTTTTAAATTTGATAAAATTAGCTCTAATCTCTTCAAGCATATCCGCAAGAGCATATAGAGATTCATCAAGGTTACCAGTTTTTTCACCAAGTTGTACCATTGCTATTGTTAAATTACCAACCTCAAATTGAAAATTTTCAAGAGACGCTGAAAGGGAAAGACCTGAATTAATATCATCAGCTAGCTTCTGAAATACAGTATTGAGTGTTACATCTTCTGATGATACGGCTATTTCATGAAGAGAATCATGAATTGAGATACCAGCATTTGTCATAACAGCCAATTGTCTAATAGCTGCAATAAGAGCATCAGGCTTTATCTTTTTCTTTTTTACATTTTTAAAAAGATTTGCTTTAAATCTTTTCAATTGGATTTCAAGAGGCTCTTGTGCTTCAACTACTTTTATTATTATACCATTGAGTTTAAGTTTAGCTTGACTATTGGCATCTTTCCTATCTTTTGCATAGATGCCAATTTCCTCTTTTTTCCCTTTTGTAAGTACAGTTGCTAAATAGTATTTCATCCTTTTGCCACCTTGAGAACTTCTTGAATGCTTGTGACGCCATCGATGGCTTTTTGAATACCATTTTGGAATATTCCAACAAAACCATCTTTTACGGCTTGATCGTGTAATTGTTCTTTTGATGCGCCTTTTGCAATAAGTGATGAGAGTTCTTCTGAAATATTCAGTACTTCACAAATCATTTCTCTACCCATGTAACCAGTGTCTCCACACTCTCTACAGCCACTACCTTTGTAAAATTGAGTACCCTCTGGTATTAAACCTTTTAATTCCTCTAAAGTAGATGCAGGAATGTCTTCTACAACTTTACAGTTATTACAAATTTTACGAACAAGCCTTTGGGCTTGAATTGCCACAAGAGCCCCACTAATAAGATAGTGTTCTATACCCATATCTACCATACGAGGTATAGCACTAATTGAGTCATTAGTATGTAAAGTAGAGATAACTAGGTGGCCTGTTAGAGCTGCCTTAATTGCTATCTCTAGTGTTTCTTGATCACGAATCTCACCAATCATTATTTTATCTGGATCTTGTCTTAAAATTGATCTAAGGGCATCTGCAAATGATAAACCAACTTTAGGATTTACTTGAACTTGCTGAATCAGATTCATTCTATACTCAACTGGATCTTCAACAGTAATTACTTTATCTTCAACATTTCTAAGCTCATTAAGTGCACCATAAAGCGTAGTTGTTTTACCACTACCTGTTGGCCCAGTTACTAGTATAATCCCATAAGGTGATTCTAAACCTTTTAAAAGTTTATGATAACTTTCACTATCCATACCAGCATCTTCAAGTTTTACAAGAGCTTTTTGTTTATCTAGAACACGCATTACAATTGATTCGCCATATAAAATTGGAAGTGTTGAGATACGAAAATCATATTCTCTATCTCCAACTAAGGTTGAAAAACGACCATCTTGGGGTTTTCTTTTTTCTGCAATATCTAAATTTGCAAGAAGTTTTAATCTAGAGGCTAAAGGGGGATAAATTGATTTTTCAAAAATAAAAATTTCTGATAATTTCCCATCAATACGACCACGAATAACACAGTTTTTTTCTGTTGGTTCAACATGGATATCACTTGCTCTACCATTGATACATGCTTTAAGAACTACATCAATTAAAAGTAGAATGGAAGATGCTTCTTGTTGCTCTTCAATAGAGTTAATAGAGTTAAGTTCATCACGTATTTTTTTAACTAAGTCTTTAACACTGTCTTTTAGCTCAACTTTAAAAAGATAAGAACCAATCTGTTTTTTTGTAGCAAGAGCAATTTTTACGGGCTTACGGGGGAAAAGCCTTTGAATTGCTTCATGAGCATTAATATCTAAAGGGTCAGTAAAAGCTATGGTGACACTCATATCATCTTCTGAAATAGGTAAAGCTTTATGTTTTTTGAGTTGTGTTAAAGGTACTCTACTGATAAGGGAATAATCCATATCTATAGAGTCCAAATCTATAAATAATAGATTTAATTCTTGAGCTAATTTTTCTAAAATTGCTTTTTCATGAATATAGTCATAGTTGTCAATTATGGATAAATCATAAACGCCATCTCGAACTTGTTGGACAATAAATCTTATAAGTCGATCCATAGTCATAAAGCCCGATAATGTTATATCTCTGAGTATTAGATTTGAATGAATACCTTTTGCTAAAAGTCTGTCTACTTGAGACTTCATTATTGATCCATTAGCAAGTAAATCTGTTGTTATTTTATCCACAATCTTTTCCTACCAGTATACATGTCGTTTTATAGCAATTGTATCATAAAACTCTTCAATTACTATTTTTTTTACTTTTTTGTCTTGAATAAGATAAAGTTTATATACACGTTTTTTATCATTTTCATCTTTAAAAATATAATATGGTTTTTTTTCTGTATTTTCTAATTTCGCATATGCATCAAAAACTTTTGAAAGAATATAATCAGTAGTAGGTAAATTTAAAGATTTTAAATCATAACCATCTATTAGAGCATGATAAAGTAGTTTTTTTTGCATTAATATCACCGAAAAATAGCTTGCATTTGCTCTTGATTCTCTTGTATATTTTAGATTTGCAATAGGGAGCGCTAATCTATTAATATTATCTGACTGTAAACATGAAAATGCATATAGTGAAAGAAAATTTTCATCTTGTTTATTTTTATAAAATATTTTTAGTCCAATATCACAAGCTTTTTCATACTCTTGATTTTGATAAAGTTTGTACATTGTTATTGTATCATTGGCAAATAAGTTAAGAACTAACAGTAGCCCAATAATTAATTTCATTTAAATTTTCCAGATTTTATTCTATCTAATAATGCTGTAGCCCTATTAGAGTTAGAGTGTTTTATATATTTTTGTAAAGTTTCTATTGCTTGATCTTTTTCTCCAAGCATTACAAGTGACTTTGCAAAAATAATCCAACTTGATTCTATATCATTATTGATCTCATTGGTAATTAGCGCATAATTATATGATTTTCGATATTCACCTAACTCGTAATACTTTTTAGCTATAAAAAGACTTAAAGCCGGATTATTACTTTTATTAAAGCGTTTAATGACCTCACTAATATCAGTTTTAGTAGTTTTTCTAGTTATGTTAATAGTGTTGTCTTTTTCTTCTGGCTCTTGAACTTTTAGCGGTTGTATTGGAGTAATTGTAGGTTCTGGTAATATTTCTGTGGGAATATTTCTATCTTCTTGTATTATAACAGGCTTTTTTGAAATCGGTTTTGTTATAGTTTGTGTTTCTTTTTCATCTTGAATATTTTGTACAAAGTTATATGATGGAGTAAAGGTTAGCTTCTTCTTTGTTGCATCTTCTTGTTTTTGAACATCAGTAACATCTTGTATCTTTGTACTCGGTTTAAAATTTAAAGTTTTTGTTTCTTTAATTTTTGGATTAATTGATGCATCGTTATGTTTTAATACTGGTTCCTCTTTTGAAACAAATAAGAAGATGATTATGAAGATAATTATAAGACTTATTGAGATTATTATGTAAGGGATAAAAGATTTTATTTTGTATCGTTTCCATCTCTGTTCTAATTCATTTACATTAAGCATTAATAAGTCCTGTATGGATTGCTGCCATCTCAATTATTTTGTTAGAAACTTTGTTTGTATTTATTGGAAGATTTTGATTATTTAAATAGATTGTATAGATATCAAACATTGTGTAAAGAAGTTTATTGGTATCTCTATAGTTTCCATTTGTTAATTTATGAATCAGTTTTACAGATTTTGAATTAAACATATTTGCTGTGTCAAAACAATTTGCTTTCATAAGCTTTTTTTGTATATATATTTTTAGTTCTTCTGCCGATGAGTTTTCAAGTTCTATACTTTCCCAAATTCTAGTTTGAAAGTGTTCTTTTGCAATAAGATCTTCTTTTTCAGTCTTATGTAGTGTTATAACAAACTTGATTGTTCTTGTATCAGAGAGAAGTCTAATCTTTTCCATAAGTTCAGGTGAATATAATTGTGCTTCATCTAATAGTATTACGGGTACAGTATTAAGTTCTGTATTATTTACAATTTTCATAAATTGTGTGAAATTTAACTCTCCTCTGTAATGTACAGAGAAAATATCTTGAGCTAAAGTTTTAAAAAACTCACTATCATCTAATATAGGAGTTTTATACAAATAAACACTTTGTGATGAGGAAAGGTCATGGTAAAGTTTAGTCAAAAACATACTTTTACCAGTGCCTGGCTTTCCGTAAAGTAAAACCATTTTAAGTGGCTTTTTTATGGAGTCTTTTAATGACTGATAAATTGTAGATACTCTGTCTAATTGTATGTAATCTTTAGCATGAACTGTATCTAAAAAAACATTTTTTGAATTTTGAAAGATACTTATACTCATTGATTGCCTTAACCTTTATTTGGTTGTTGGATTAAGTCCAACTTTTTGAGTGTTTTCTTCAGCTAGTGTATCTATAGTATTTGAAATAGAATCAGTATGCTGATTTGTTAATACACCATTAGATATACCTTCATATCCTAGATCAGATAATGAGATAGTATTTTTTTCTTTTTGTATTATATGTGGTTCAATAATAATGACAAGTTCTTGAGTTTGTTTTACAGTTTGTTCATATTTAAAAAGATAGTTAATAACTGGGATATCTCCTAAAATAGGTACTTTGTTGGCTTCTTGTGTGTTTTTAGTGTTAATAAGACCACCCAGAATTATTCTATTTCCATCTTTGACTGTAACGACAGATGATAATTGACGACGATTTAAATCTGGTGGCATGTCACGTCCAGTATTTGTTTCTTGAGATATGTCAGTATTTGTTTCAGAAAGTGATGGGTTGATAATCAATGTAATAGTATCATCATCAGCAATTTCTGGTGTAATAGATAGTAACACACCTGCAAAAACTGATTGAACATTTTCATTTGCACTTTGCGCACCACTAGTTCCTCCAGCTAAAGTCTCTGTACTAGTGAGCTTGTAAAAGTACTCAGTTCCAGCAGTAATGAGAGCGGGTTGATTATTAAGTGTTAGCACTTTAGGATTAGATATAGAGTTTACATCCCCTTGTGTTTGTAAAAATTTAATTACTTCATTTAAAGAACCACCAGCTTTGATACTGACAAGACTTGCGGCACCATTAACTAAGTCTGGAACTCCAGCAGCTCCAATAACTGATTCTGTGATGTTTACTCTATCTGTATCACTATCCCATGTAGATACATTTTTATTTTGCAAATTATGTAAACTTAGTTCTACATTTTGAAGGGCATATAATTGTTTCCAATCAATACCTGTAGTTTTAGCGTTGGTCATAGTTACTGACAGTAATTGTACATCTATAAGTACTTGTAATTGTACTTTTTTTTGAAGTTTTTCTAAGTAGTTTGTAAATCTGTTCATTTGCTTATTTGTTGCAGTTACTGTTACAAGACCGGCATTCTTATTTATAATAGGAGTTTGAGCAACATAAGTGTCTTGAGGTCTATTTAGAACTCTCTGAAATTCTTCATCTAGTGCTTCCCAAAACTTCACTTCATCTGTACTCTCAATCGAGATTCCAGATTGAGCTGTAGATGGTTGCCCCATTGAACCACCTCTAGCGCCAGAACCTGAAGTGCTACCACTTGAAGCACTGTTCATCCCTGAACGAGAGCCATTCATAGAGTTTTGACTTCCAGATTGTGAGCTTAAGGTGATATCAGTACTTCCACTTCCTTTTCTCTGAGATAAAACGTAATCAATATTAAAAATTTTTGTCGTTAAATAAGAAATTTTTAATAAATTATTTTCTAGTGTGTATGATAGGTTGTTTTCATGAAGAACAACTGATAAAACTTCATCAATAGTTAGATTCTTAAGATGAGTTTTATTGAGCTTAGTATTTAAAAACTTTTCAGCATAGGGGTCTGTAACAATTATACTAAATTCACATTCATCACTTAACTGATTTATGAATTCAATGATTTTTGTATCTTTGGCAGAACTAATACTAAAGAGCTCATAAGAACAGTCAGCTGCAAGTGTATTACCTGATAATAACAGAGCTAAGATTGTCGAATAAATTGATTTATTTACAAGTTTCATGATGTTTCCTACTTAATTGTTTTTAAATTTTAAATTTTTACTAGTACTTCTTGTAGAAAGTACCATTTTTTTTCTATTCTTGGTTAAAACTACAGATGTAGGCTCTATCTTAGATAATTTGTATCCATTAACCTTATCGTTAAGTTTATACCACTTTCCACTAATGAGAGCGGATTTGTTAAGCACAGCACCTAAAGTAAATGTAAACTTCTTCTTTGCAACTATTGTATTTTTTATACCTTTTGTTGTTGAAGCTTTACTCTTTTGCTTGTTTTTTACCTCTTTTTTATTCTTTTGTAAAAATATAAAAGGGTTTTCAATAGATGCTAGGGTAGAACTTTTCAAACCACTTCTAGGAGGCTTAATAGCTTCGATTTGTTGATCAACCCAGGTAAGCTCATCTGCACATATACTTAGAGACAAAAGTGATACGCTAATTAGAATCATTTTTTTCATTAGTATGTAATCCCCCAAACTGAAATATTTAAATCAGAGTTTAAATCATCTTTAGCCATGAGACTCAATTGATGAATATCAACGACTAAATTACTTTGTTCAAGTGAATTAATGAAATTTACAGAATTTTTATAATTTCCAGAAGATTTAATTGAGATATCAAGTATATGGCCAAAAGAGTTTGTGTCAGAAGAAAATTTATTTGTGAAATTTAAAATTTTGACATTATATTTTTTTGCATTTTTTGAGATTGAATGTAAGTATTCACCCCATACTTTTTCATCATATATAAG
>Ga0193965_1000216_pt1 | contig 20114 bp, 20 predicted proteins | sample FB_8_MG_FD_140330 | JGI IMG/M metagenome (GOLD analysis project Ga0193965, IMG submission 140330) | Microbial mat bacterial communities from the Broadkill River, Lewes, Delaware, United States - FB_8_MG | ecosystem: Environmental > Aquatic > Freshwater > River > Microbial mats | place: USA... | reverse complement strand
TGCCCCAATCTTCTTGGTAAGTTTTACTTTTGGAGTAAGTGGTGCAATATTAGCAGAGAGTGGACTTAGCTACTTAGGTCTAGGAGTCACCCCACCAAATATGAGCTGGGGAAGCATACTAAGCGATGGCAAATCAATAATGCAAATAGCATGGTGGGTAAGTTTTTTTCCGGGGCTTATGATATTTCTAGTCACCTTCTCATTAATCCTCCTTAGTGATTATCTTCAAGAGAAATTTAACCAAAAAGAGAAGATGAGTTAATAGAATAATAGGATAAAAAATGTCAAACGAAGAAGATGTTGCAGTAATTATACGATACACAAGAGAAATAGAAACTATTCTAAAAGATAAATTTGCTGCAAAGGGTACAGGATTACATACTAAAGTAAGCTCTATAGAATGGATGTTAGCAGATTTTTTGATAAATCAAATAAGATATCTTGCAACCGTTAGAAATGATGCTATGCACAACCACTCTGCAGAAGTAGATATTGAATCATTTGAAAAGGTTGCAATTCTAGTTCTTAAAGAGTTGAAAGAAATTAAAAAGACACCTCCTTCTTCATCTGAGTTGAGAAAAATAAAACAGATACCTCTCTCTTCTTATAACTTGAGAAAGATAAAAAAAACACCTAAATATAATACTCAAAGAGAAGACACTTTCTATAAATTACAAAAAGATCAAGAATCTGTTGAATATAGTAAAAAAATACATGCGATGAATAGTGATACATACAAATATAATCCACCCCAAAAAATGAGAGGTTTTAATACCTTTCTAAATAGGGCTTTGCTACTTGTAGTATTAGCTGGATTAGGGGGAATATTTTATGACTATTACTATAATGCATCAAAACCGATAAAAAGAACGGTAGAAGTAATCAAAAAACCTCAACAAAAGTTAGAGCGAAAGCCTATAAGAGTTATAAAGAAAGAAAATACCATAAAGAGCAAAGAAAAAAAGCAGGTAAAAAATAATTTGGATGGTAATGTAATTATTATGATAAATAATGATGTGTATAGTACGAACTAATATAATATAGATGGGATTTTCTCCCATCCAATATAAATATTTATAACATCTCTAACCACTCTAAGGCTGTAGGGATTGGAGTGTTTCTAAATATGGCTTTTTGGCACTGTTGTACGATATTATCTTTATTTATGATACTTCCATTACTTTCGCTAAATACTGCTAAGGGGAAGATAAGAGTTGCTTTTTGTTTTTGATGTGTTTGAAATGATATACTATTTCTTGCTTTGGGTGGATTTGGGTGGTTGAAATTGATAAGAAGGTCAATCTCTTCTAGTGGAGATATAGTTGTTGTAATATCTAAGAGTTCTATGGCTTTGGCATTGGCTACTCTTTGAGAAGATTTGAGCCACTCATCGCCAAAACTCTCATCTTGATAGACATCTAAAGGACAATAAAGAGACGCATCTATCTCTTTGGCAAAGGCTTGGATTGCTTCTATCTCTTGCGTGTAGAGGTTTGCATCTACAAAAATAGTAATACTCTTGCTACTATCTTTTAGCTCTTGAAACTCTTCTAAGGCTTGGGTCTGCTCTATGGCTTTTGTATTATAGAGAGTCTCCTCTTGTCTATTGGTTTGGAGTTGCTTATAGCTTAGTCGTCCCACATCACAGATAAAGTGTCCGTTAACGGCTTTGTTGACTCTTGGTCTAAAACGGTATATCTTGTCATCTTTATATTTCTCTTTGTTGTGGTCAATCAAGATATTACACCCCGTAGCACAGCCATGACAGATAGAAGGGGTGGTTTTGAGAAACCAACTTCTTTGAGCAAATCTAAAATCTTTGCTTGTTAAAGCACCAACAGGACATAAATCTACCACATTCATAGCATAAGGGTTATTAAGCTTTTTGTTTGGCATTGTAGAGACTCTAGCGTGGTCTGCTCTGCCTATAATACCTAATTCGTGTGTTTTGGTAATCTCTGAGGTAAAACGAGTACACCTAGCACACAAGACACACCGCTCTTGGTCTAGCATAACCTCTGAACCTAGGTCTACATGTTTGCTATGAGATACTTTGTCTGCTATCTCTACTTTGGAGTGGTGCAGACCATAATCCATATAATAGTCTTGGAGTTTACACTCTCCTGCTTGGTCACATACAGGACAATCTACAGGGTGATTTATTAACTCTAGTTCTAGTATCTCTTGTTGTACGGATTGTATTACAGGGCTATTAGTAAAGACCTCCATACCCTCTTTTACAAAGGTATCACAAGCAATTTGTGGGCGTTTTTGTCCTTGGATGGCTACCATGCACATTCTGCAATTTCCATCTGCACCAAGTGCTTCATGATAGCAAAAGTGTGGTATTTTGATACTATTCTTAAGTAGTATATCAATAAGCAATGCACCATCTTCTACCTCCATTGGGGTATTATCAATAGTGATATGTACGAGACTCATTTGAACTCCTTAGATTTGGTTAGAGCGAATACTTTTGCAATTATACTTAAGTATGATAATAGGTATCTTGAAAAAGATAAAACTCTCCTCTCTATCCTATAGCAGAAGAGACAATCATACCCAATGAGGCAATAATTGAGGCTAATACAATGGCTACTGCTATATTTCCCTCCTCTACAACCTGCTTTTGAATAGAAAATTTTGTGACAGTTTCTATTAAAAGTATAACTATAATAAAGACAATAGTACCTATAAATGCATATAAAAGTGTTGAGCCTACCTGTCCTATAAGTGTTGATTCATCCATCTGTTCTCCTAAAATTTTATTTACCCGAGCGAAATCCGCCACTGCTACTGCTACTACTTCCACTCCAGCTTCTTCCTGCGTGGCTAGACCTGACTTGTTTGAGTGTTGAGTGGGTTTTTATACCCTCTAGGTTTGTGCCTCTATAGGTAAGTAGTAGACTCCCTAGCGTCAAAAGTGAGAAGAGTACCAAAACTATTTTACTCATCTAGTAACTCCTCTTTTATATTATCTTGTATATGCCGTACAAAAAAGTATAGAAAGATAATAACTGCTACAATCTCAAAACCAAAGAGTAAAAATGCAACTATACCTGCAACACCCCACCAAAATAACTCTTTATATTCAGAAGAGATAATATGGTTGATATTACTTGTAAAAAAGAGCATAAGTGCCATGATAAGAAATAGAGGGAGTATATAAAAAAGACGCATAACTCTCTCTTGAATAGTCACTGTAACCTTTTGACTACTCTGAAAGCTAAGAGTTCCTATATGCTCTAGTTGGAGACGGTACTCTCCTTTGGCTAACTTAATATATATCACAACTTCATCATCTCCTCTTTTCCAACTATATTGAAATTTTTTATTATGGGGCAATATACTATTTTTATCAATAGAGAAAACTTTTTGATGAGATTGATAGAGACTCAATCGATAGGCATTCAAAATTTTAGGAGATGGGGCTTTGAGTTCTATTTTGCTTATAAAAGATGGAGAGGTGATTGTAAACTCTTTGCTAAAGGGCTGATTACTACTCTCTTTGATAAGAGTATTATCTATAAAAAATGAGAGAATAATAGCAACAAAAAGTATACCTGCTAGAGTAAACATCCATTTGTTAAATAGAGAAAAAGATTTTTCACTCGCATCTAAACTCTCCTCTTCAAATACCTTATCTACAAGAGTCTGCTTGGATTTTATTTGGTCTTCCTCTTTGACTCCAAAACTTTTATAGATTATCTTCGCATCTAGCTTCTCATTGAGATAGACCTCTATTTCACTCTCCATCTTCTCAATAGAGAGAGATTTTCTCTTAACACCAAAATAGTCCCAACAACGGATTCTATCGTTTGCTTTGGCAACAAAAGTAAGCTCTCCTTGAACAAAAGTAATCGTTGCAAAGTAGGGATCCTCTTTTGCTAAGTAGTGTCCTTTTTGATAAAAGAGAGCTTTGGGCTTTTGTTTGTCTTCCCACTCACGCAGTGTAAAGTCCCGTACCCTTTTGCTAAAAGAGAGTTCTCCCTCTTCATAAATAAGCCATGCATACCCATAGAGTGGAGAGTAGAGAAAAAACTCACTCCAGTTTTCTGACCCTGCACTATAGACTATCCAGCCTATAATAGTCCACTCTATCTCTTTAATTACCCCTTGCATCCCAAGACTAAAAGGGACTTTAGGGCGGTATTTGTCTTGAAACTGTACAAGCACTTTATACTCATCACTCATATCCAAAAGGCTATTACAGTACTCACAAGTAACAGTGGTAATACGCCCTCCACCTAATAACTTTAGTGGTGCTCCACAATGGGTACACTGTATGGCAATAAGAGACGATTCAGAGCTACTCATAGAGCCTCCGCAATCTCAAAAGGATTGAGCCATTTACCTATATAGGTATGCATACCTAATGGGTCTACCTCTAAAGTTTTTAGCTGTGCATGGTATCCTGAGAGATGCAGATATTTATGTTTTTGACCAATAGTAATGGTTTTTGGAAGCAGACCTATAAATCCTTCACATACACCTGTGCCAATTTCAGAGATAATCCATTTGGAACCTACTTTTTGTCCAATAAAGGTATCTTTGAAAATACTTGGGTCTTCCTCATTTTCGATAGCTCTTTGAAGCACCATATCCCCCTCATCAACGCTTAGCCAATACTCATTGTTGGAGTTATCTTTTATCCACCACTCCTCCCAAAACCCTCGACCATAGGAGTAGCGAATCATTCCCATAGGAAAATAGTTTTTTCTATTATAAGAGAATGGTTGATTGAGTTTGATTAAAGAGGGCTCTGGTGTGAGTATAGAAGAGTCCCCTGCTACTCTTGCTGAAGCATCATCCAAAAAGAGTGTTGTGTTACAAAATTCACACTGTGTTAGCTTGGCATACGCAAAATAGAGTGGCAAAGAGGCTCCACATTGTGGACAGTTAATGGTCTTGTATGGAGTATCAAAGTTTTTCATAATTATTTATTATAACATAAAAATTTTATATTCAAATACTTTTTAATCAAGTATAAAAAATAAAAAAAAGGTTATAATATTTTTTTTATAATAAATATTAGGGTTTATTTGATGATAGGACATATAGCAAAAAAAGAGAATATTTTTATTGGTAAAGATGCTTCTTTAGAAGATGCTATTGCTCTTATGCTTAAAAATGGGGAGGGGATGGTTGTCTTTGTGGATAATAATATTGCTCTAGGGATATTAACAGAGAGAGACCTCCTTTTGATTCTTAAGCAAAAAATATCTTTGAGTATAAAGGCGAGTAACTATTATCAAACAGATCTTATCTCTATTCATTTTGAACGCTCAATAGATTATGCTCTGCATATTTTGATTGATAATAATATTAGACGACTTATTATTAAAGATAATAAAAACCATTTTATTGGTATTTTAACACAAGAGATGATTTTAAATTATATAGAGCGAGATACCTATCGTATTCATCTACGAGTTTCAAATATTCTAGGAAATAATCAAGAGATTATCTCTGTATCACCCCTAGAGAGTATTAAAAATAGTCTTAAAGTTATGAGAGAGAAATCAATTGGTTCGATTCTTATAAAAGAGGGGAAGAGTCTTTTGGGTATATTTACCGAACGAGACCTTATTAAAGTGATTAATGCAAAAACTCCAATGACAACAGCTATAAAGGAGGTTATGAGTACTCCTGTAGTAACTATTGATAAGAGTATTATGATAGCAGATGCAACAGAGCTTATGACACAAAAGAAGATTCGACGGCTTGTTGTTATTGATGCGGATTTGAGTATTGTGGGTATTATAGGTACAAGAGATATTATGAGAAATATCAAAGGGAATTATGCAAATCTTATTGAAGAGAAGCTAAAAATAGCTAAAAATACACTCAACTCACTTCCTAATATGATAATAGAGATTTTTGATACAGATAACTCTTACCATATTCATTGGCTTAATAATCTAGCCAAAAGTACCTTTGGAAATGTAATTGATGAAGATATTTGTACTCTTATTGATTCTAAACTATGGAGGTCTATAGTAGTAGATATTAATAAAGGTGTTTATAAAAATGATGCTAGAGTTACAATTAAAAACTTTATCTATACACTCTCTATATCTCAATATGTATTAAAAGAGTATAAACTTTTACGCATTTTATTTGTGGATGTTACAGATATAGAGACGGAGTTAACAGAAGCTATGGACTCAAAAGAGAAAATTTTAGAGCATCTTATGCAACAATCAAGATTAGCTCAAGTGGGTGAGATGATTAGTATGATAGCACATCAATGGAGACAGCCCCTAGCTGCAATTAGTGCCACAATTGGTACACTTAAGATTCAAAATCTTCTTGATAAATATGAAAAAGATTTTTTTGATGCAAAGCTAGACCAAATTATGCTCTACTCGCAACATCTTAGTGACACCATAAATGATTTTAGAGATTTTTTTAAGCAAGATAAACTTTTGGAAGATGGAGATTTTGAGCAGGTTATCAAATCTACTACTGTTATCATTCAGCCATCTCTAGATCATAAAGGAATTATATTAGAGTTTCAATTAGAAAAAGGTATTATTATTCATACCTATATTAATGAGTTTAAACAGGTTATTTTAAATATTCTTCAAAACTCTTATGATGTTCTAGTAGCTAGAGAGATAAAAAATCCTAAAATTACTATCAAAAGTTACACAAAGGGTATGGATATTTACTTGGAGATAGGTGATAATGGTGGGGGGATATCAAAAGAGATAATTCCTAATATTTTTAATCCATATTTTACTACAAAAGACAAAAATGGAACGGGTCTTGGACTCTATATGAGTCGTATTATTATAGAAGAGCATTGCAGAGGTACTCTAAGCGTACAAAATGGTTTGTTGGGTGCTATCTTTAGAATAAAGGTAAGAGTCTAAAAGTCTCCTCTTAAGAGGAGACCAAAAATATCTATTTAATCATCTCAAATGGATTTTCAACTACATTTTTTCTATCTACGATATATGGAATAAGTGCAGTTTGACGCGCTCTTTTGATAGCAATTGTTACCATCTCTTGGTGTCTTTTACAGTTTCCTGTTAATCTTCTTGGCATGATTTTAAATCTTTCACTCAAACTAAATTTGAATTGTGCAAGATCTTTATAATCAATATAATCTACTTTTGCTTCACAATATTTACAATATTTCTTTTTAAACTTTCTTCTTTCTGCCATAATATACTCCTAAAATGGTATTTCATCTTCACTAATATCTATCTCTGGGATAGATGGTGTTGTTGCTTGTGTCTGCTGTGGGGGTCTGCTCTGTGATTGTTCTCCACCATACTGAGGGGGTGTAGAGTTTTGATTGCCACCATATTGGTTATTTTGGTTGGTATTAGTATAGTGACCTTGTTGTGGTGCTTGGTTTTGATTATATCCACCACCACTATAGCTCTCATTCCCACCTTGGTTCTCATCTCTTCCACCGACCATCTGTAGATTCTCTACAACAACAGAGTGTTTACTTCGCTTTGTCCCATCTTGTGCAGTCCACTGGTCTAGTTTTAATCTACCATCGACTAAAACTTTACTCCCCTTACGCAAGTATTGATTAGCTATTTCAGCAGTTCGCCCAAAGAATGTAAGGTCTACAAACATTACTTCTTCTTTTTGCTCACCTGTTTGGGATTTCCATTTTCGATTCGTAGCAATACCAGTACTACCAATAGCACCGCCACCTTGCGAATATCTAATCTCTATATCTCTTGTGAGATTTCCCATCAATACTATTTTATTATACATAAGGTTACTCCTAAGCTTTGATTATGCTTCAGTTGTTTGGGCTACAGGTGCTTCTTCGTTTGTAGGCTCAACAGTAGCAGGTGTCTCTTCTACTACAGGTGTCTCAGACGCTTCTGCTAATTCACCTTTTTTAGATGCAGCAGTTACAAGTTTATTAAATTGAGTCATCTCTCTAGTTTTTGTATATTTAATAGTTAAAAATTTAATAACTTCTTCGTTAATTTTGAGATTTCTTTCAAGTTCAGCAATAGTTTCACCATTTGCCTTATAGAAAAGTACTGTATAGTAACCTCTATTATTTTTTTGTACAGGATATGCTAATTTTCTCATACCCATATCATCAGTTGCTAAAATTTCAGCATTCTCTTTTGTAAGTACAGCTTTTACTTTTTCAATTTGAGCTGTAGTCTCTTCTTCTGTGAGTGTTGGTTTTACCACAAACAGTGTTTCATAACAATTCATTTGTTTCCTTTTGGTTTGATAGCCCATCTCTGGAGTCTTTTGACTCTCCAAATTCTGAGCAAGAATTTTGGAAAGAATATAATACTCTAAAGTTACTTATAGATAGTTATAGATAGTGTTGTATTTTGATAAAAGTACCATACAAGAGTGTCTCTTTATTGATTTTGGTGGACTGTTTTAGTGCTAATTCACTCTGAAGAAGATGCTCTAATATAGTCAAAAGTGATGCTGGTTTGACTTTGATAGCTAGACGCGCCTTTTTCTCTTCAATCTGTTTTGGAAGTTTGTAACCTAGTATATCTATAGAGTTTGGTTGTCCATGGAGTTTGATATAGGCATTAAAGAGAAAAATCTCCATAACAAATCTTTGTGTTGAACGCAATATTGAGTACTCATCTTCACCTAAATCTAAAAGTGTATGAATCATCTGTGTAATAGATTTTTTTTCAAAAAGATCGGTCAAAAATTGTTCGGTTGCCAAAGGTGCTGTTGAGTAGACAAGAGCATCAATATCTTTACTTGTGATTTTTCTATTAAGTATGGCTAGTTTATAAAGTTCATTGGCACAAAGTTCAAGATTATTATTAAGAATAAGCATAAGGTGTTGCAAGGCATAGTGGTCTATATCAAGAGATATTTGAGCAGATTTTTTTTGTAGCATGGCAACACCATCACGAATAGTAGGTTCAAAAAATCGTACCCATTCACCCCCTTTTTTACTACTAAAACTACTCTGCATCCCTTTTGCATCTTTTGCATTTCCACTAAAGCTAAAGAGAAGATAATTATCTGGATTTTTGGCTGTATATGCTATCAAAAGGTCTAACTCTTTTTTTGGAATTTTTTTTTCATGTTTGAGAAGTAGAAGATTAATACCCCCAAAGAGTGATGTTTGAGAGAGATACCTTTTGGCTCTTTCTAAATCCCACTCTTCAAAATAGAGTGTAAGCATATCGTCTTTGGCATGAAGCGTATTTTTGTAATAGTCAATATAATATTCGATTAAATAGCTATTTTCACCAAAAAGAAGCAGTGCTTTTGGTAGAGCTGTTTTTATCTTTTGGTCTAATTCTCTTTGATACATACTCTCTCTTTTTTATGGGATATATTTATAGATATAATACTATACCTGTAGATGTAATATTATATATTCGGACTATCTTATCAAAGTCCTTTATATGGTTTTGTTTTGTATATTTATCTTTTACTGCAAAGAGGACTAAGTTAGATTTTTCCATAAGTACTATGGCATCTTTTCCTTTTTCTAGTGGAGTTGTATTAATTATTATATAATCAAACTTTTTAGAGAGATAGAGGAGTATATCATCGAGTCTATCATCCATCACTAATTCAGATGGATTTCTAGGGATATGCTCTCCCGCTGAAATACTATAAAAACTCCTAACAGTACCTTTAGGATATTGATAATCTATTTTATGAATAAGAGTCTCTATATCAACATTATCCAAGAGTACATCACTAATACCTTTATGATTCCCATCTACAATATGGTGTATTTGTGCGTCCCTCATATCTAAGTCTATAATAACAGCTTTTTTTGTTTGGGTTGTAAGGACTTTTGCTAAATCTATTGAGAGCTGAGTTTTATCTTCATGCTGTCTTGCTGATGCTATAGAGATAATATTTGTTTTGGCATGTGGGAGCGTAAAGTAGAGAGTTGTCCCCAAAGAGATAAACGCCTCTTCATACGCTAAGATATGTTTATCACCGTTTCTTCTTGCGGGAATAAAGCCCATAATAATAATATCTGTATGTTTGCCTATATCTTGTAGACTAGAGACTTTATTCATAACAAGGTCTATAATTGATGCAATAAAAATAGAAATAGCCAAACCTAAAATCATGGCAACAACTAGAATAAGTGTTTTTTTAGGTTTGATTGGTTTCTTAGAAACAATTGGATTGTCTAAAATCTTAATATTTGAGATTGTAGAGGCTTTGACTATCTCCATCTCTGCTTGTTTTTGAAGGAGATAGGAGTAGATTTTTTCATTAATAGAGAAACTTCTTTTGAGATTGACTAACTGTATCTCTTTTTTTGGGAGTTGAGATAATATTTTTTGATACTTTTTTACTCTCTGATCAAAGGTAGTTTTTTTATTTTTTATATTTCTCTTGATACCATATATCTTTTTTTTGATAGTATCTTTGAGATTAGATATTTGTCCTTTGAGCCTGATAACTTGTGGATGTAAATCTGTAAACTCTGTAAGAAGGGAGTTGAGTTCTAACTGCTTCTCTTGCAAAGAGAGTATAAGTGAACTTAATATAGAAGTCGAAAAATCCAAAGACTCTGTAGAGATACTCGAAATATCATTGTGAGATAGAAATTTTTCTATACTTTTGAGCATATTTAACTCTAATTCTAATGTTGAGACCTCATTCTCATACTCTGTAAACTTTGTAAGTGCGAATTTTGTGGATATATCTATATTTATAATATCATTTTTTCTTTTATACTGCTCTAGTTTAGATTCAGAGTCTTTAAGTTCTTTGTTGATAATGGCTAGTTGTGTTTGTATAAATTTTAAAGAGTTTCGGGCTTCTTGTTTGCGTGAGTCTAAGTTATCTTTGATATAGATATAAGAGATAGTATCAACTACAATTTTTGCCCTTTCTGGAATTCTATCTTCATAGCTTATCTTAATAATAGAAGACTCTTTAGCTAGTTTTCTAACAGTTAACTTAGATTTAACTGAGGCTAAAATAGCTTCTTTATCATTCGTATAGGAGAAGTAGTAGACTTTAGCATCAATAGGAAAATCTTCTCTATTAATAACAAATACAGAGTTATTAATATCTATCTTTTCTCCAAATTTATGCATTTTACTATAAGGTATTTTGGATTTATTATCATCTTTTATCGATTCTAATAAAAACTCCTCTTTCCCTATAAATTGAAGTGAATATTTTACTATCCCAATAGTATGCTTACTTAAAAATTTTACACTAAATGGAGCTTTTTCATACACTTCTCGTTTTTTAAATTTCTTTTTTTTGTAGTAGTGTGTACTAAAATCAATTTTTTCTATAAGCTCTTTGATTGTAACTCTAGAGGTAATAACTTCTACCTCTGTATTTAAATCATTCTCTTCTGTTTCAAATGCCTCTGAGAGCATTGCTGTTGTATCTTTTTTTTTCTCTTTTCCACCAAAATCTATAGTTGTGTAACTTGAATATATATTAGGAGCAGTATATATTTTATATCCAGCTAGAATAACAATAATAGTTGTAAAGAGCAAAATAGGAATAATAAAACTTTTTATAACTAAAAAAAGTTTTTTTAAATCTATAATATCTTTAGTAATAACAGGAGGATATTTACTCATTATTTTCTTAGTATCTTATATATATTTTTTCGTAAATTTTGTGGTATTATCCTAGCTACAAATCGAATAAAGATATTTCTTATAAACTCCATAGAGGTTATAAAGTTAATATTTAAGAGTTTTTTTTCAAATTTATACTCTTGAATAGCATAATCTATGCCACCGCGTCTTTGGAGTTGTCCATACCCTGCTCGCATATTGATAAGAGTATCTTGAATATTATAAAACTTAGCACCATTTTGAATCATTCTAGCCCAGAGATAGTAATCTTCAAACCATAACATTCTTTGGTAGTTACCTGCTTTTAATACAGGAGTTTTATTATACATAGAGGTTGGATGGTTAATAGGATTTCTAAGTTTTGCAAAAGCAGTAATATCTTGGTGAAACTCTGGAAGTTTTCTATAAGAGACTATATTTTTTTCATCTGTATCAAATTCGCTTACCCAACTCCCACATACATCAATATCTAATTGTTCAAAAACCTCTAATTGTCTTTGGAATCTTTGAGGGTGTGCAATATCATCTGTATCCATTCTTGCAACTCTTTCAAAACTACATCTTTGTAAACCAATATTGAGAGCGTCTCCTAATCCTAAGTTCTCTTCTAGTGCTACACATACAAGTACTCCTTGGCATTTTTCTTCCCATTTTTCTATTACTTCATAGAGTTTTGGGGTAAGTTTGCCATCTTGGACTAATATAATCTCATAAGGTTTAATACTTTGCTCATCCCATATACTAACCATAGCTCTATCAAAATAATCAGGTTCCTCTTTAGAGTATATTGACATTAATAATGAAAATTTCATTTTAGTCCTTTAGTTTAATATCAAAGGCATGAGGTACTCTCTTTGCCTTTTGTGGTAGTGGATTTTTATATCCTTTGGGAAAAAGACTCCCTAGGTAGTGATCTATATCATTTGGTATAGGAACTTCTCTATTTTCAAAGAGTGTAGAACTTAGAGGAAATATACTCTTCTCATCCACATAAAATCTAATAGTAGGGTGGTTTCCACTTCTGACAACCTTACTATTTTTTTGCCATCCTCTATGGAATTTTTCACTCCAAGAGACCAAAATATCTCGTATACTTTTAATATTTAAATATTTATAACTCAATAGTTTTATAAATAAAAAGAGAATAATATGTAATATTCTATAGAAAAAAGATCTTTTTATGGTTAATACAGGATAGATATCCAAAAAAATTCCTTGATTATATAAAACTTCTTTTCCTACTTGGTGATTTTCTATCATAATGCCTCGATTATCTCTAATTTTGACACAATCATAAGGAAATAATGGATCTGTTTTTCTATGTTGAAAAAACATTCCGTCTCGAAGCTCTTGTGAGGCTATAAGGCAAAATTTTTCATAATCTTCTATAGGCATAGCAATATCAAGGTCATCATCCCAACGAACAAATCCCTTATATTTTACTGCACCTAGTAATGCTCCACCATCAATCCAATAGGTTAGATTGTGTTTTTTACATATTCTCTCCACTTCATCAAACATATCTAATATAATATTTTGTGTTTGTTTAAGTGTTTGAGGGGTTATATTGGTCATGTTGTCTCTCTTTTATCTTTATTATTTAATATATTAATATGTGCACTAATCATAAATAGTGCCATCCAAAATGGTAGGAAGTATAGCAGATAAATGGTAGATAAAAAGCTAATTGTAAAGATAGTAAAGCCTAAAATTACATATTTAAAGTCATCTTTCATAAAATATATCTGTTTGAGAAGAAAATAGATAACATACACAAAGCTAAATACACTAAAAAGACCATTCTCTACAATCATAGCAAAGTAAGAGTTATGAATTCGTGTCCCTAGTCCTCCCATTCCTCTATAAAATGCTGGAAAAATCTCTGACCCACTAATACTCATACCATTACCAAAAAGTACACTTATAGGATGCTCTGCTAAGAGATTAATACCTGCTAACATCTCAAATGTACGACTCCCCAATGAACTAGCTCCTCTCTCTCCTGTAAACCTCTCTATCATAAGCTCTGCTGTTTTACCCAAAGAGTCTAAGGCAAATAGAAATATAGTTACAAAAGCCACTACAATCATTACTTTTTTCCATTTTGTTGTATGCCGATGAAAATAGGGTGAAGCAAAAAAATAGAAGATAAACATACCTAATATTGCTGTTCTTGAGAGTGTAATAAGTACTACAATATGTAATAGAATAAGAGCTATAGTAAAGAGCCATTTGAACTTGATATTAGGTATTCTATAAAAGACATAATAGACATAATAGATTAAGGATACTAGCATATAAGCAAACTCATTTGACCCACCAAAAGTCCCTTCAAATCTATCTGCAAAATCATAAACAAAAAAGTAGTAATAGATATTTGCAAAAGAGACTTCAGTTGCATAGATTACAAGAAAAATATTAAATAGCTTGTCATCTTTGAGGTAGAAACCATATAGGGGGATAAGCATAAGAAGTACAATATAGAGTCTTTGGAGATTAGATAAAACAGCGTGAAGCCCCCCATCATGAAAAATAAGAGTATTCATAGTCGATAGAGATAGAGCAAATACAAAAAAGAGTATAACTTTAATCTCTTTTGTTATTTCAAACTGATACTTAAAGAGATAGATGCTATAAAGGAGAGGAATTGTGAGATAAAAGAGCTTTAGTCCACCAATAAAGAGTACCTTATTGAGTCCATAGAGCAGTAGCATTACAAAAAAAGTTGATAAGTAGATAGTCCGCAAATCATACTTAAAAGCACTATTCATAGGAGAATATCACTCCAATTTTTAGAAATATTCTCTATTGTATGTTGATGAACATAGCTATAAGCACTATTTGCTAAGTTCTCTCTTTGGTGCTTGTCTCGCATAAGATAAGTAAGTTTTTTTGCTAACTCTTGGCTATTCTTTTTTTCAAAGAGCATACCAGTTTTATTATTATTAATCAATCGAATACCACCAGCTGTATTACTAGAGATAACAGTACTCTTACAAGCCATTGCCTCCAAAAGAGTCATCGGCATCCCCTCATAAAGAGAAGGTAATACAAATATTTTGGATGCCTCATAATAACTTTTAACATCCGTTTGACTCTCTATAAAAGAGACACTTTGAAGAATATTAAGTCTCTTTGCCAAATTAATAAACTCCTCTTTCTCCTTGCCATCACCAACTATTTGTAACTTCCAACCAATATGGTCAACCATCTCCCACGCTTCTAGGAGTGTATTGATTCCTTTTTCTATGCGTACACGACCTAGATAGAGGACGATATTCTCTTTTGCTTTCATATCAATATAAGAGAGTTCAAAAGGGATAGGATTAGAGAGAAAAAATAGTTTCTCTTTTTGAACCATAAGTGGATAGTTGGTCTCATCATCAAAAAGGCATACTATTTTATCAAAACTCTTAAACATCATATCAACTCGATGTTTTGTGTGGGGGCGACTTAGGTAAAATTCTCTAAATGCACTACTTCCACTATGTGTAAAGTAGATAAGATTTATATCTTTAAAGAGACCAAGTTTTCGTAATATCCATAGTGGCTCTATCAAGAGAGATTTATCAATAATGACATTAATATCTTTTTGATTTTTTAATGACCGTAAGTATCTAAAGAGTTGAATAACATTATAGAAAATACCTATACCTTTGCTTTTAAAATCAAAATTATATTTTTTTATTTTTATATTGGAGTTAAAATCATAATAGGGATTTTCTGTCCCTTTTGCCACTATTGTGATTTCATTTTCTAAATCAAGGCTTAAATGATTTGCCCAGATATTTACAACTCTAACAATGCCTGTAGCTCTATTGATTTCTGGTGTTATAAAAATTACCTTTGCCATAAAATATCCCTTCCAAAATAGATTCTTGTGAGCATATCAGTAAAATATGAAAATAGTATACTCATAATAATAAGTCCTAGAGTAGTCTGTTCTGATGATATCATTATATAAAGTAGTACTAGATAGACGATTAGGCCAGCAGAGATACTTATAAGAAGCCTACTATTTCTTCCTATTACTACAAGTAAATTTGTCCCCAAAAGTGATGATATATTAGCAAATACAACTGAGAGTGAGAAGAGAGATAGAAGGAGTTCTAGGTCACTATCTTCACTACCAAGTAGAAGTAGAATAATATTATATTTAAAGAGATAGATAAAAGCACTTACAAATAGAGCAATAAGAGTACTCACAACCATAGCATTTTTTAGGAGTACAAAGTCTTTGACTCTTGCAATATGGGGATAGAGTACTTTTGCCAAAATATGAAAAGGGGTTATAAGTATATTTATAAATTTTTGCAAAAGGTCAAAGTAGGCAACTTCAGAGAGACCTAAGTAGTGTTCTATAAAAAGAATAGTTATACTCCCTTGTACAACAAAAAGAGAATCAGACAAAAAGAGAGCCACACTATCTTTGATATAAAATTTTATATTTTCAAAAGTTGGTTTTTGTAGACGGATTTTATCTTTTATCAAGATTATCCAATAAGCAATAGAGGCACTAATCAAAGAGGCTACAGCATAAAGAATTGGAACCTTTAGGTAGTCTGATTGCTCTTTGATAATCCAAAATACCATAACTGTAAAGAGTATCTTGACCAAAGAGGTAATGATGGCTGTATATTTCATCTTCTCTATGCCTTGAAAGTACCATATAGGCATAAGTGTCTCACCAATGGTTAATCCAAAAAAGAGATAAAAGAGTACTCTATTCTCATGCATCTTAGGAACTATCTCTACCAAAATCAAGAAGAGTACCAAAGAGACAAAAAAGAGTATAAGGCGTGTTGCAATCGCTGTAGAGACTATTTCAGAGAGTTTCTTTTTGTTGTCTTTATGTATGGCTATATATTTGGTAACAGAGAGATTAAATCCAAAGTTGATAAAGAGTATAAAAAATGTAATAATAGACCAACTCCATATTACAAGCCCATAAGTTTCACTCCCTAATATCCGAATCAGATAAGGAAATGTGAGAAGCGGTACAATCAGAGTAATAACTCGTAAAAGAGTCAATGAAAAGAAGTTCTCGATAAATTTATTTTTCATTTATATCCTTAAATGTCTCTGTTGTTAATAATATAATTATAACAATTTTTTAGTTGATAGGTGAAACTATAGCAGTAATCTGCTCTATTTTGGTCTCTATTAGGCTTTAAAAGCTATTTAGTCATTGAAAAGTTATCGCTCTTTAGCCCAAGCCATCCTTGCAAGAAGCCCAGCAGTAGAGGTATATCCCACTTCACTAAAGAGCAGTGTTCCTTGGGCATTATAGATAAATGAGGTTGGAAATACCTCTACATCAAATTGAGTAGCAAGAGTTCCATCTTTATCGTCAATAACATCAAAATGAGCATCTTTTTGTTTCATAAAGTTCTTAATAGTAGCAATTTCACCAGAATTGACAGCTATAGTAATCACTTGATACTTTTGAGAGAGGCTCTCTATATTACTCGTTTCTAATTTGCAAGTAGGACACCATGTAGCCCAAAAATGCACAAGGAGAGGCTTCCCTTTGTAGGTTTCAAAATCAATATTGTTCCCTTCTATCGTTTGAAGATTGAGCTGTGGTAGATTTTGACTGGTCATTTGTGGTTGACGCATATAGCTAATAAGATTACTAAGAATAAATATAATAATAGCAATAATAAGTATCTCTTTTACAAAAGAGAGGAGTTTGAGAGTCATCAAGAGACCTTAATCAGAGATAAAATAGGTATCTCTAAAAAAATCATTTTGACTTTGATCTCTTTTCTCTTTGGCATAGTGTTCAGGTACCACACCATTTACCTCTACTTGTGTCCCTACAGTAGCCCACTTCCATAAATTTTGTGCAAAGCCATTTTTGAGACGAATACAGCCATGAGAGGCAGGCCATTTTGGTACAACGCCTAGGTGCATAGCTATGCCTGTATTAGTGAGTCGTAGCATAAAATCCATAGGAGCACCACCATCTGGTTTTGGCCAAAGATTTGATTTATGGTAGCGTTTTTTTTCGAGTATAGTATAGTATCCTGTAGGTGTTCGATACTCTTTTTTTCCTGTTGAGACTCGCCCACTCATAACCAAATCACCATTCTCATACGCATACCCTTTTTGTAAACCCAAATCTATTAAGATGAATTTCTCTGCATACAAGAGTGTAGAACTTATAATTATTACTAATAAACTATTAAATTTTTTCATAAAGGTATTATAGCCAAAAGTGTATCATGGTTTCTAAAATTTAGAGGTAAAAAGTAGATGATAGAGATTTATAAAGAGTCAATGTATGAGATTTTACAGCTCTGTGAAGATGAGATTGAGAGAATTAAATCACCAGAAATTTTAGAAGTTAGTATACCCAATCCAGACCTCTCTAGCTCAAAGCATAGCTGGAGGGCTTGGAGTGATTTGGCTTCTTTGCTTTTTTGTCGTATGCTTACACCTCAAAGCATCTCTACACAAAGAGTAACTCTTCGATACCAAAAACTCAATAGAACAGACTCCTTTCATAATAGACAAAGCCCACTCAAAGAGGAGAAGTATGGCAGAAAATCACTATTTGCTACTATACACAAAAATGAAGAACCAGCATTTTTATTTAGCTACCGTCAGGCTCTAAAACAAGTCAATATAGCCAAAAGGCGTAGAGTTTTGGATTTGGGGGTTAATAGTGGTGATGAGTTTGATATTATTCAAAAAATGGTAAACAGAAGTATTTATGAGCAAATGAATCTCATAGGAATAGACCATAGTCCATCAGCCATAGAGTATGCTCAAAATAGATTTAACCATTCTAATATTACTTTCTATTGCCATGATATTAATGACCTAGAGAGTCTAAATCTCCCTAAATCTGACCTTATTATCTCCATAGGTACACTCCAAAGTCCAAGTATTCCTTTTAAAACATTTTTTATGTCTCTTATTCAAAACTATCTCTCTTTTGATGGTGCAGTTATATTAGGGTTTCCTAACTCTAGATGGATAGACAAAGAGATGATATACGGAGCCAAAGCCCCTAACTATCCATTTTCAGAGATGTCACTCCTTATCAAAGATATATACTTTTGCAAAAAATATCTGCAACAACATAAATTTAGAGTAACCATTACAGGAAAAGAGTATCTATTTTTGACAGCTACGAAGATAGGGTTGAGGGAATAAGTATTATAGGTTATATATTGACAATATCAAAATAGATACCAATATTCAAAGCTACACACCACTCCAAAACATTAACCACCTCGATACTCAACCCATCATGCTCCACTACCTCCGAGCTATCTTCACACAGCACCATTAACCTCACATCTTTTAGCCCTAGCTCCTCTATCACTTTGGCAAAGGGGGCGAGTTCTCGTTTGCGTGTTTTTTCATCACTGAGGCTCACCGTGACTTGTATCAATGTGACTATCTCTCTATCTCTCTCTACTACAAAATCACACTCCAAATCTCCTTTGGTTTTGTAGTAATAGACTCTGTAGCCTCTACGCATTAGCTCAAGTAGCACCACACTCTCCAAATCATGCCCCTTGGTTTTGAGGTTGGGTACTCGCAATAGATTAGAGAGTCCCAAATCAATAGTGTAGTACTTTTTGGCATTAGCTTGTTGTTTTTTGAGAGAATAATCAAACTTATTAATAGGGAGTATCATATAAGCTTTTTCAAGATACTCCATATAATCCCTAGCCATATCATAGGAGATTGCAAAACTATTTTTGAGTTTGTTGATGCTGTGGTAGGTAGCTGTGTTGGATAGCAAAAAGGCAGAGAGCTCTTTGAGGGTATTGAAGTTTTTGAGCTTAAATCGTGCCACGATGTCTTTGAGCAAGATAGAGTTATAATACCCCTCTATCAGCTCTCTTTGTATGGTGGGATTTTGGCGATACTCCACACTTTTAGGAAAGCCTCCCTCATGTACAAAGGCTCTAAACTCACGGTTGAGCAGATGCTTTTGAGAGATAAACTCCATTTTACTCTCTATCTCTATATCTTCAAAAAGCAAAAACTCTCTAAAGCTCAGGGGATAAACCTCCACACTCACATAGCGACCACTTAGAGCTGAGCCAATTTCAGAACTAAGCATAGAAGAGTTAGAACCTGTGACATAGAGCTTGGAGCGTTTAAGTTCATACTCCGTATTGACCCACTTCTCCCAATACTCAATATTTTGCACCTCATCCAAAAAAATATAAGGTTTGCCTTGTGGATTAACAAACTCCATATAGGTATCTTTGATAAGCCCCAAAAGCTCCACACCCAAATGCCCAATCAACCGTACATCTTCAAAATTGATAAAAAGCAAATCCTCTTTGGCTATCCCACTCTTTATGAGTCGTTTCATCTCATTAATCAGCAGTGTCGATTTACCACAACGACGCACCCCCTTAATCACCACCACCTCATCACTTTGGCTAAGATTGGCTATTTTCTCTTCATAGCCTTTTCGTGTAACGGTAGCAGGGAACTCTCTATTCCAATAGTTCCAATCAAGCAGTATCTCAAAGAGTTGGTTTTTGGTGAGCATTTTAGAAGCCTTTATAGGTTGTAGAGTGTATT